>Ga0172381_10007984_pt1 | contig 10407 bp, 15 predicted proteins | sample Leawel6488metaG_FD_119754 | JGI IMG/M metagenome (GOLD analysis project Ga0172381, IMG submission 119754) | Leachate microbial communities from a municipal landfill in Southern Ontario, Canada - Leachate well 64-88 metaG | ecosystem: Engineered > Solid waste > Landfill > Unclassified | place... | reverse complement strand
TCATTAGGGGCAGGAGTAGCGGTACAACATAAACGATGCGGAATATTTTGGCATAAATCTGTTAGTTTCTGGCGAATTTTACCATTTAAGCCTTTTAATATGCTGGATTCATCCAACACAACTGCACCAAACTTTGAATAATCAAAGTGCTCAATCATTTCATAATTAGTTATCCAAAGTTTATGATCTTGGCATATCTCAGATTGTTCACGCACATATCTAACATCAAGGTCTATTTTCTTTGACTCTCTCACTGTTTGTCTTGCAACAGACAATGGTGCAATTATTAAGGTGTTCTCGTTAATTAATCTACTCCATTCGAGTTGGACAAAAGTTTTTCCAAGTCCTGTATCCAAAAATACAGCACAACGTCCTTTTTTAACAGACCATTTAACAATTAATTTCTGCCAATCAAATAATTTTTCGTGAATTTCATCTGTTCTTATATCTTTACCACAATCGATTATTTTAAATTGTTTTTTATCTAAAAATTCTTGATATTCTTTATTTAATTCTAACACTTGCGTCATTTAAAAATCCTTTAAATTAATTAATCCTCAGTTGGTACTTCAACTTCAACCTCATCACCCGTTTCTACTTCGCCTTTTACTTTCCGTTTGCGCTCTCTCATCATGTCACTGACAGTGATTGTCGGGCAAACTTTTACAATTAACTTCTCGGCTTCATCAATTTTTTGAATTATAGTTTTTAAATCTACTAAATCAGTATTTTTAACTTCAAGGTCAACTAATCTTTTTAAAGTATTTTGTAATGTGTTAAAATATCCTTCAACATGCCAGCCTTTCTCTTTTATATCCGGGTCATCAATAACATCTGATTCCTCTTTAACTCCGAAACGAATCTCCCTCATTTTTTTCATGCGCTCTAAAGTTTTTTCGTCAGTAGGTTCCGACTTTTTTAAAAGAATAATATTTAACTTGTCTGCTTCTAACTTATAATTTTCACCAATCATTATCGCCATTTTTAAAAATCCTCCGACATTTAAAATCCTAATAAAATAATGGGGCTAAACCGCCCGACCATAGATTGATACTCGTTTTTACTGTAATGCACTTTCTTACTTAATTTAGATTGATTAAAATGGGTTGTAGTAATTTGTCGTACCCCAGTTTTAGGTGGTTGGTTCTAAAATATTTCTCAAACTTTTAATTCCGTCTTTCTTTAAGTCTAAAATTGCGTCATGTCTTAGGGAATAACCGCTATGAATAAACTCCATTGTCCGTGGGTAAATAAATTTTGAATCAACTTCTTTCATCGCCTTTGAATATTCTACCATAAACAGTGACAATTCTGCAAACTTTTCTGAAAGATTTTTACCTAACATGTATTCTAACCGTTTGATTGCGGCATTAACACTGATAGTGTCGTTGTATTTATTACGCCAGATAATTAACACATCTAAGTTGGTTAAAAAATCCCGCAACTTCGAATCAAGTAGTTGCTTGTCGTTAATGTTTAAACCATTACCGAAGTGTATCTGCGGTTTGGGGTCTTTAAATATACCATCGATTATAATCTCATTTACTAGATTAATCCTGCTATACCGTCTCATTGAATTCTCCTTCATTTTTAACTGTTTTGCTCAGATATTTAAACGCCCGTTTTAAACTTTTAAGACCAACTTCGCCCATCCAAGTTTTACCTTGCATCAACTCAAAAAATTTCCGCCGACCTTTTTCAGTGTGTAATTTTTCAACTGCAAACCCGTAGACAAAAAGTTTACGTACAGCAAGTCTTTCAGTTTGTGGAGCGACAACCCATGTGCTTAACATCCCGTCGTCAATAAACCATCGTCCCCAACTGGTATGACAATCTTGTACTTCTAAAGTGGCAAGTCTATCACATTCGTCCTTGTATGCTTCGTTTTCTAAATTCTCGTCGGTGAAAGGTAAACGCTCATTACTTTCCATTTTTGTCCTCAATAGTTCTTTTATCCGGTTCAGGTTCGCAAACTTCTACAAAAATTCTGTCGCCACTAAAAGTAAATTTAAAACCCAATGGGCTACTGTACCCACTAAAAGGTGGGGCTTTACGGTGATACATCGATAAAGTCAATTCTTTTGCGCCTTCCGCCTGTACTTTACACACTTCCCATATTGACCGTGAAAGATTCTCATAATAAGCATTGCCGTAAACTGTACGGAACTTATTCTCTTTGTCTTTAGCGGTATGAGCAATAATAAGGGGTGTAACAGGTAATTGCCTTAAAGCCCTAAAGAAAGTTAAGGCAGGTTCGGTATCGTTTAAATTGCCGCCGACCGCTAACCCTAAGCTATCAATTAAAATTACGTTAGCCCCCACTTCGTTAATCTTTTTTTGAATTTCAGGAATTGACTTTGCTAAAGACCGATCACAATGCAAGTAGGCAACCTCTAAGTCAAAAAAGTCCTCATTAAAACCTCTAAGTAAACTTTGTTTAGTCCATCCAGTTGTAAACTCATCATTCTCCCAATCAAGTATTAAAACCGTACAAACTTTCGGGAATAATAACCCGTAAGGACATTCACCCCAATCACAACTGAGCAGGATGGTCATTAAAATCATAAACAAACTTTTTGCTGAACTTCTATCCCCGTAAATTATATTAGGGTTATTTTGTACAAACAAAGGATACACTAAGTATTCAGGTTTTATAGCACCTAATTTAGAATTTAACCATACAATGGGTGAGCCTTCTCTAATCCTTGAAAGACACTGGACGGTAATCTGATTAACAATCGTCGCCCACTTTATTTTATCATCGATATTTTTTAGCGCTCGTACTAATGACTCTTTATGCGATATAGAAAGCAAGTGATACCCTGAAATGTAAATTGGTTTTTCATTTTCGTAAATTGAAATCTGTACCAAGTCGTCTTCCTCAATGTGGTCGATAATAACTTTTAAATTCATTCCAACCCAATATAGTTCGTAACCGCCCACTATAACTTTGACTACAGGTTCGGGAATGCCGTTGGTAGTAATCAATTCTACAGCCGACTTATCAATCAAAGACTGCAAATCCGAATTTCCGGCTTCAACCCATTCTGTTAAATCTTTCCCCATCGGGAGTATTAAAGTCTTAAGGGATTTGCAAACTGTCCTTAAGGAATCAACCATCTTACTCGTCAATTTTAGTCCGGGGTCATCTTTGTCGGGAATTAAAACTAAGTTAGCGTCTTTAAAAAAGTTTTTATATTCGTCTTTCCAATCCGATGCTCCGCCCATTGTAGTTGCTTCATAGCCTAAAATTGCAGCAGTATTTGCATCCTTCTCCCCTTCCACGACCACCGCAATTTTACCATTTTTAATTGCCTCTAAAAGTTGTGGATAACGATAAGGGATACCTACAGAAGCGGTATAAGAGATATTCCCATCCTCATCGATAGTACGCTGCTTAAAAGTCTTTTTACCATCGGGGTTGCGATATTTTACTTTATCATGGTGATAACTTCCATCGGAGTTATGGTACGTGTAGATGTTTGACGGAATTCTTTCGTCATCGGGGAACATGTCTTTGTAAGTTAATCCTAAAACTTTTAAAAAGTCATCGGTCTGACAACCAGTAAAGCATTTAAAACTTATGCTGTTAGAGTGCAAACCTAATGACGCTGACTTCTCTTTATCCCCATGTTTATGATTCGCGGTATTCGGACAGGCAATTTGAGTATAACACCCATGTTTTTTACCGACTTCACACATGGATAAAATGCGCTCGTATTTTTGACTTAAAGATTCTGACATATCTAATTAATCCTTGATTTTATGCCAATCACTGCAACTTTTTAGTGGGCTAACCACATCTGATTTAACTCTACATGAGCAATGTTGAAATTCTTTATAATGGTAACAATTTAAGCAAGTATTCCGTTTTAAAATTACCGTCCTAACTTTTAGTATTATCCGGTTTAGCACGATGACTTGCTCCCTTAAACTCTAACTGATAACCCGCAGACATATCACAAAGTCTATCAGCGGTTGCAACCCCTAAAAATTCAGCTAATTGTACGAGTGTTTTATTGGTTGTCACGATCAGTGAAGTCTTATTATTATATCTTTCATTCACAAGTTGGAACATAACTCTTTGATAAAAATCAATGTTAGATGGGACATACTTGACTAAATCGTCAAGACATAAAATTTTATACCGATTCAATTCATCAAAGACATCCCCCTCTGAAAGTTCACTGTTAGATTTAAAAGTGTCTCTGATACGGTTTAAAAAATCGTACTCTGTAAGAATACAAATCGGTGAATTTTTATAACTAACCGTCACATTATCTGGATTATCTGCACAAATTTCAATTACTTTTTCTGATTGTGTATATTTTTTTGCTGCGGCATATAAAAGATGGGTCTTACCGTTGCCGGGGATACCATTGCTCCATAAGAGCATACTTACAAGTTCCCCGTCTTTATTTAAAAAATTATTATCTAAAACCGACTTAAAAGTGTTAAAAGACTTTAAATCAGCCTTTTTATCATAATTCTCTAAGGTTGCGTCTTTATATCTTTCAGGGACATTTAATTGTCTTAAAATATTATTTTTAATTTTAGTTACAGCATCGTTGATTGATATCTCAGATAGTCCACCACTGAGTCTTGGAAAGTTATTATATCTAATCGTTAAAGATATTCTTTTGTTATAATCAATTTGATTGGTTTGCCCAAGGATTGCCTTTTGTGTATTGTCCATCGATAACTCCTTTATTTTTAAATCCGTTATTGTGAATTATTAACTTTTTGCCATTTTTTAACCAATCCCCGATATCCTCATTAACCCACTTTAGAGATACAAAATCGCCTTTTTTAAAATCAACTTTCTGTTTCCAACACTCAAGAATATCATTATCTTCAAAACCTCGTTGTTTTAAAGTTTTTATAAAACCTAATTCTTTACCGATGGTTGGTATAGGTTGATATTTTATCTTCTCAGGAAATCCTAAATAAAACTGCATCTCTTTAAGAATAAAATTATTAGATGGTTTTATTTGTGGGTCAGTGGGTGACACATTACCATTACCATTACCATTACCATTACCATTACCATTACCATTACCATTACCATTACCATTACCATTACCCCCAATGGTCTCTGACTGTTGGGCAACAGTTTTTAAACCGTTTCCTAACGGTTGAGTTTTATCACTATCTTCGAGGCTAGATATATCTTTTTGAGAGTTATCCAATGGATTATCATCTGTTGGTAAACCGATATCTAACTGTTTGCCAACGGTTGATAAAGAGTTAGACAATGGATTACCAACGGATAATAAATCGTTGGCATATTGGGGGTACAATTTAATAAATTCTGACCATAATGGGGTCTGAGGGGATGATAAAAAGTCATTAATGATGGACTTAGTGATCAGTTCCGGCTTACCACCAGCATTGTAAAGCCTAAATTTTTTAAGAAGGACGTAGTTGTTTAAATCGTCGTATAGGACGTTTTTTAAATTTTTTAACAGACCCTCAACAATTTTAAGGGCTAACCCTGTTTCTGTTGATGCTGTTGAGGCTGTTAAGGGATAAATCCCACTTTCCGTCGTGGCCTCATTGGTGAACAAATAAATAAATAAAAGTTTCCCTTGTGAGGAATATTTTTGAAAGTCCGGGTCTTTCCAGATTTTTTTATACACTGCTCTATACTTTGCCATTATGCGCCTCTGTGAAATATTTGTATTTTCCATTGATTGAATTCTTCAGGGGTTTTATCTTTCTTTTGTCTATTGCATTTTAGACATGCCGTAGTTAAATTGATGATATCATTAGTACCACCCTTAGATATTGGTATTATATGGTCTGGTTCGAGTTTACCACCGACTTTACCACAATATGTACACTTATATTTATCCCTCTCAAAAACTAACTTTCTAATTCTTTGCCATTCCTTTATATCAATATTATATAGCCGCTTATTTATAAACTGTTCTCTGAATTCTTTTAATTCTTCATAGATATCCTCGTCATATATAAATCTTTGTTTAGCGTCCCAAGTTATAAACTTTTTATAAAATATACCCAACTCTGACTTTATATTAGGGTGGGCTTCAATATCTTTTCTAACCCTCGATTTATTGATTGAAATATACCAAGACAAAGGTGGTTTGTTCATATTTCCCCTTTCTTTTAAAAACAAAAAAGGATTAAAACCCGTATCATTCCAACGAGTCCTCATCCTTCTTCAACCCCACACTAATTTATTACGTTATTTATTTTAGAGTAAATATATATGCCCCATTTTTAAAGACAAAAAGACAATAATAAAAACCAACCCAATTTTATACTTTGGATTGGCCTTAACTTGCTAATGATTTTATTTTTTCGTTCTGATCGAGTAACTTCTTTAAGATATCGTCAAAGCTATCATCCTTACTACCTAATTTAGCTAAACGGTTACGCGTATCGAATGTTACGCGAATAGTAGTAGTTGTTTCCTGCATCTGTGATTGTGTAGTCATAATAACCACCTTCATTGTAATATACTCACTATACCATGTAGATATAAGATTGTCAATAGGGAATATTGAGGATAAAAATGTGGTTAGTCAAAGATCATAAACATACCGATAGATATCTCTGGAACTACAAAAGTTTTATTAAAGTTCCCCTTTAGTTGTAAAGGCGTTTTCTCGTTTTCTTTGGGTGACAATAATACGTATCTTAACCTGATAAACTGACCATTAGGATGTTTAGTAGCAAGTAATGTGTTAAATTCTCCGATAGAATGTATTACTCTCATGTCTTTACTTCCTGCAATTTAAGCAACTTACAACTAATAATTTATCTTTGCGCCATGCAAAAGGATTCTGAATATGTTCCACTTCGATTTTTTGAGGTATTTTTTGGTGGCAATTAATGCAATAACACAAGGTGGTTTTAGTAATTCCACTAATTTCTCTGTGAGCATCGGCCTTGTTTTGCTTCTCTTGATCTGTAAGTTCTACCCTCTGTTGGAATTGTTTAAATTGTTCTTGGCGACTTACTTTTTGATTAAGGTAATCAGCATTCATAGACTTCTCACCGGCCCATCGTACTTGCCAACGAGGATGTGTATTTTTATTCTCTATGATATGGCGGATTAATTCACTGAAGTCGCTGATAGGCTTGCCGCAAGTTTTGCATTCCATGATTTTAAATCTCTCACAAAATAAATTAGGCTCTCACCCTAGTAGTGAAAGCCCATGAGGAAAGACATAATCTCGGTAAACTTTAATTTCTAATCTCTTAGCTAGGATTGAGCATTAGTTCATTTTTTATTGGGATTATCTTTTAAATTAGCATTGATTAATCCAAAAAGCTGTGGGATTTTCCATTCAGGGGATGTAATATACCCATGCATTTTTAACATTAAACGGATATCCCTACGCATTGTTTGTACGATATACTTATCCTCTTTGATATCCCCACTTTGTTTTAAAAGTTTATCGATATCTATTACAGATGACAGCATAATATCGTCGTCAAGATTTATTTTAGGTTCCGTCTTTGTAATTACTTTAGGTTTTTTATCAACGACGACGGGATTTTTTGCTGCAACCTCAACAGATTTTTTAACGGGAACAACGATTTTATCTACCACCGGCTCAGTAATTTTTGCCGCAGGTTTTGCTTCAACAACCACTGCCTTTTTAAATGATTTTTTAAACTTCTGTTGATGTGGTTTAGGTACAGTAGACAACTCACTTAGATTGTATTTTTTGACGAATCCATTGTCCAATCTTTTTAGTTCAATGCATTTGTATCCGAGGCTTATAACTTCAAACCCTACTTCTTTACCTTCGCAAACAAATAGGTATTTACCGCCCGGTCTGTAATTACTTGTACTGATTAACAATTTTAGTCACCCAACCCTTTCATTTACTTTATCTTTTATTATCATAGCATATTTTAAAACTTGCGTCAACTTTAGAATCCTTTAAGCAATCCGCCGAGTGTTTTTTTAATTCGTTCAAGTGCGTCTTTATTATTCCATAGTGCATCGCTTTTACTTTGATGGTGTTGTTGTACTTGTTTATTATAACGTTTATCGGTAGACACATAGTATGATTGTTCAGCATGTTTTTTTGCCACATTTATCCACTTTTGAATATTCTCTGTAATAGGTAATATAGTTTTACGGGCGTTTTCTACAGCGTCCGTAATTTGTGTTAACTCTGTCTTTTTACTTTCTATGTCTTTAGTGATGTTGTCCTGCTCGATTTGTAAGTTTGCTAAGTCCAACTTTAGTTTGTCTTTTGCGTCACGGATTTCCTGCGCGGTTTTAGCTCTGTCGGAAGCAATTTGTTTTTGTGCTTCATTAGACGCATTAATAATTTTAACTTCACGTAAATTTAACGCTTGTTCGGTTGCATCAATAAGGATTTTTTTATCATTATATTCTTTCTCTTTAAGGGTTAAGGCCGCTTCCATTGCAGAAAGTTCGGCCTCTTTCTTTAATAATGTCTCAGGCTTATCACGTTCGCCTTTAACAATTGCAAGTTTAATCTCCGCTTCAAGTTTTAACGCCTCGGCTTTAGTCAATTCAGTCTGGTCTAATACTTTTTGTCGCTCAACATCGGACTCGGTTAACTCTACTTTAGGCTTAATCTGTAAAGCGTCCGGCCATTCCGATTCTTCGACCATAATCGACTTCTCATCGACTGTGCCTTTAATCCTACCGTCCTTGATTCGCTCGATTACCGCTTGTCGTGATAATCCTTTTGCGATAAAAAATTCCTCAGTAGCTTTCCTTGTTGCCAATTATCACCTCATTGTACAGCCTCTTCAGTAAGCCGTTGACTTTCTAAATTAATTCTCTTTTGAATTTGTTTTACCCGTTCAGCCGCCTCGTGCTTGCCCTTCAACTCATCATTAGCTATAGTTAATTCATTTTGCGTTGCGGCAAGTTGATTTTTAAGTTTATTATTTTCGTCCTTAAGATTTTTATTTTCCTCTTCTAAGTCTAAAGTATGAGATAACTTTTCAATCCATGCGTTGATTAGTTTATCGTAGTCTATGTCCTTAGTTACTGTAACTTTATGGATAGGTTTTTGTTCTACGTTAGGTTTCGTTTCGCCTTTCCAAAGTCCAACCAATTTTAACCGTCGAACATGAGAGTAAACCGCATTGGTTTTAATTCCGAATTGTTCCGCAATCTCGTTGATTGACTTACCCTTTTTTAAAGCCTCCAATACATCTAACTTAGTTGCTTTTTGTTTTGACATTTCCCCACATCCTCCACACATCTACTTTATTTTTAGGCTATCTTAGCCCATTTATCATTTATCCATTCCTCTCGGAATAATTTATAATGAACATACGCTAACCATAATTGTTCCATTGATAGTAATAAAAAGTCTCTATTTTTACATCTGTCCGATGATAAAGCCCATTCGCTAAACAATTTAAGTTTTAAGAAAGCGTCGCTTGGGTAAACCATATCTTGTAATTGAGATTGTGTGAAAAGACAATAAGACCGTCTCTGCATGTCCTTAAAATCGTGATCCATATTCCTAACATCATCACTAAATTCGGGGTATCCGCCAATTATTGCTAAAGTCTCTTTATTAATGGATGTAACTGTATCGATAGTCCAATCGCCTTCTTTAATTTCCCACGATGATTGCAACTTTGAAGTCTTACACATTAGTCGATACTTAAAACTTTTATCCATCTCTTTTATTATACCCCTTTATTCTTTTAAAGTATAATTGCCTAAAAGGACTATTTACTCGCTAAGTATGCTTCTCTATCACTACAGTCTTTATGTACTTCACCATGATCTGATGGTTTACCACATAAGGGACATTCAAAAGTTGGCAGTTCAATTTTTTTACAATTAGGGTCACGTGATGCGTTCCATCCGCTAACTATAAAAGATTTTTTAATTTTTTCTATAAGTCTAATGCGTGGGTCATTCGGGTATAAATCAGAGTTTGTTAGCACATATTCAATTGCATGTACAAAGTCGCTCATCGGAATTTTGCGTTCGTTAAAGTAAATATCGTTAGAGAGTATTGCTGATTTTAATACTGCCTTTGGTTCTGAATAACTTAATTCATATGACATTTTTACTTCTCCTTAACTTCCTTCACATATCCATCAACTATCATATCTTGTTCGGCGTTTTTATAGGCTGAGTAATTACCAGTTACGGGAGAGTTAACATCCCTTATCTCCCATTCTAAGTTTACGTCCTCTGGCAATTCCGCGTTATCATCTACGATAGCGAGGCGGTATCCTTCCTTACTACGTAATGCAAAAAGTTGGTCTAATTTATTAAGTGGCGCAGTGCAAAATTTATCTCTACCACTTCCGTCAACGTAACAACATGATTGCACTTGCTCGACATAAATTGGGCAACTCTCACAAAAAATTCGCGCCAATTGTTGTTTAAAAGTTACTTCCTTCATCCTTGACCGCCTT
>Ga0172381_10007983_pt1 | contig 10408 bp, 7 predicted proteins | sample Leawel6488metaG_FD_119754 | JGI IMG/M metagenome (GOLD analysis project Ga0172381, IMG submission 119754) | Leachate microbial communities from a municipal landfill in Southern Ontario, Canada - Leachate well 64-88 metaG | ecosystem: Engineered > Solid waste > Landfill > Unclassified | place... | reverse complement strand
CGGGACGGCCAGGCCCCACCGGTCGGAGGAGTCGTGGTAGAGGCGGTTGGCGTAGTAGGCGGCCTCGTCCTCGACGTGGCGGACGACGCCCGGCCCGCTGACCAGGTACATCCTCTGGGCGAAGGCAGTGCCGTTCCAGTCCGTCATTGCCACAATCGTGCCGGGCGGGTGCTGGCCGACCATTTCACCTGACGCAGGGCTGAAGCCGTACTCTGCGAAGATCTCGGCTGGATTGATGCGTCCGCTTTGGTTAAGTTCCGTGATGTCGCAGGCGTAACCGGGCCCGGCGTCATTGAGCACCGCTTTTTCGGCGGCGGAGTCTGAAAACGGGTTCACACGCCGCACCTCATGGTGTAGATGAGGTTGCCAAGCTAATCCGCCATCGTGCTCCGAGTCTCCTATGGCAGCTATTACTTGACCCGCAGTGACGATTTCACCAACGGAGACCATGATGTTGCTGGGTTCTGGCCACTTCAATCCGCCAAGATGGGCATAGACTGACAGCAGATGTTCGTTCGTCCCATCAGGCCTCTCCCGCTTGTGGAGAATGCGTACCATGTACCCCCAACCGGCATTTTGAGTGAGCTTCCAGCAACTGCCGGAGTCATCCCATGCCGACTTGCACACGTATCCGGCATAGACGACGATGCCGTCGCCAATGGCTCGGACAGGATATGGAGGATCAACGCCGTTCACCTTCCCGATAACGTCGTAGTCAGTGGCCAAGTGAAAATTTGGCAGCCTGTTCCCCCTGGCATCTGCCCCGCAGTCCCGACCGGCCTCGTATGACTCCGCATAGTGGAGACTGACGTCATACTTGGTTGTCGCGAGTCCAACGATGTTGTCCTCGTCGTCCAGAACCGGCGGTCTGAACCATCGTGCTGTTGGTAGGTCGCTGATTTCCTGAAGAGTGAGCAGGTTGGTGACATTAACCGAGACGTCACAGCTGGGCGGCGGACTCTCGCATAACGGTTGCCGGCTTTCGGCGGTTTGATCGGCGCGTATTCCATCCGGGGAATTGGGTCCACAACCTGAAGCACCGATTAGCATGATCATCAACGCGACGACGAGATTCAACACGGTTTTCTCCTTTCGTATTCTGTTGTCAATGTCCTTTTCAGCACTGGGCTGATTGCCCCTGTCAAAAAGTTGACAGGACTGTCAGACCGGTTCTGAAGCACCCCCGTAATGCGTATCGGAGCGTCATTCGTGTGGTTCGCCAAGCTCCACGGAGTTCAAGATTTCCATGAAGGCGTTCGCTACCCCCTCGGTCGTGTCGCTGTCAGGGCCCTCAATGATATATTCGGCCTCATAAACGCTGCCGTCGGACCAGTAGGGGCGGAGCAGGAAGGACCTCTGCCTTCGCGACGAACCTTCGCCATCGAAGTGCCGGTTGTCGATTTCGTAAATGGCAAAGTCTCTGTTGGGCAGGATGTCGCTGTTGCGCGGGGCCGGCGCTATTTCCGCGACGCTGCCCTCGTAATCGACATGGATTGGGTGATCGGTCTCGTTGAGGAAGGGCTGGTGCTTTCCCACGAAGGCGAAACTGGCGTATATGAGTTTCGCGTCGCCGTCGTCAATAGTAAATGCGACCCCCGTCTCGGTTTCTTTAGCAGTCCAGCCGGCAGGATAGGCTAGAGTGAAGCATCCTGATGGACTCTCAAATGACGTCCACCCTTCCGGAACACGGGTCGCGGAGGTGACGAGGGGGCAGGAGAGAGGAGCAGGTTCGGTTTTAGCGATGGGTTTGGGTTCGGGGGTTGCAGTGGTAGTGATTTCGACCAACGGTGCGGAAGGAGTTGATTTCAAACTCGGCAAGGCGAACCAGACGTTGGCGGCGACGGAGATGATTAGGAAGATGACGGCCGCGGTGGCGGCGCTGGGGCGGAGGCGGCCGCGCTTGATGGGTTTGGTGAGGGAGTGGGGGAGGGGCATGGGTGGAGTTTGTAAGCTTGGAGTGGTTGAGCGGTTGAGGTTACTGCGCTTCGCAGGAAAGGTTTTACCAGCGGCGGGGGAGGGCGTCAAGGAAGCGGATTTGGCTAAGGAAAAACAAAAAACGCCGCCAGGAGGCGACGAGAGCGGGTTTTGGCTGCGCAAGTTGTCCACAGCCGCCGAAATAGTGTCGGATAACCTGGGCTTCTGGGTGTGTGACGAAAATTAGCATGTCGCATCAGACAATTTTGATGCCGCGTCGCAGATGCCCGTGTAAAAGCAAAGCGCCGCAGGATAACCTGCGGCGCTGGGCAAAGGAAGGAACTTGATGAGACGGTCTCTATTTGTTCGAAGCTATGAGCCGTCCGCATGCGGTCGCTAGGTTGGCGCGAAGTCGTAAGCGCTCGTGGTCCTCACGTTCGTTCTTCAGAATCTGGATTGCCGAAGAACGGCAGACGGAGCGACGACGCTGACTTGCATTTGCGAACTTTAGGCGCACGAAGCTTCGTTTCGAACTATTTTCGTTTTCGAATCTGTCGCGAGCTTGGTCGGCGGCCTTGGCGGCGTCTGTGCTTACCTCATCGGCCGACGAGAAGGCGCTGAGTATCGCCGCTAATTCCTCTATTTCATCTTCGGACAGTGGGTCGCCAGCGCCACCCGTTTGGGGCACATTTTCGCTGTTGTTGGCGACAGCGACAACTTCTAGCACCGTAACAGCGGACGAATTTTCCGCAGGGACGGACCAGATGCTCGGGTCGCGATGTATTTCTGCGTCCGTAGGCGTGAGGATGGCCAGATGCTCTCCGCTGGGCGTAGCATCGACTTCATAGGCGACTCCCGCGCGAGGCTTGAAGCCACGACAGGGCAAACCCGTTCGGTCTGTGTTGGGCATCTGCGGGGCGACCATCTGCTCGGTGTCACCAAGTTGCTCGAATCGAACGGTGAATCTTCTCGCTGTGGTCACGATTTCCTCTCGCTCCCTGATGGTTACAAACGGACGCGTTATGCGTCACGTGTTTGGTTGTTAAGGAGCATGACTTGTTGCCATTTAATCATGTTTTCGTGAATTTGTCAAGATTTAGAGGTTTTAACGAAAATGGAAGTTGTCAGCGTCTATTGACAATCAGGCTCGGGCGTGGTATTGTTCAAATTGTGCTTAAATATGTCCGACACTCAAACCCTGAAAAATCTGCTTGAGTTCGGTCTCTCGGACAAGGAAGCCCGGGTCTATTTGGCGTCCCTGGAGCTCGGGTCAGCGACGGCACAGGTCATCGCCGCTAAGGCTAAGGTCAACCGGCCGACTGCCTACCTCATGATTGAGTCGCTCCAGCGGCGGGGGCTCATGAGCGTCATGCAAAAGGGAAAGCGCCGGCAGTTCGTGGCCGGCAGTCCCAACCACCTGCGTTATCTCGTCGCCCAAGAGAAGCGCGCCGTTGACAATCGTGAGAAGGCCGTCGAGGAAATCATCAAGGACATCGATCAGGTCCGCGCCCATGACGAGGGGGAGATTGAGGTGGAGATTTTGGAGGGGATGGAGGCGAACCGTCGCATCCAGGAACACGCGCTTAGCACGGATAAACCAATTAGAGAGTTATGTAATATTGAACTGGTTAGGCGGCATCTGCCGCCCCAGTTTGAAGGTGACAAAAGAAAGGACATCGGTAGATTAAAGAATGTCATCGGTTTATATTCCAACGCGGATTTACTTGAAAAGGCGGCTCGGATTGGGAGTCGAGAAGTAAATGCGAGCCGCCGCATTGAGGCTGCCGTTAACATTATTGATGATGTTGTTTATCTTACGGTTTTTGAACACTCGAAGAGAAAAACCTTGTCTGTCCGAAACAAAGAAATATCTACGACCTTAAGAACTCTTTTTGATGCTCTTAGTGATGAATCTACTCCCTTCGATAGTTGAGTATGCGACACAAGAAAAAAGTCAGGGGGATGTCACACAGACATCCCCCTGTCGTAAATCTCCACCCCTGCAGCGCCTCACTGGCTGGAGGAACCAGCGAATGGCGACGTGGGTAGCTGTTTCCTGTGAACACGCTAGAGAATCTCCGAAAAGAATCCCCGTCTGTGCCACGGACGAAGTGTTTGAAGCCCACTTCCCTGTGGGGCAAGTCGTTACAATGGAATTTGGTGGTGCGCTCCGCAGTAGTGCGCGCGACTTTTTAGCCAAATGTCTTCCGCGCCCTGCGGTTGACGTGACCATTAGGTCAGACGAGACGAACAGGCTTCCTGTCATGTTGCGACCCCGAGGGATCCAACACGATTCGAGCAGAGGTTTCATGACAGAGGACAGACACTTGCCCTCATGGTCGGAGTCAGCCGTTCTCCCCTTCGGGGAGCGTTCGCGAGGGAGCATGATGCGTTGCATCAATGCCCTAGTCTGAAAACTGGTCTCGTATAGCATTTTAATCTCCTTTGCTATACGTTGACTAATGTCTAGTCACCGTTATCCATTGTTTCGACCCGCTAACAGGGCCATGAAATGAACTAACCTTTTCTTATCAAATCTTCATTTCTTTGTCAAGTTGACAGTCTAATTTGACCATATGTCAAATTTTGGTTATAAATAGGCCATAATCAATCTATTGTGGAATCACAAGCCGAGCGTGAACCAAAGGTTTTGGAGGCGGTCAAACAGGAGATTGACCGTATGTTTGATGACGCTAGAGAGCCTGATGGCGGACAGCCCCATATTTCTGAACTTACGACACTCCCTGCTTATCGGCAACTGGGTGAGTCAGACCAGAAGGAGGCTTATGGTTATGCCGCCAGAAAAGGTTTTTTAATGGAGGCGCTGTACGAAGATGACAAGCCCAAGTCCAACCTCACGGAGCGCCGGCAAGGTGTTGAGTTTACTGAATATGACTTTTATAAGTCAGGGGGATCTCACGGCCGGCCACGTATAGAGGTCGTCGAACACCTTACGAAAACCGATGATAGCGGGCACGGCGAAGACCGGTCTGGCCCAGCCTACGGTTTCAACTTACCGGGTGGTATGTTCCGGCTGATGCGCGAGAATGACGAGTATCGAATCAAAGCTGGACACGAGCTTACAGCCGTGCGGAAGGAGATCGAGGCGGCTGGCGGCGTCAATTTCGTGATTGAATGGAGCGGTGACCAGACGGTGATGACGCCGATTTGGGAATATCGGCTGAACGGCGAAGATTATGATGATGAGTTTGATGTAAGAGATCTGCCGCTCGAAGTCCTTGAGGCGATTAAGGAAAACGGCCGCAATTTCCGGCAGGATCCACGGTATCGCCGATGGTACGGTCGGGCGATGATGGACAAGCGCAACGAGATTCTTGCCGACGAGTTGGTGCGGCGGATGGGCTACGAGGAGCCGAAGCGCGCTGAAGCGGGCACCGGTGAGCCGGCTGCGCCTATCATCGGCGATACCGACCTGTCCGCCGCTCGGGAGGTCACGCTTGAGGGCACGGTGCCCGGCGAGTTTCGGGTGACGGGCAAGGAAGATGCCGCTGAAAGCAAGACGGCCAGCGCTTCTGCCGTGGAAGCGGAGCCAGCCGCCCCCGCCGAAAAGAAAACCGCCGCAGCTGAACCGACCCCCGCTCCGAAGCACGACACGCCGGCCCGAGGTGAGAAACTGCTTTGGGAGAAGTTCGGCAGCGCGGACAAGGTCGCCGGCCTCGCGGAGATTCGCGCCGGCGTCGCCGAGATTGCCGCCCGGTTCACCCACCTCGTGAGGACGCCCGAGGACTTGAAGGGCGTCCTCGACATCGCCATGGTCATGGCCGTCGATGGCCTCAAGACCCAGGCCGAGAAGGCCGGCAGAACATATGACGTGAGGAACGACGAGGTCGTGCGCCTTCTGCTTCAGCAACAGCTTGAGAGCAAGTCCGGCGTGCTTGCCCCGAAGGAGGCGGATGCTCCAGCGCGTAAGGCAACCGTCCCGAAGCCGACCCCGGTTGCCGCGCCGGACGAGTCCGCCGCCGAACTGCCGCCCGAGATTCTGACAGAGGACGAAGCCAGGTTTTTCGCCGCGAGTCCGGCTCTCTCCGGCGTGACGGGCGTCAGGGTTTCGGTGCGCGGAGAAGGAAAAAATCCCCGTAGCATGGTTTCGGTGGGCCTTGAAAAGGGACGCGAGAATGAGGGCGTCGAAAGGCTCGTCCGCGCGGCGGTCTCTGACGCCATGGACGGCATGCCCGACCCCTTGTTCAAAATCGGCTCCGCGGTTTCCGATTTTCTCGTCTCCTACGTCACCGGCGACGAGCGCGAGACGCCGGCCGGAAAACGCCTGCGCGCCGAGGTCGTGGATGTCGAACGGGGAGAGGCGGTCATTCGCGACTACAGGCGGCTTGTCGAAGTCGTGAAGAAGGTCGCCGCGGAGATGAAGGTCTAGCCTCCCAATATCATTTGCCACAGGACATAGACGGGCCTAGCGGCCCGTCTATGTGGTTTAGACGCAAAAAGCCCCGCACCATCCGGTGCGGGGCTTAAGCGAAGAAAGAGCGGGCGGGGTCACGCCGCGGGTGCCTTTTTCTCCTCGGTCTTCATGACGCTCATGAACCAGGAGCGGAGCGGGAAAAGGACGAGCGGCCCGGCGAAGGCGAAGACCGCGAGGATGAGCCACATCATCTCCGGCGTGTGCCCGTAAGTCATCTGCCCGGTGGCGAGGGCATCCTGCAGGGGCAGGCTGCGGCCGTCGGGCAGGACTGCCGTTTCAGGGCTCCAGCGCATGAGCATCAGGCCGCAGAGGATGTTGACCATCGTGTTGGCCAGAAAATGCGGCACCGTCGCGAAGGACGAGTAGATGCCCTCCTGCCCCTTGGGCGCGATGTCCAGGATGTACTGCGACAGCCGCGGCGAGAAGAGTATCTCGCCGAAGGAGAAGATGACCATCGCGGTCACGTTCATCGTCAGGTACGCCCAGAAGACGTCGTCGTTCCACCACTGCCAAGGCGTGAAGAGCGGGATCATGCTGGCGGCGGCGACGACCGTGCCCCACGTCACCACCCGAAACGTGTTGACCTTGCGGATGAACGGGGTGATGGCGAAGAGGAGGATGATGATGAGCAGGGGGTTGATGGCCGAGAGCGTGCCGATGGCCGTCGTCGCCCCCATCGTCCTCTTCCAGTAGAGCGGCGACAGGACGATCCAGTACTTGAAGATGGTGCTGACGCCGAGGGTCGCGGCGACGATGACAATCATCCGTCTGAAGGTCGGTTCGCGGCAGACGGCCAGGAAGCTGGCGTGAGCCGCGCGGACCTGTCTCTTGCCTGTCGCCGTGGCGGGTTCGTCGGCGGCGTGCTCGTCGCGCACGAACAGGGCCGTGCTCACGGTCGCGAGGACGGCCACGGCGATGCCGATGACGAAGACCCACGAGTAGGGGAGCTTCAGGCCGTGCTCCATGGCGTCCACGAGCGGCAGGGCGAAGAGCGCGGCGAAGTTCATGACGATGTAGGACAGGCTGAAGGCGTGCGTCCGCGCTTCCGGGCTAGAGAACCTCTTGTTCCCGATGTGATAGGCGTTGGACTTCACGGCGGCCGGAAGTCCGGCGAGGATCGACAGGCCGAAGAAGAACCAGACGCGATGGGGGATGCCCGGGACGAAGACGCAGGCGGCCATGCCGAGGCGGAAGACGATGACGACGACGAGCGACCACAGCAGGGAGCGCCGCAGGCCGAACCTGTCCACGACCGGGCCGGCCGCGAAGGTGGTCAGGAATCCCGCGATGCCGAGTCCCGCGAGCAGGTAGCCGGACCAGTCTTCTTTCAGGCCGAATTCCTCCCGCATGATGAGCATGGAGAAGGTCGAGAAGGCGAAGCCGTAGAAGCAGTCCAGGAAGTTGACCGACTGCACGCCCCAATAGGATCGGGGCACGGTCTTGAGGACGGCATAGCTGCGCATCTCGGTGCGGATGCGGGGCGACGCGAGATAGAGGGAGAGGGACAGCAGGACGGTGGCGACGAGCACGGCCAGGCCGGCGTGCCACCAACTGTTGGTGATCCATGACCACATGGGTTGGTCTCCTTGGTTGATGTGACAGGTTGTGAACGAACTTAGTCCTATCTAAGCGCGGGTGACTTTTAATGTCAAGGGCGCGGGGCGCGGGTTTTTGGCGAAAATTAGATAAAAATTCGGACGTAAGGTTAGCGAATGGGACTAAAACCCTGTAATATCTGGACACGACCGACGTATTAAGATAGAGCAAGACAGCGCCTGAAGAAACAGGCAGCTTCTTGTCGTCGTGCCTCGTTTCGGCAGGTCAAGGCGCGCGCGGGTGTCCGGGGAACCATTGACGAGGAATAACTCGACCAAATCTATGTCCGACGAAATTCGTCACCGGAAGCGGCGTTGGAAAAAGACCGTCGTCACCGTTCTGCTGGTCGCGGCCGCGGCGGGCGGCGCTTGTTGGTATTTCTTCGCCCGGAACAAGACGGCGGCGGCCCCGGCGCGCCTCGCCGTGGCCGAGGTCACGTCCGGCTCGCTCGTCGTCACCGTGGACGGCAGCGGCCAGATCATCTCCGAGGACGAGGCGGAAATCCGTCCGGAAGTCTCGGGAACCCTGCTTTCCGTGAAGGTCAAGGTGGGGGACAAGGTCGCGGCCGGCCAAATTGTCGCCACCATTGACTCGTCGGACGCGCAGACGAATGTTCGCGACGCGCAGAACAGCCTTGAGACGGCCCAGCTCGGTCTCGACAAGGTCAAGGCACCGCCCACCGAACTCGAGATCATGAAGGCCGAGAATTCGGTCACCGACGCCGAGGAGGCGGTCACTTCAGCGCACGAGACCATCATCGAGATGACGGAGGACGGCTACGACGAGGTTTCGTCGGCCTTCCTTGACCTGCCGGACGTCGTGAGCGGCCTAAACGACCTTCTCTTCACGGTCGAGGCCGGGACGAACAACTCGCAGTGGAACATTGACTACTATTCCGACACGGCGCGCCGTTACGACGAGAAGGTCGTCTCGTTCCGGGATGATGCCGACGGGAGTTTCCGCAAGGCCAAGGCCTCTTTCGACGCCGTCTATGCCGCCTTCAAGTCCTCCAGCCGTGACCAGGACGCCGCCGTCACCGTCAATCTCATCGGCGACACCCACGAGGCCGTTTTGCTCCTGGATGAGGCCCTCAAGGACACGACTAATTTCATCCAGTATTACGAGGACACGCTTACGGCGCGCGGTTACGTACCGGCGACGATGGCCGACCGGCACCTCGCCTCGCTGTCTGGCTGGATGAGGACCAACAGCGCGATCCTCTCCGGGCTCAAGCAGTCCTTGGCCGCCATGGAGAACAGCCAGGACAAGCTGACGGCGGCGGCACGGAGCGTCGTCGAGAAGAAGGCCAGCCTCGCCGACCTCACGAGCGGCCCCGACGCCCTGGACGTGCGCTCGCAGAATCTTACCATCGAGCAGAGGGAGGAGGCTCTGGCCGAGGCTAAGCGGGCGCTGGCCGATTACGTCGTCCGTTCGCCGATTGCCGGCACGGTGGCTTCCGTGGACGCGAGTCGCGGCGACAAGGCCTCGTCAGGGACGTCCGTCGCCACGGTCATCGCCGACACACAGGTCGCCGAGGTCTCCCTCACCGAGATCGACGCCGCCAAGGTCAAGGTCGGGATGAAGGCGACGATGACCTTCGACGCGGTCTCCGACATCGAGCTGTCCGGGCGCGTCGCCGAGCTGAGCCCTCTCGGCACGGTCTCGCAGGGCGTGGTCACCTACACGGCCAAGGTGGCGATGGACGTGCAGGACGATCGGGTGAAGCCGGCGATGAGCGTCACCGCCTCCATCATCACCGCCGCCTCGACCGATGCGCTTCTGGTGCCGGCGGCGGCCGTGAAGAAGGCCACGGACGGGACGAGCTACGTCGAGGTCATCGACACGCCGGCGGCCACGGACGAATCTGGGGCAGTCGTCGCCGGCCTGGTGTCCGGCCGCCAGCGCGTGACGGTCACGACCGGCCTCGTGAATGACGAGTACGTGGAGATTAAGAGCGGCCTTGAGGCGGGGCAGACGGTCGTGATCCGCGAGATCAAGGCCGACGTGAGCAGCGCCGCAACGACGGCAACGAGAAACGGCAGCGGCTCCATCTTCGGCGGGATGATGGGCGGCGGTCCGCGATGAAGTCCAACCGACATGATGATTGAATGTCGCGGCATCAATAAGTCCTACCTAAACGGGGACACGGAAACGCCAGTCCTGCACGACGTCTCCTTCGGGGTTGAGCGGGGCGAGTTCGTGGCGATCATGGGCCCGTCCGGTTCGGGCAAGTCCACGCTCATGAACGTCCTCGGCTGTCTCGACGTGCCGACCTCGGGGCAGTATCTGCTTGACGGTGAAGACGTCTCGAATCTCGACGATGACGAGCTGGCGGAGATTCGGGCCAAGAAGATTGGCTTCGTCTTCCAGTCGTTCAACCTCCTGCCGCGCATCAGCGTGTTCCGCAACGTCATGCTGCCGCTCATGTTCGCCGACGTGCCGCGTGACCGGCGTGAGGAGCGG
>Ga0172381_10007980_pt1 | contig 10409 bp, 19 predicted proteins | sample Leawel6488metaG_FD_119754 | JGI IMG/M metagenome (GOLD analysis project Ga0172381, IMG submission 119754) | Leachate microbial communities from a municipal landfill in Southern Ontario, Canada - Leachate well 64-88 metaG | ecosystem: Engineered > Solid waste > Landfill > Unclassified | place... | reverse complement strand
AAGTTACTTTTAAAAGATGAAAGAGTTATAAATAAATTAAGTAATGATGAAATTAAAAAGTATAAAGATCAAATAAGTGGTTTAAATGAATCAGTAAGAGATTTGATGAAACCTAAATCAGAAGATGAAATAAGGGATATCATTAAAGAAAAAGCAGGGATAAATAAAGATTATATTGAGGTTAAAATACCCGAACCCAAAGAATTAAGGAAGGTAAAAACATTATTAGAACTTTCTGATGAATATAAATTAGATATAAAAGATTATAAAGATGGTGATATATTAATGTGTGGTGATATAATTAGTGTTTTTAATTTTATGAAATTTTATCTTAATTATGCATTATTAAATAAAAGAAATAGTAAAAATTTTTACATAGAATACATATTAAAAAATTCAGTAAATAGTATAACAGAATCACTAAGGGATTTAATGAAACCAAAATCTGATGATGAAATTTTAAAAAATATGGATATCTTATCACCAACTGAAATATTAAAAAAATCTTGTAAATCTGGATATTTAAAGGGAGTTCAAATTGCATTAGAAAAAGGTGCTGATCCATCTGAAAATAGTAATTATGCAATTAGAACAGCATCATTAGATGGATATACTGAAATTGTTAGATTGCTTTTACAGGATAAAAGAGTTGATCCATCAGATGATAACAATTCTGCAATTAAATGGGCATCCAAAAAAGGACGTTTAGAGATAGTTAAATTATTATTACAAGATAAGAGAGTTGACCCATCAGCAAATAATAATTCTGTAATTATGTATGCATCATATAATGGACATATAGAAGTAGTTAAATTACTTTTACAAGATGAAAGAGTTAATCCATCAGATCAAAATAATCATGTAATTAGAATTGCATCGGAAAACAAACATATTGAAATAGTTAAATCACTTTTACAAGATAAAAAAGTTAGAGAAAAATTAACTGATAAAGAAATTAAGAAATACGAAAAACAGATAAGTGTATTAAATGAATCGATAAGAGATTTGATGAAACCAAAGTCAGAAGAAGAAATTTCATCTGCATTAGATAAATTATCCCTAAAACAAAAGATGGATAAACTTATTGATAATGGGATGTTAGATAGAGTATCTAATGAAGAATTAAAAGATTATGCATTAAGTCGTAAAAATGCTTATGAAAAAATATTAGCAATAAGTACTCTTAAAATAGATCATCTTTTTACAGATGATGAATTAATTAATCTTTTAAGACAACATACTGCTAATCATTATGAAATGACATATGGTTTAATACATAACCGCATAAAGATTGTTGAAGATGCAATTAAGAAGAAAAGATCATGGAGTATGAGTAGTTACATTTTTACTCAATATGGATTATATAGTACAACTGAATTGGAATTTGCTGCTTTAAAAGGGTATAAAAATATCGTTGAATTGTTAATTAAACATGGTTATCATGCATATAACATCATACCAAGTAAAGCTAATATAGATGATAATTATGTATATTATGAATTAACGGATGTTCTTGGAAAAATAGGTTATAGTGATATAAGAGATTTATTGATAGAAAAAAATGCAATTATAGATCGTTCATTAAAACATACATTAAATCATTCATCATTTATAATTAGGATTTATTCTCTTCCGAAATAATTATAAATATTCTTTTATTTTCTCACAGATTGTTTGATATTGTATTATATAATGATGATAGAGATAATAACAATAAAAATAAACAAAACGTAAATATTTTTCTATATAACAGGAATGATTTAAATATTTTCTTAAAAATTAATGAACAAATGAATGATAGAAAAGGAAATTGCAGAAATACAAAAAATAATAAATCAAAGTCAAGAATTTGATCCTAAAAATATAGAATTAATAAAAAAACAAGGAGTAGTATTCACTAAAAGTGAGGTATGTCAAAAGATAATACATGAATTAAGACCAGAAATAACGGATACCATTTGTGAACCTAGTGTTGGTAAGGGAGTTTTCGTTTTTAATTTATTGGAATATTTTAGAAATAATGGTATCACCAATGATGAATTAGTTTATTTTGTTGAAAAAAATCTATATTGTTATGATATAGATGATAATTTTATTAATATATTTAAATATTTATTAAATGATTATTTTAAAATAATTGGTTATGATGGTGATTTAATATTGAATAATATAAAAACTAATGATTTTATGTTTATTGAAAATAGTTTTGATATTATATTTGGAAATCCACCTTATGTACGTATTCAAAATTTAGAAGAAGAATATATTGATAAATTAAATACTTTGAATTTAGAAACGATAAAAAAAGGAAATATAGATTTATATTATGCTTTTATTGAAAAATCATTAAGAATTAGTAAGAAATTGGGTTTTATCATACCAAATTCATTTTTACGAAACAAATCAGGGAAGGTGCTTAGAAATATTATAAACGATAGATTAGTTAAAGTTTATGATAATAAAAATGAAAAAATTTGGAATAATATATCTACGTTCACTTGTATTGTAATATGTGATGATTTGGATAGAACTACATTTATTTATGAAACTATTAAGCAAACAGAGGCAATAAGTAAGAAAGATTCTGAATGGTTCAAACATAGTACTAATAATATAATTAAACCATTAATTAAATATACAATAGGTGGAATAGCTACTTTAAGGGATAAGATATATAAGTTTGATTATGCGGATGACAATTATGTTTACAAAGATGGTGAAAAAGTAGAAAAAGAAATTTGTAGAAAAACCTGGAAAGCTACGACAAAAGAATATTTTTGGTTTATTTATCCATATGATGATAATAATGTATTATTATCTGAAGATTTTATAAAAGAAAAATATCCATTTGCATATGAATATTTAGTTAAACATAAAAAAGAACTAAATAAGAGAGATAGAGGGAATATTAAAAAGTTATCTATGTACGGTAATTGGTATGGTTATGGTAGGAGACAAGGATTAGTGAAAAAATTATCTGATAACGATATTCAAGTCATATTACCACTTACTTTTATAAAAGGAAATCTTCATTATAAAATCGATGATTCATTAATATTATCTGGAATAGCAGTTGTTTTAGATAAAAATAATTTAGATAAATTTTTGAGTATCGTAAATAGTGATGAATTTCAGAATTATTTAGAAATAAATAATAAGATTTTATATGATAAGGATACAAGTAAAGTGTGGTTAACAATGTCAACTACATCTATATCAAATTATTAAATTTAATTACTTAATCGTATATTTTGAATGATTAATTTTTCTTTTAATTTTTTAATTTTGCTAATTCTTATTAATTGTTTAACATCATAATGCAAAATTATATCATGTGTAATATGTGTATCATCAGTTACAGTAAGTTTAAATGTAATGGTTTCTTTATTAGCTGTTACTAAATTATGACCTTGTGTATATCTATTATAATATAAATGTATAAAATCATAAATAAATAAAACTATTGTATTTCCTAATGAATAATTATCACATGTATCAAAATAATCTTTATCATTAGTTAATAAATGAAGCAATTTATTATAGAAAAAATCATTAGCTTTCTTTTCTACATCTTTCTTCATTTTCTTTTATCTTTTTAATTTTCAGTTGACGTAAGATAGTTTTTTCGTTATAATAAAAAGATAAGTTAAATCTTATATTTTTATGATTAAATGAAATTCTAAAATCTATATCATCTCCTTTTATATTATTGATATCATATTCACACGAATCACATTTATGTGATTTAAAGAATCTAATAATGAATATTATAATGACTGTTTGTTTGAAGGTATCACTTTGATCTTGAAAAAAATTTCCTTCTATTCGTTTAATTATTTTTTCATCAAGATAATTTCTGAGTTGTTTTTCTATATTATTTTTTCTCATTAGATAATTTCTTTTTAGCTGTCATTAGTGTCAACTTACACATTAATCCATTCCACCAAGATTCAAAATGTAATCTATATATTTTGGTTCGATAAAGTATGGTAATACTGAATCTTCCTCCGTTTATGCAAAATTTCTTGAAATTCATTGTTTTTCTATATTATTTTTTGTTATCAGATAATTTCTTTTTAATTTTCTTCAATTTTAATATTCTTGAAGCGATGTCATAATATTTTTTAATGTTTGTAGTTGAATAATCATGAGCAGCTTTGAATAAATTAAATCTTGCTACTTCATAATCTTCTGCACCCATTCTTTTCATTTCTTTTAAGTAGATGTCATGAGCAAGTCTATCTAATTCTTCATCCTTTGACATTATTTTACACCCATTTTTGATCTGATTTCTTCCAATTTCTTTCTTCGCATTTCAACCCTGTACTTATCAATTAGTTCACCATAGGTTAGTATAGAAATACCACGTTGTTTAGCAAGGTGCATTTTATTGGTATCTGAACTCAGGTCATTAGTAATCAAAAAATCTGGATCATGTGTAATTTTGACAGCATTGACATTGAATGGAATTAATGCTTCAATAAATTCCTCTTTTGTTTTAAACCCAAATGGTTTGGGTGAACCAGTCATTTCAATTGTTATTCTTCTCATAATAATTTAAATTATAATACAAAGATATGTAAAATTTTATTCAAAAACAATATTTATGAGAACTTTATTTCGATTTCTTTTTATTGCATTTGGATAGAAAATATGTAACCAATTATTTTTCCTTGCAACTTTATATACATGGCTGTTTTTACGACATAATTCTGTTATGCTATTATAATGAGATGCAGCTTCTTTACAATTTTCAAAATTATTCCAATATCCATATGGTTTTTTTGTTGTTTCAATAAAGTGAGAAAAAAGCTCTCTTGATAAACCATTTATCATAATATAAGTATAACAATCTCTATCGTGTTTTATAATATCCATTCTCGTAGTATATTTAAGTGCTATTTGATGACATTTTTCCTTAGTCCAATAACCCTTTGTACCTTTTACCATTGTCATTTGTGAATATAATTCATCTGACCAACCATTTATACGAACAACCTGGTAAGCATGATTATATTTTTCTCTGAATTCTTTTCTTGTTTTACAAGATAATGCTATTTTTATACAATTCTCTTTATTCCATTTTTTAGTTGGTGGAATATGTGTTGTTACTTCATCTAACCAACTATTAACACGAGCGACCTCATAAGCACCACCATATTTTTCATTAAATTCGGTTCGATTCTTACATTTTAATGCAACTTCATGACATTTTTCTTTTGTCCATTTTTTATGAGATATATATGGTGGTCGATTTATATGTTGACATATTTCGTTTAACCATCCGTTTTTACGAGCAATTTGATATGCAGATGGTGAATTTCGTTGAAAATCAATTCTTGATTTATAATTTAATGCAACTTTATGACATTTTTCTTTTGTCCATTTTTTATTATTCATATATTCTTTTTATTAAAACACAAAGATAATAATAAATAATTATAAATTCAGATTTGAATATATTTTTTTAATTTTAAGTTTCCTATATAGTACTTTAGGTATAAAATATTTTTTGTGGTAATCTTGTGACTCATTTCTATCATTTATAATGTGGATATATCCATCTTTAGTATAATAACCAAATATAACTGTATATGTTTTATATTTAGTTATTCCAAAATTAAGTTTTACACCATTTCTAAACATTATAGGTGGATTAATACACACTACTTCTTCCCCAATTTCAAACATATTTTATCTAATTTAGCTTTTCTGCTCTGAGTAATTGATTTGAATCTATCTTTACGATATGATTTGACAATATCATTATCATTTTTAATGAATACTTTATTATCTTCACATTTAATGATAATATATTTTTTATTTAATGTTATAGATTTTGGTTCAGAGTTTTTAGTATCTTTTCCCCATCTTGTATAGTATTGATGTGCTGATAAATCCACACACACTATTTCTTCTCCAATTTTAAACATATCTTTTCTAATTTTTTTCTTCGATAATATAATTTATCTAAAGTTAGTCTATAATCCAGTATTGAAAATTTTATATTATCATCTATACCTATTATTTCACATTCTTTAAAAATACCTCGCACAGAAATAATTTTATTTACTATATAAGATTGACAGTCATATTTATTAAGTGTTAATGCATCATTCCATTTATTTAGTCTTACTATATCTCCAGGTTTGAACATATCTTTTCTAATTTTTTTCTTCTATAATAGTTTATATCAAGCATCCAATTATCTCGACAAACATATAAAATAATATCTTTATGATTAATAGAGTTGATATATAAGTGATCCATAAATATTTCTATAACTTCAAAAGTTTTATTATCATAAAATACATCTGAATCTTTGATTGTGATTTTATCTCCTATATTAAACATTTATACCTTTTTAGATTTTTGTTTTATTTTATTTATCTTTTTTATTCTTGTTTCGAATAATAGTTTGTCTTTTTTTCTTTGTGCAATTTCTTTTTTAGTTTCACTACTAATCATATCTTCTGATAAAAATGTGCTAACTTTTTTTCCATCATGAATAACATACCATCCATCCCAACATTTTTCAAGTTTACCTTTTATCACTACATACTTATTTGTTGAAAATTCTATGTTTCCCCAACAATCATGACCATCTGGTTCACTTTTTTCTATAACAAGTTTACAATCTTCAACAAGTTCTGTTATTAAATTTATTGAATGTTTCTTTTTTGTTCTCATTTATTTCATTAATTTTTCAAGAATTATATTTAATTTTTCCTTTCTATAATATTTACCATCATATTCCAATAAATTATCTTCCATTCGAATAATTCTGGAATCTATCAATCCTTCCATTTTACACATTAAAAAACAATCAGATGATGAAAAATAACTTATAAATTCAATAACCTTATATGATTGATAATTGAATTTTTCGATATATTCTTTATTTGCATTTTTCGATATTTTTACTATATCTCCTCTTTTGAACATGTTTATCCTATTATGTTATATGTGTTTAAAAATATTTTTCTTCGAACAATCCACACATCACCATGTTCCTCTCTATTCCTACATATAAAATCTCCCTTTTCACCCTTTTGAATAAGACCTTCATCTGTTTTTTCACCCCAATTACAGATAATATAGAATGGTTCTTCACCTAAATATTCAGAACATTCTACTGAATTATCTGGTTTAGGTTCACATACCATCCAACCATCGTTGTCTATTGCAGTAACATTATATTTAGCAAGAAGTTTAGTTGGCATCTGTTGCCAGATATCATTACTTTCACCAATACAAATTACTGCACCATCACCTACTGCTTCTTTACCCTCTAAAGTGTCTATTAAAAATTTACTGAGCACACTTTTATCTACTAACAAGGAAACAATTGGTTTTGCTTTAATAGCTTTTGTTTTTTTAGCTATATTCCATGAAAGTGTGTTAGTATCAATCTTTTTCATAATTTTCCTTTATAATATTTGAATATATTCTATTTAATTGTATCTTACGATATTCTACTATTGATGTAAATCTTTTTTCACTATAAGAGTGCATGTTTCCTATATTATTTCTAATATAAACCATTCCTCGATGGTTAGATAATATAATGTATCTCTTACCTATTGTTATATTAGTTATAAATACATCATCATTTGTATTGTTTATACAAACTACTTCATCACCCTTTTTGAACATATTTTATCAAGTTTTAATTTTCTGTATTCCATTAATGTAATAAAGTGATCCACTGTATAAGGACGCATTTCATTTGAATCATTCTTTACAAAAAGCATATGATGATCCGAATCCATCCATTCTATCATAGTATACTTTTTATTACACGTTAAGTCTAATATTATAGGGGATGATGCAAATATTGTATTATCAACACAAACCAATACTTCTCCTTTTTTAATCATATTTATTCAATTAATATACAAATATACTTAATTTTTATTATATATGCAAATTAATATAATTTTTCGATATTACCTTTATATAATTCTCTGAATGTAATTCTTTTATCATTTAAATGGTTTATTACTATTCCTGCTTTTTCGTTATATGTTCTGATTTTATTTGAACGATTAGCTATTCCAATCTGTTCTCTTTTTGCATCAGCTAATTTATGGTTATTATCTCTAACACTTAAATCATTTAATCTTTTTCTTAACTCATCCCAAGCAACTTTTTCATTCTGAACTCTACTTCTACCATCTATTCTTACGGATATACCAGTAGGTATATGTCTGAGTTCTACACAAGTGACCACTTTATTTTTATTTTGTCCACCAGGACCTGATCCTTTTGTAAATATTTCTCTTACATCCCTTTTATTTAAATTATAAGAAATAGTTGTATCTTTTTCTAATAAAGAAACAGTAACAGTGCTTGTATGAATACGACCTTTGTGTTCGGTTGGTGGGATTCGTTGCCATCTATGACCACCCACTTCGTTAATAAAAAAATTATATGATTCTTTAGTTGTCAGTTATATACTTACAAAACCAGCTCTTCTGCTTATTACAGTATGAGCAAAATTGTTTTTCTGCATGACTTTTGAATAAATGTCATACATCTCTTCGACTAAAAGTTTGGAGTCCTCTCCACCTTCTGAGTTCTGAATTTCAAGTACATAATTTTTCATAACAACATTTATTAATTTTTGTTTATATATAAATTCTTTTAATTCTAAATTGAATGTTTATTTCCAACTAGCTTCTGCTTGATGAATGATAAATTTTTTCTCATATTTCTCATCATTATTTGAAAAAACAAAATAATGAGGAAGAACAGCAATGTTTTCAATAAAAAGATTATAATGTTCGTTAAACACATAATCTGTTAATCCATATGGTCCATATGGTTCATGAACTAAGTATTTTCTACTTTCATCTGGATTACCTCTGAGATTTGTTCTCTTGTTACAATACTCTAATAAATTTAACCAAAAGATATTTTTTGGTGATGATATTAAAAATGGATTATCGAATTGTAATATTTTTCTACCATCAGGATAAAATATCAAACAGTTTCTACTTGGTATAATTATATCATAATCACCAATTCTTTTGTTTTCATCTCTTTCCATAGAGAATGGATAACGAAAAGATATTTTAGAATCAATATCAATATCACCAAAATCATGTTCATTAAATAAGTCATCCATTGATGTAAGTGGATATGAATCTAAATCAGCATATACTCCACCATAAAAGTACATATTAAGATATTTAATAACATTAACTTTATTTATTAATGTATCAGCATTTTCTATGTATGATAAATACTGTGGAATATTTTCTTTAACCATTTTTATTGTAGATATTTCATCCCAGAACATATGTGTCCAACGATAATGATAAAGTTCCCAGAAAGTTTTATTTTGATGATATTTTTCTGGTATATTATCTTCCCCTTGTAACCAGATATGACTTATTATATTAGGTATCATTTTTCGAATTTTCTATATTTTTTTAATTCTTCCGTAACATCATCTGGATAATACTGAATAAGAAAGTCCACATCTCTTTCTTTGATGTCATAAAAATTCATCAAATACTGAATTTCATCTTTTGTAGCAATTGCTTTTTCTTTTGCTTCCTTTTTCTTTCCCCAATACCAATCGGGTATTCCAATCGTTCTCTTTTTAATGAAAAATTGATACCAAATATCCATTGCACTAGCTTTATCAGCACCTTTAATATTAAAATATTGTGCATTTTTTGGATAAGCTCTTGCTAATTTTCTATTAATGATAAAGAAAAACTTTTCTTTATCTTCATCAGTTAATTTTTTATAATCTGACTTATCTTCGAATATGAATTTTGTTATGTGTGTTAAATCAACCATAGCTATAGTTTATTTGTTAGAATATTATAGTACGATTGTTTACAAATGTTTAATTTAAAAGTTTACCTGTATAGATGAAATACATGAAACTTGTAAGTATTTTTTCATATGTAAAATAATTACTCAATTCTTGAATATCGAGTCTTTCACCGAAGTATTCAGAATAAGCATCTTCAAATTGTGCTAAGAAATCATCTAATATAGTAAGTGAGTTTGGACCACTTAAAGGATCATCTAACCCAGATAACATCATTTTATTCTCCATTTCAATTTGTCGAGCTTTATCTCTAATTTCTTGTTTAGCATCTTTGTATTTGCTACCAACGATTCTTTTAAGAATAGAATCAAATTTTAATAGAAAATCCTTTTTAAATTCAGTAGTAAATTTATCAAAACTTTTTTCTTTTTGTATAAGTTTTCTTTTACCTTGTCTGATAAGTGAAAAATTAGATTTTAAATGATATAATGTTGTCCTACTTTCAATATGATATAATAATTGTGTTAAAGAAACATCTTCTCTATCTTGTTTAATGTATTCACCGTTCCAACCATCTTCGACTAAAATATATGAATCAATAAAATATTTTGTTTCTCTT
>Ga0172381_10007979_pt1 | contig 10410 bp, 14 predicted proteins | sample Leawel6488metaG_FD_119754 | JGI IMG/M metagenome (GOLD analysis project Ga0172381, IMG submission 119754) | Leachate microbial communities from a municipal landfill in Southern Ontario, Canada - Leachate well 64-88 metaG | ecosystem: Engineered > Solid waste > Landfill > Unclassified | place... | reverse complement strand
TTTTTAGATGGTCGAATTATTAAAGATAACCCTGCATTAGTCTTAACAACATGGTTAGCTAGAAACAGTAAGAGTGGCGTATTTACTGGTGCGCCAGTGCGTAGTATTACTCAAGAGCAATGGAATTTATTTGATAAAACAGATTTAAAGGGAAACAAATTAATGTAAAATATGTTATACGGTGCGAATGCTTTTGCAACAACAGAATATTGCGGTTCTAAAATTTCAACGGCGGGGCAAATTCAAAATATATTTGGCCCACTGACTTTTATGCTTCAGCAGAAGTGTACCGTTAAAAGAAGAGCTTTAGTTCCGGCAGTAGATATATTGAACGCTCCTAGCTATGGAAAGGTGATTAATTGGAGCAATGTTTATGTGAATCTACCTTGTCGATTAGAAGTATATTCTCCTTCTAGTATTCAGTTTAAACCCACTGGAGAAAGAATTGAACCTAGTAATATCTTATATGTAGATTGCTCAACCCCCTTAAAGCCAGAGGATAGAGTATTTTTATTAAATATTGAAGACACTGGTTTGTATTATTATCAGGAATTTATAGTTCAGGGAGCTGTTCCTGCTCTTACAATGATGGGATTGCCTCAACATCATTTAGAGTATAATCTAATTGTTCCTTAACGATATGCAAGTAAAAGTAGACATTAAGGGATTAGATGAATATCGTGATAGAATAAAACAAGCTCCGAGTAAAGCTATTTATGCGGCTGAAGGTGCTATGAAAGTATTTTCTATTAAGGTAAAAGAAGAAGTTAAAAAATCTTTAAATGTTCGAGATAAAATAGGAAAAAGTTATATTTCCAGTGCGCCAGGAGACCCGCCCCGCAAAAGAACTGGCCATTTGTTTAAAAGCGTTTATAACAGAATAAACAAAATAAACAAATTTGTAGTTCAAGGAATAGTAGGTGATAATGCTGAATATGCTGTTCATTTGGAATATGGAACAAGTAAGATGGCTCCTAGGCCTTATATGAGACCCGCTGTTGAAAAAAATAAATCTTTGTTTGAAACTATGTTTAAAAAGATTTTTGATAATTTATAAAGATATGTTGACTGTAACGCAAAATATAATTGATGTAGTAAAGGCTGATGCGACAATTAAGACTTTTATTAATGAGAGAATTTATCCTGAAGGAGTTGATATAATACCAGAAACCACTTTATTTCCTTTGATAACTATTCATAATATAAGTGAGATAACTTTAACGAACCCCAAGGGAGAAAGGGAATGTTTAGTTCAACTGAGTATTTGGTCTAGATTAAGTCAGTTAGAGACTGAGCAAATAGCGGAAAGACTTCTTACTATATTAAATTTTCAAACATTTAATTCTGGATATGGAACGACGATTAAACGCTGGCAACGGGAAGATTCGGGTGTTGATTTACCGGAAACAGATAGGCGTATTTGGCATAAAGCACTTACGTTTAGAGTTTGGGCAAAAGGTTAAAAATTATTAGAGATAATATTTATTTCAACTATAAGTGTTATCTCTTGGCACATAATTTAAAGTCGAGGTTTTAGCTCCTACCTTAACGGAGAAAAGAAATAACAATGTAAAAATATGCCTTTAATTACCGTGAAGACTCCTGGTTCTCAAAGGATTACCTTTAATTCTGGTTATTTAGATTTTGGCAATTTTGGAGTTATCAATTTGGATAATGTCAAAATTGAAACCACTGTGACTGATACTCAGTTGCGTCAGTTGAATTCAATCAAAATGGCGGATTTAAAGCGTAAATCCCTGACTGTCAAATTAACTGGTAAAGTTAAATCCTTTAATAAGGAAATGCTAGCTACTTATTTTGGCACAAGTTCCGTAGATGGGTCAGGCACTTTAATTTCGTTTAAGGATGGTCAACAGGCAACCTTAAATCCTAATTTCACTGCCTATGTAGATGATGACGTGACAAAACCATTTCAATGTCAATTGACCAATGCTGTTATTCTTTCTATGCCGATTACGGCTAGTATAGAGAATTATGGTGAAATTGATTTTGATATGATTGCTACTGATATAAAGATTTATGACGCTGAATAATTAATCATTCCCTGAGTGAAAGAATCATAAGGGAATTAAAACTATGTCTAATTTACCACAAATTATAAACACTCCCTTTGAAATAACTTTGGGGGAAAACAAAATTCTTGTTAAAAAAGCTACTTTGAAAGATTTGGCTTTATTAGAAGAATATAGAAATAAATTAAGAGCCGACGGGGAAACCGATACCTCTACTAAAGAGATGGTTTTTTCTATTAGGTTATGTGTAGCAAAGGCTTATGAGGATTCCGTAGATAAGGAAAGAATAACTGAGGATTATATATCAGAACTTATTCCTTTGTCTTTAGTTAATGATACTGAAAAATTTTATGATTTAATGGTTCAGCTGGGTTTTATGTCGCCCACGAAGGAAATGACAACAGAAGAATAGATAATGCTTCGTGGGAAGAGATAGTTGCTTTGTTTGTAGAAAAAACCCATTGGACAATAGGCCAAATAAGTGAACTAACAGTTCATCAGATTAATTCGTTAATTAAAGTGTGGTCTAAACTTAAAGAAGATAAACCGTCAACAAAAGAGGATATAGAAATGTTTAAGAGAAATTTTAGAAAATAATATGGCAATGACCGCTTCGGAAATACAAGCTAAATTTACTGCTGATATATCAGATTTTAGTGCTAAACTTGATATAATATCCGCACAAATATCAAAGGTAAAAACTACGACAAATTCAATGTCTACCTCGGTTTTTAAAGGTGTGGCTTCTTGGGATTTGTTAAAAAAGGCAGTTAATATAACTACTGGATTTCTTAAAGATAGCGTGGAAGCTTCAATGGAAGCTCAAAAGCAAATGGCCTTTGTTAGACAGAATGTAGAAAATTCTGGAGTAGCTTATGATTCAGTAAAAGATAAAATTGAAGAATATTCTAAGAGTATGTTGAAGATGGGTTTTGATGATGAAGAAACAGCTCTTAGTGTTTCCAAGTTAATGCTTGTCACTGGCGATTATACGCAGGCGTTAAAATTAAATCATTTAGCCGCTGATGTAGCCCGCAATAAGGGTATTGGTTTAGCAGAAGCTACTAAGATGGTAACATTGGTTGCTTCGGGAAATGTTAAAGCATTGAGAGAATATGATATTGAGTTAAAAAAAGGTGCTTCTTCGGCTGAGAATTTGGCCATAATGCAAGAAAAAGTAAAAGGTTCAATGGAAACTTTTGCTAATACCACTGAAGGGAAACTTCAAATAATGAAGGTTACCTTTGGAGATTTAAAAGAACAAATAGGTGATACATTTGGGCCAGCGTTGAATATTGCTTTAACTAACTTTAATAATTTCTTAAATGTCTCAATGGGTAATGCGAAAGTATGGGGAGATAGCTTGGCTGAGAAGTTAGCTATTTTAGTCAATCCTGATACCTGGAAATTAACAGGAAAAGTTGTTAAGACTGGAGTAGAACAAATAGGATATAATATTAAGAATTCTTTCTTAGGTTCAGCCGCTATTAATGCTGTAAGCCAGTTTAGCGGTTTGACTCAAGCTCTAAACTTGGCTAATAAAGCCTTTTCCGTTTATAACTCTTTAACTGGAAAGAAAAAAGAAACTATAAGCCCGATAGATAAACAGAAGCAAAGTATTATTGATTTAGCAATGAAGATTAAAGACACAACCGATGTAGCTTTAAAACTTCAGACAGCATTGGATTTGGAAAAGGCAACTGATTTTGCTGGTATAGGAAAAGAAGGTGCTGACACCTTACAAAAAGAATTACAGAAATTAAGAGAGGAACTAACTAAATTCGCTACGGGTATAGAAGATGTTTCTAAAAAACATTCCGAAGCTATTGATAGTATGAAAGATGATATCAATAGTTTGAATAAGGATTATGCTCAAAGTGGAATAGATGCCAAGAACAGTCATTTAGATAGTGTAGCCAGTATAGTTAGACAGCATCAGGATAAGGTTACAGAATTGAAAAGACAGTTAATGGAAGAAACGGCATTTGGACAAGAAATCAATGAGGCAAAAGTAGCTCAGATTAGAAGTGAATTAGCTAAGGAAATGGATTTTCTTAACAAGCACGCCTCAGATGTAGCTGGCGTTACCGACTTGTTAGAAGAAGATGAGTTAGATAAAGAAAATAAGAAATATGCCGAAGAAGAATCTAAGAGAAAAACTGCTTATGAAAAACAATTGGCAGATTTAAATTCTCAATTAGCGAAGGAAAATGATGCTTATAATAGAAGTTTGGCTAAGATGGCAATTGACTTTTCTGGAAATTGGGATAATATTATTTCTTTTATAAAAAATAGTGCTACCCCCAGTATTGTAGATGCTTTTAAGATAATGGTTAATCAAGCTAATCTAGAGTTATCTAAGATAGGATTACCAAAGTTGGATGTTAAGGTTCCTACTCTTTCGGTTCCTGGCGTTAAGCAATACTCTACGGGGGGAATGATTACTGAAACGGGAATACATCTTTTACACGCAGGAGAGCAGGTTATTTCACGCAGTCAAGTTGAGGCAGGGAAAGGTAGTCCTTCAAATATAAGCGTTAATTTTTATGGAGAGATGAATATCAGTAAAGAAGCTGATGAAAATCGTTTAGCCATAAAAATTAGAAATGTTCTGATGGATGATATGCATTTAGCCCAGTCTGGTTTATATTAATAATAATAAAATGTCTACTTCAGTTTCATACAACAATTTAAATATTAATGACTTGGTAAGTTATATTACTCAAGACACTACTCACGATAATGCCCCAAGTAGGGTTTTAAACTCTTATAAGGTAGCCAGAAGAGACGGTGACAAGTTAGTTAACGCTTATTATGGAAGTAAGGAAATAATTTTGAATGGTTATGTAATTGGAACTAGTCAGGCTGACTTTGAATCCAAGGTTGATACTTTAAAGAAAAATCTATCAAGAATCCAAGGAACTTTGTTGATTACTTGTAATGGAGTAAATAGACAATATAATTCTACAACTTCTGAAGTTCAAGTTAAAAGAGCTTCTGATAATATAGATTGGGCACCTGTTTCAATTAGATTTTTAGTTCCAGACGGTAAAGGATATGACACGGCGGTCACTAATGTCACTTACGCAGTAGATACCGTATTGAGTTTTATTGGTTGGTTTGTTAATGGCGGTTCAGCCGAGGCTTTTCCTGTGTTTACACTTACAATAAATGCTCAAGTAAATTTAACAAAAATAGAATTTGCTGGTGGTAGTAGTAGCTATGGAACGGATGGCTGGTTAACGATATTAGGAACTGATACTCCATTTGGCTCTTTTCAAGATGGAGATGTTGTTGTTATTGATTTTGCAAATTTTACAGTTTCGGTTAATGGAACTTTGATTAATTTTTCAGGTTCATTTATGCGGTTTGTTAAATGGACTTCCGGTGATATATTTTTTAACGTAATTGCCACAGCCACTTCTAGAAATATAACAGTTGAAAGTTCCTTCACTAAAGCTTATTTATAATATGAATGTTTCTAATAAAAGATTTTACTATAAGGTTTTTACTTCGGCGGGGGTTTATATAACTACTTGGTCTGTTGATGTTATTTCAAACCCTTCTTTTAAAAGTGTTATTAATGGCGGATTAGCCGAACTTCAAATTACTTTGGGAAGAAAGTTCAATTCAATAGACGAGACAGACGCTGATAGAGATATAAATTTTAGAAATGAAGTTCAGCTTTGGATTTCTGATAAGGAAGCACCGTTGGGATTATGTATTTATAGTGGATACATATCTGATTATAGTCCTTATTTAGACGGTAAAGATGAATATATAAAAATTTCAGTCCTAGGTTATGTGGCTGATTTAGAGGCTTCGGATTTTGTAGACTCTAACGGAAATACCGCAATTCAATATCCTACGGCCGCATTGACGGGTATAATAGATACTATGACAATAGCGACTGTAGGTATTAATTATACGGTAGGAGAATATGTAACTATTACGCAAGCGGGAACAAGCAATGATGCCACGCTTAGAGTAAAGACGATTGATGCTGGCGGTGGGATTACAAGTTATGATTCTTTCGTGGGTGGAACTGATTACTATGTTGAAAATGGAGTTTCTACTTCTGCCGGAGTGGGAACAGGATTTACGGTTAATATTAATTCTATAATGCCTAGTTCGTTTTCTAATTACGACCCTGGCGATATAATTTCTGACATATTGACTAAGGCGGCTACTAAGATAACTGCCGGAGATATAGATTTAACTGGACAAGTTATTTATTATGTTTACAATAATACAACTGCTAGACAAGCTATCGATAAAGCCAGAGAATATTCTTTAGCTGATTGGTATTGGTATGTTGGAGCTGATAATTTATTGAATTTTAAACAAGCTAACACGACAACCCCAGACCACACTTTGTTTATTGAAAAACACATTTTAAAAATAGACACGCAGAAAACAATGCGTGATTTGAAAAATGAAGTTAGATTTATTGGGGGATTTTATGACAATACAGTTATAGATGTTGGCCCACCAATAGTTCTTAGACCGCCGACTAATTCTCTTTATACACCGAACACACAATTATATAAAATTTATCAGGATGCGGCTTCCATAGCTACTTATGGAAAAAGGTCTCACGTTATTATTGATAAAAGCGTAATAGACGAAGACACCGCCGATGCTCAGGCGAATAAATTTTTAACTGAAAACTCCGAACCCGCAGTAAGAGCAACGGTTGAAGTCATAGACAGTAACGGCGATGATAGTCCTGGTTATGATATTGAAAGCTTGCATCCAGGAGATACTGTTAAAATAATTGACCCCCGAACTATTGATAACAGCACCGAACCTTATTCTTTGACTCAGATTTTTATAATTCAAACTGTTCAATATGACTTTGATAAAGCGACCATTGAGTTATCTCAACGACCGCCCTGGGTAGCAATGACTTTACAAGGACAAATAAATAAGTTTATCCAAACTAATAATTCTTCAATTCCTACTTATCCTTCGACTTCCTCGGTTTTAGCTCCGTTAGTCAATACTAACGTAATCAATAACAATGTTGTCGGGGCTAGTAATCAGCCAGGATTGAATACTATTTATGATTCTCAACATCAAAAGGTAGCTGGGTTTATAGGCAAAGACCCTAACTCAATTGGGATTTACGGATTTATAACTAGTCGGGGATATGGTTTAATGTGTCGAATTAACGACCCTGGGGATGGGGCAGATTATGGAAGCTTTTATGTTGATGAAGGTGTTGACGCAGGAGCTGATTCCCCCTCTTTGATAATTGAATTGCCTAATAATTATAAAGACCACGCCACTCAGGTGGATTATGTTTCTAATAAGTTAAAGTTTAAAGACGGCGTAACGGGTGGGTCTATACTTAGGTTATATGGAAATACCGCCGTAGAAGTTCAAGGTTCAGCTTCAGCCTTTCCTATTGGAGCTGTTGACCTTTTTAAGCCTTTTAGATTGCCAGCTTATTCAGCGGCAAGTGGGCCAGAGTCAGTGGGGGCTGGAGTTTATGACCAAGAAGGTTTTATGTATAATGACACTACTAATAAGAGAGTTCGTATTTATATTAACAGTGCCTGGAGAACTCTTATCTAGTCTTTAAATTGGCAGTTAGAAGTTGACTTCTGCTTAAATACCACCTTGGGCAGATAGTTGACTTCTAACTAGCGATTTAAAAGCACTCTCAAGCCCCCAGAACGTCCGCCAGACGATTCTAGCCCATGAGTTGATAAGTTCTACAACTGTTTGAAAAAGAGGCTTATAAGGCCTCTTTTTTAATAATTAAATTGATATCGACATAACTTATGGCCACAACTTTTTTTCTTTCCCGTTATCACCTTTGTTTTTTGCCATTCTATTTCTCGGCCGCAATCGCATCTGAAAATCCATTTAATATAGTTTTTTTGGTATTTCCCAGACCTTATAGCTGTTAAATTATTATAACGATTACCAGTTATATCAATAGTTATTCTTGCCATATTATTTTATGAAGTCATCTAGATTATCTAGCTTTTCTTTCTTAAGCATTGATTCGATTAGCTTAGCTTTTTGGATTTCCTTATTTAGATAGGAAAATATTTTGATTTTTAAAACTAGCCACTTTAAAAAGTTTTTCATATTATTCAATTATAAATTTCCAATGCCAGGATTCAGCAGGAAATCCTGTTATGTCTTGGTTTTCTTTTGTAAAACTTTGCTCAAAATTATATTTAGATGCGTTGTTTAGGAGCCATTGATATTCTGGTAAAGTTTCAAAATCGTTTTTTAATTCTAGCCTGTTCCCGCTGTCATCTCTTATTCCTCTTTTTGTAGGACAAGCACCGAAGTCAACTGCCATTCCTGTTTGATGTTCACTTCTTCCCGGTAAGGCGACAAGGGTTTTATCTTGAGATTCGTTATAAATTTTTTGTTGTTGTTCATTAGAACGATAACTAGACATAACTACTAAACACATTCCGTTTTTTTCAGCATCATCAATCATTCCTTCGATGACTATTTTTGCTGTTGGAGTTAGATATTGTTTGGTATTTAAATATGAAGCTCTCGGCGACAATTCTGATAATTTATTAGGATAGCAATCAAAAGCTAAAGCTTGATTATAATAAATATGGTTATTTCCGTCTACATATTCGTCTTTTAAATGAGTTAATATACATAAACAAAATCCAAATAAGACAGTTAATGCCACTAAGCCACTAATAAAATCTACTTTAAATGTTTTCATATTTTAATTGTTAAACAGTGTTTAGGGGAGATATTTCTCCCCTGATTAGTCATCGAGATAATTCTCAACGAAGTGCTTATTACCGCCCCAAAAAGTATTGACCAAATAGTCAATGACTTCTATGGGTAGTTTGTTCCCAAAGAGTCGATGATAAGCGTCGTGTTCTTTTTCAGAAACTTCGACGATATTTTTAGGCTCATTTGCCAAGTCAGGACGTCTGCTTTTACAAAGCACGTGATGCTTGGTCTTTTTTAAATAAGGGTGTTTATGTGCCATCAAATCTGTTCTTGTAGACAAGGATTATCTCGTGAGTTTCTCTTTCCCAGAGTATCCTGTCTTCATAATGCCCCCATACCTCGCAAGTAGCGAAGTGGATAAGGAACTTCCAGTTATAGCCTAAGAGTTCCTGTTCGGTAATTAATGTTCCTTTTTTCATCACAACCCCCTTTTATAATGAACGATTAAATTTTAGGTAAACATTTAATTAAAGATTCAATGGAATCATATTGCTTTATTTTGTATCTATCACAAACAATATCAACATTACCTTTTCTATAAAATCCTTCTGGACAGATTACTAATAATTTCTTTGGATTTAATCCAGCAATTAATCCTAGTTCTAATAAAGTAATGGGAGATTTAGTATTTGGGTCAAAATATAATAGCACCCACTCAGAATCTTCTAATCCTTGTAATTCCCAATTAACCTGTTCGTTAAACTTTTCATTGCTTATTTTTTGTTCCCAACTAGAATCCCAATCACTTCTTCTTGGATTAAGAATAGTCCATCTAGATTTTTCTAATAGTCTAACAACTTTTTCTTGCCAATTTTCCGCTACTCCCATTTCAATACTTCCAGCTAAAAAAATTGTCGCTAATTTATTTGATACAAAATTTGGTGCTTTTAATTCTTTCATATTTTCAGATATTTTTATTTAATCTTCTTCTTAGCTTCTTCAATTAACTTTTCAAGACTGTTATCTGGTCTGGGGTCAAGACCTAATTCAATCATCTGCTTCTGTATCTTATAAAGAGTAACCTTAGAAAATCCCAACTTCTCTGCACATTCTTTAATAGTTATTCCTGATTTGTGTAGGGTATAGAAGTCGATGATTGTCTGGGTGGTTATTTTCATAAAGTTAATCTAAGTTCCAAGGTCAACTTGCGAGGGCGGCAGGACTGCCGGAGTCGAAGTCGTAATCAAGCCAGCCGCAGTCCCAGTACCAGTACAACCCATACCAGTTGAGATAACGGACATAGAGCTTGCCATCGGAGTTGCGATAAATCGTACCCCAGAAAAAGACGACTTTCTCCTTCCATTCTTCCGGGATAAGCTCGGGATGAGCCAGCAAGTAATCTAAAACGTTTGCGTTTAAGACCTTTTTATTTTTTAGTTTAATTCTTAATTTACTTCCTTTGATATAGCCATTTTTCTGTTTTTCATCTAGATATAATTCTATTTTAGATAAGTCAATATCTCCACCTTTCTTGTGTTTCTCAATAGTCCAATTATAACCTTTAGGGATAATTGGTTTGGCATCAGAATTAAAGATATTAAGTTCTTTCAACACATCTTTACCTCCCTGCTTGATAAAAGGTTCTAGTTCATCTTTCATTAAACGAACAAGACTGATATAGACGAAATTAGAGAATACCATAAACCCTTCT
>Ga0172381_10007978_pt1 | contig 10410 bp, 11 predicted proteins | sample Leawel6488metaG_FD_119754 | JGI IMG/M metagenome (GOLD analysis project Ga0172381, IMG submission 119754) | Leachate microbial communities from a municipal landfill in Southern Ontario, Canada - Leachate well 64-88 metaG | ecosystem: Engineered > Solid waste > Landfill > Unclassified | place... | reverse complement strand
TACTAGCTCAATATCTTCTCTTGATACTATGTGTCGTTTATATCTTGCAAATTATATATGAAGTCGCTACCTCTCACCTATAGCTACTAAGAAACCTTATGTAACATAATCTAATCTACCTAATAAAGAGACTTCAACTTCTATTGGATCTATTTAAGTTGTGCTGAATTAGTTTGACGGTATTTTAGTTTAATTCTAGGATGCTTAGCATTAATCTTTGGTAGGTTTATTATCTAACCATTCTAAACCGTTATATTATAATATGCATAATCGTTGTGTATCTATATGTGCTATACAGTATTCTAGTCTAATTTCCACACTAATATTCCATGAGTATCTATCTACTAACCAAAATTCAATTGTACTAAAGAACCAGCGTAAGCAGTTATAGGGTCATAAGACAATATTTGATGCTTGTGTATGTCCCCTAAAAGAACATAATCAAACATGGAGAAGTCACTAGCTTTAAATCTTCCAGATAAATTAACACCATTAGCTGTAACATTAGATAAGCATCCATGATACAAACAAATATTTATTCCCTAATCTTTCATAGAGATTGGCAACTTCTAATCAAATACAGAATTTACCCATATATTTAAATTCTAATATATATACCAGCCTGTATCTCTATAGTAATGTAAATTAGAATTATATTTATTAATTAAAGAAACTATGGGAGTCAGAGCGTCCAATCTATGCTAGTTAGAAAGATTTGCATCATGATTTCCTGCAATAACTATAGTTGGTAAAATCTTAGATAATTTATTAAAATAGGTGCCAACCAACTAAACTGCCTATGGAGATAACTAAGTTTTTGAATGAACAATATCACCAGTTATAACTATTAAAGAATTCTAATCTTTGGTTTCGTTAATATACTCTATTAAATTCTCTAAAACATTAATATACTATTTTTTACGTCTATATAATTTAATATGAATATCAGAAATGTGATATATTTTATTTATCATTTATAAATCTTCCTCACTTTCTATTTTAATACATCTAATGACGAGCTAATTGTGTATTTTCTCTTATTAGATAGTACGTATTTCCAATAATTAATTCTTCCCATCTAATTAGGATCTTTATCTTTTAAATTAACATAGTAGACCTAATAAAGTCCCATATTATTTAATTTTTTTACTATTTTCTATTGTGTCTATTCTGCATCTGAATCCAAACTAACAATGACCTGAGCATCGTAATAAATCATTTTCTATAAAAGTTTCTAAGATAGTGTTTTTCCCATTAATGGTATAGAATTAAAATTGACAGTTATTGCATCAAACATTCCCTATGTTATTATTATTGGGTAATTCCAGTTAACCATATTCTAGAATACTATTATATTGTCTTTCTAGAATTTTGGATTAAGATATTTATACTAATTCTACTTATCCATGGATCTACCAGTAAAATAATTTAAATTACCATTCTAATCGTAAGAAGGTATTATGATTCTATTCTAATATCTTCCCGTCTGACATACTCCAATATTAAACTTTCTAATCTAGTAATCTGTTATATTCCTCCTCCTTAAATATTTCAAAGCCTTTGGTTTCAATAAAAACTACCTGTTCCCACTTAAAGGTATAAACTAATTTGGTAGTTGTAAGGTATTTACAACCTTCTTCCCCTACTAAGTGGGTTTCTTAACTTTTAAAGAAGATAACCTCTACTTAAGATGCCACTTATTTAACTTTCGTAATAATGAAAATAAATTATTTCCCCTCTACTAGCAAACCCAACATTTCCATTGGAAGTTCTAAACATTTATAGCAAACTTTCTTTTTATTTTTCCAACTTTAGCACAAAATGGGCAAATATAATATATCCAAGTTGCGTCTGGATCCTAAGCTTCACCTAATAAGTCCTATAGGAATGTATGTAATCTCTAATCCATTATTTAACCTCTTTATTATTGTTATACTTTACTATTATAACTGTTATTCATAAAAAACAGTAAAGAAAAAATGCAAAGACCTAATCTCTGCATTTTAATTTAATTTTATATTTTTTAATATTTTCAAATGGTATAATCTAATTGTACTAATATGTTTGTACTTATCTTATTGGATTTCCTTATTGGACTGGAAAGTTTAACTATTGCTAATAATGTATTCTAATCGTCATATAACCCTATAGATGAAATGTATAAGTGTTTGATATCGTCATTGAAGGTTGAATCCTAATTATAAGCAGTCTTGTTGTTGGTTCTATTCATCTGTGCAGGAGCTATTGAACAAAGATACTAAAACTAACGAATATTAAATTTATATTCTATAGTTATATCCTTAGTTTCCTAATAGTTCTTCCAAAGTATCAAGTTCAGCTACGGTATAAATTGTCCTAAATAAGAAGAATTGGTAGAATTATAAATCCTATCCTAAATTATGGTGCATCCACTAATACTAACAATGTGTATTCTCTAAGAAGACCTTATATTTTGTATATAAGTTATCGCAGTAACCTAACCTTCTTTTGCCATTATTTTTCCCTAGACACTTTCAAACAACTAAGAAGAAAATATATTTTTTTGGAATGAATATAAGTTACCCTAGTTTGTGTAAAGATATGAATTATTGTTTTTAATGATCCTATTTATTCCCTTAATCTACATCTATTCTGGAGTTGCATTATGATTAATGTAGTTACTATAGGTGTTAGAACTAGATAATAATTCTAACCTCTTTACAATGGGATAAATAGTATGAGAAATCTAATTGTTATTTAGTTTTTTATATACCATTATTTATTCCTTAATACTAAAGCACTACTTGAACATGCAACTATGAATCTATATACTTTAATACTGGTTGTGAAAGTTTTGCAATCGCTAATAGCTACTGTTGGTCATTATATAGTCCAATAGTAGTTGGACACGTAAATGAATTTTGACCATTCCTAATTACATAACCACTTATATTTTCATCATAAACCATCCAGGTATCATTATTGGATGCATTAAATTTCTAGTTTGTTAGTCTGCAGAAAAATGTTTTTGAATTCAATCTCTACTATTTATTAACAACTATAGGATTTAAATTTCCAATAGAAAGTGCAGCTGCATTATTATAAATTAAAGCGAGACCCAACTACCCAAATAAAAGACCTTTAAAGTTGCTAGTATTCATTGTCCTATCAGAAGAACTAGTAAACAAAAATGCAAAATTACTAGAATGTTGCGTATATATTGGATTAACATCATAAGTAAATCCGGACATCTAAGATGCATCAACTGCATATAGGTTGACAGAGTTGAATGTAGTGTGAAAACTAGAAGTGCCAGATTTGATGTTTAATTTGTCACCTATCATTGTACTAGTAAAAGATATGCACGTTACATGGTTTGCAGCCATATTAAATGTACTAGATGAAACTGGAATCCACGAAGAAGACATATTTGTATTATTTTGTCTCAGTAATGCTTGAAGAGATCCATATTTTGTTGAACCACTTACACATGCAAATGCTGTAGCAAAGACTTGAGATCCAGTAGAATATGTGTATATGCCATTACTTTGAGATGTGCCAGAATAATTTGCTGAAGGTGCGAAACTCTATACATAGAGTTTTGAAGGATTAGTAACTATATCTTTAGTTTGATCAAATGTTGAAAAGAAACTTCTAACCTATGAAGAAGGATTTATAGTGGTTGTAGCAGTTATATTTTCAGTTGCCATTATTGCATATCTCCTTGAGTTGTAGTTGTAGATGAGGCTGGAAATACTTTAATAGTAAATGTAGCCATTCTACCAGTTGTTGCACCTACCACAGTCATAGTTATAAATGTATTTACATTGACATTAGATGTTTGTAAAATCATCTAAGATGCATTATTAATAGTAAATACAGAACCTGTAGGAGTTTCATATAGTGGAGACGAATTAGAAGATGTTCTCCATCCTATAGATGAGAATGGGTTGCCATGTGTTAAATCCAAAGTTATATTATACAACTACGAATTAATTCCACTAGTAGATGGTGTATAAGTAACAGGTGTTCCGTTTCCAGGTATATTTGTTGGTGTCAATTGACTCAATCCAGTTACGGTGATTGTTCCTAAAACCTTCATACCATTGTTAACATTATAGTCCGTATATAACATATTTTTCATCATTAATCTTCCATTAATTACGGGCTACAATATGGGATAAGAGGTTGGTGTACTTGAAATTGTTGACTACAACCCCTAAATAGAATAGTCAATCTAATCGTCAGCTACGGCAAACTTAGTTATTTTAAATGAATCAACTCCAGAAGCTAGTTTTTGTCTACCCTCCTTAGTGATTATTCCATTAACAACTATAGTGCCAGCCTGTGAAATAATGTTAGCCATTATAAATCTCCTTTTATATCTTAATATTTGTTATTGATAATTGTTGTTTCTAATCGATTATCATTTTCTTCTATATTGGTCTGCCTTCTATTAGTTTTACGCCCTAAGAAATACTTAAAATACTCCTTGCAGATATCCTTGAGAATAAATTCTAGTTGACCTTAATTTTCAATAATCTATATAAAGCCTAAGATGGTCTTATATTTATAATATTTGATCTTCTTATGTTTGTTTTAAAATGGTGTTCAACATCGTATGTAAAAACAGACATATTTGTATTGTTAATTATATTTATCTTATTTATTATGTTTTCTTGAAAATTATTGCTTGCAATAGGGTTGAAATCCAATAAATTTATTCTAGGGCGTATATTATCTACATTTTTTCTTTTAATGTTAATACATTTTAAATCCTACCTAGAAAGAACATGCATAGTTAAAGCTTTTGGACTTATATATTCAGTCTATGGTATTCTATTTCTAGTTAATATATCGTTATCTAGTAACAGTCCATATTTAACCTAGATAGTCTAAGGTATAAATGACTTTATAGTTTTAAATACGGTGTTGTCTAGCTACTAATAAAACTTTGACATAGTCTAATAGGGAACAACCTAGGTGTGTAAATAATTGTTTAAATAAAACTACCTATAATCCTTTAAACCTTTATAAGTGTATTGTCCTCTCTAATTGTCTAATAAGTCCTAGAATCTTCTAGAATAATCAACTACAAATTGAGAGTTTATTCTGTCACTGTATTGTGAACCTATAAGTATATTTGATCTATTTAAATGTTGCTAAGATTTCAAATTATTTGCAATTGAAAGTGTAACACTTTCGCTTACATCCTAGAGCTAAAAATATTTTGATGGTGTGTTCGCAATAGAAAATATGGTAGAATACTATATAGTGTTAAAATTGCCAATCTTTAATCCGGATGAAGTATAATTTAAATTAACAGTTGAACTAGTTATGACTAACGGATTTAATTGATTAAAATCATACAGACCAGCTATATTCTATCTTTTTGTTATGAGGTTTTTACCTAATGAATATATATCCTAATCTCCAGACACGTATGTATTTAGAACCTTTATACAGTCAACACAAACTCCACTATTAAAGGAGCAAGTCATTATATTTGTTCCAGATCTTGTTCCCTAGTTGAATAATACACCATTCTTATAATTCTTTATTAATAGGTTACTTCCTGAAACTCTTAAAAATGACATATATGAATTATTAGGCTAAAAGTTTATATAAGAGAGTTTACCATTTATTATTGTGTCTATAGGCTAGCCAACTCTAAAGTATATAAACATGGAGTTGATTGCATAATTAATATTTAAAGATAGTGGGAAATTTGTATCATAATATGGCTTTATTTGATTTATTATGTTGGATCCGGTATAACCTGTCTTCCTATACTAGTTAACCCTTATTATGTTCTAAGAATAGCCATATATGTTCAATATTTGCTATATGGCTTGTCTTGTACCCTTAGATTTTAATAATATCGGCATATTGCTCACCAATCTAGATAAAAGCACTCTATTATATTTTTGAGTTGTCATCCCACCTATCTATATATAGTTCTATGGCAGCTAGGATGTTGGGAAACTACGCTAATACTAAAACCCGAAATTTCTTAATAAGTCCTTTAGGAAAACCTAATTATAATTCTACAACTAATTCTAAAGTAATCCTGAAAATTGTTTAATAGACTTAATAACTGACCAATACTAATCGTATGTATCTCCTATTAAGTTTACTAAGGTTATTAAATCCTCATTTCTATCATCCTAATAAATAGACTATGGTATAAAGTTCCTCAATGCATGTACATTGATTTTGTCATACTAAACTGCTTCATTATATTTTTCTAAATACCATTCGGTAAAGATTGAAGATGTGGTTGAAACAATATTTTCAATTGATCTATTATTGGATCCAGTTTCAACTAACCCCTATCCGTATAAGCAACCTCTTTCAAATGAATTAAAACCTTCTAAAATACTAGAAAAGGATCCACTGATTGTTTTGCCCTTTATATCCTATATCTATGAATATTTCCTTACAAATGCTTTCAACCTACTCTAATAAGATCCAAAATGAACATAATCATAAGGATTAGAATAATCATAATAAATCGTCTAATTAATAGCGGATATCAATAATGGTCTTGTAAAGCTAGAAGTACTACTCAATAAATCACTTATAGTTAAATTCTAAAGAGACTATGACTACATCTAATAATCGTAAAATTCTGGTGGCTATATAGATATAAACTAATTAGAATTATAATTCTACCTCATCAAAGTTATAGATTCAATTATAGGCTAATAACTAGTTAATACTAGCTAAATATTCTAATCAATCTAAAACTAAATCTATCCTTTAAATCTTAAAACATAATACTATTTAAAGAAATTATATTTAATAAATGAAATAGGTAATATATTATTAGAAGATCTTGCTAACACCTTTGTAGTTGAATCATTTTCCTAATACCAATTCTAAAATTCTTCTATTTCCACCTAATTAACATTTTCACTAAAACTACATTTACACTACTATTTGTTGCTGGAGATGGTATTGATGATAAGTGAACTATTAAATACTTTAGAATCCTATATAGAATAAAATGTAACAACATAAGATCCTACACCAAAATTATTATCCAATAAAAATTGCTAGGTATTTATGTTGCTTTCTCGTATATACTTCTAGTCTACATTCAAGACTCTATCTTTAACTTTAGCTAAAATCATTTAATTAATCATCTCCCATTTATTATATAATTACTTCTAAATTAATATTTTTTATTTCTAATTTAATCATTTCATACTTGTATGAAGATAATAAATCTGACCAAGTCTAGTTTAGATTGAAAGATAGTATGGAGTTACCTTGAAACTTTTTATCTATCAAGGATGTCATTCTAATCCAACCTTCTCCCAACTACTATATAGAAACATTGTAATCTGCAAAAATATACTTATATGGCTTCTAATTAAATTTATAATATCTCTTATCTAGAGTTCTATAAGTTAAAAATTGTCCATATCTATTAAACATAAAATTGAAATCTTTATAATTTTTATTTGGTTTTAACATTTTCAATGACAATTTACCATAATCATATACTCTATAAATCTACTACTAATCCTAATATATCTATTGGTCTGTTAAACTGTGAAAAGTTTTACAAGGATTATATATTTCACGTATATCCTGAGGGAACTAATGTGATAAAGCTGCAAGAGAGTTAACTCTCTTATACATGTTCTGAGGCAGTATTACACCTATATTTTCATTCTATAAAAGCTACTACATTTCTTGTATACCATTAAATGGGTAAATTAAAATCTAAAATAACTAGTTGTAGTTTTTATTATTGGTAATCTACAGATTGGTATATAAGTCCTTAATGTTAATATGAGAAATTTCATTATTAGACCTTTTTGAATTAATCCTAAAATCACAAGTTACTTTATAAGTGTTAATCTAGTGTAAAAATCCATACTTATTATTCTATGTCTGTTTGTTATATATTAAGCTTAATATATTACTCTTCTGATTATTATTAAATAAATCTTCATCGTATCTTCCCTATACAGTTAAGAGATTAGAATAATATGAATTATAATTAGTATACCTATATAATCTTAAATCCTAAACCAACTAGTTAGGGATTAAACTATTATAGTATCCTAATTTATTTGAAAGTGTAAAATACTATACATTTATATTTTTAAGTGTTTTCTAATTATAATTTGTTTTTAAATATTTTGAAGTTCCAGTATAATCAAAAACCACATTAGAAATACCAGAAGACGTCACATACTAAGAAACATTATCTATTAATGCTGAATCGTCATTATTAAATGAATCTATTAATTTTCTTATTGTACTGGAGGTATATAATAAAGAAGTTAACTATAAATTTCTAACGCAGGGGTAAACTGCAGATTTAGATACATTTGTCTAAGAGTCAACATATGTGGTAACTTTCTTAGATAGAAAGATCTATAATATATCTCCATTTACATTTATTTCAGTTTCAATAAAATCCTAAGGTAATTGTACAATCTACCAAGTATCTAACTTTTTATTTATATATCTTACCATATTAGAAGGAGGCTAAACAACTTGCATTGTAAATCTGCAAGGATTTTCATCCTATAGATTTGGATACTTTTTACTTATTTCTCCCACTATTCCATCTAAGTTATTTTCTATATAATCACTTTGAGTGTGGAAGTATATACTATCCCACTTGTATTTCATTAATCCATTTTTAAAAAGGGTTCTTATTGGTAAAGTTGTATTCTATATTACAAACTAAGGTACTAAAGTACTATTCTACTAAATGTCTCCATCTGGATTATATTTAAACTGCTATAATTTATATTTATTAATAGTGAAGTTGGACTAAGATGCTATCTAGTTTAATGAGTCTATATTTTCAAAATACTACTAAGTTATAGTCTAATAATTTCTCTAGGTTGTAAATAATAATTTATAAATCTACATATACTAGGTATCAGATAATTTACTTTTCTATAAAAACCTCAATAAGTCCTAACTATTACTTATTAATGGTAGATTTGTAAACTACTATGTTTCTCCATTTGAATTATTTTCTATTTTTACAAACTTCATATTTTCTATCTCTTTATAGTTGGCTAATATATAATAATCTATTCTGAATCGTATAAAAACTACAATCCAACCTCCACCTATATATCATTTACAGGAATTAATTCTTTATAAAATAAATCCTAATTAGGATTTAATTGAAAACTTTCCCTAGTTCCCTAATATTTTATATATGCTATACAATTTTCATGCTACACTGAATATTTAAAACTTATATTTAATTTGGTGTTCTACTAATATTTAAATTTTAAAGGTTTGAACCAAAATCTTGCATTGCCATTTAAACCTTTAATATTTAAAGTTACAAGTGAATTAGAAGACCTCTAGGAAAAGAATTGACCACCTAATAGCTACTTATATAAAACCTTACATTTACATCCCTAATACTATATAGACTAAGGCTTATAAGAATTGTCTTTAAAATAAATGTGGGATATATTAAATTGATTACTAGAATGCAAATACCTCTTTATGTCTCTATTTAAAGATGAGGTGTGTTGAATAGTGTCGCTCCATCTAGTAGTGTCGATGTCATATATCCCACTTATCTATATTTTCTCATTAATAATATTCAAACACTAAGTTCTTATGTCGTCTACTTTATCTATGTTCTATTTAAAAATATTAAATACATCCATCTAATTCTATGGATTATAAAATAAGCTACTTAGTGATGAAATCTATTTATGAGACCTTTGTATAGGTTTAAACAATTTTAATATTTTCCTTTAATGGTATAATGTTTCCATCTATTTTTAATTCTATTCTATATGATCTATTTTGCAAAAATTGTGACATGTCAAGATTAAAGTAATTACTTTTTGCATTAGAATTAATCCTAGTATATGGTGAATGCTAAATTAATTCTAAATGAACCATCTAAGAAACATCATATACGGAATAGGTGGCATCAATCTAGGGATCCAAAATATATGAAGTATCCTAATAAGATGCAGTGCTTGAAGACCAAGTCTTTTTATATTTTCTAGGTGTAAAGCGTAATTCAAATTTAACCGTCTATCTTTTGTCGTATTTATTCTTTAGGTTATCTATAGATACTATATAATCTTCTGTATTACTTACTAATATGTTTGAACTTGAAGTTACATACTAATAATCGTCTATGTAATATACATATCTAGGATATAAATTTTTATGTGTATTACTTGAATAATAAAAAATACTTCCAATAGACTTTTCCTACTACAAAAATTTTAATAATATTCCATTCTAAATGTTCCACTATTGTGGTATTACAAAATCTACAACCTAGTATATATTTCTATATGAAATAGTTTTGCTTAATGACTGAGAAACATTGTACTATCCACCATAAGTTTCCCACTACTATGTTTTATTTCTAAATTTCCAACTAGATCCATTTCTTATATTGAAAGAACGCAT
>Ga0172381_10007975_pt1 | contig 10412 bp, 16 predicted proteins | sample Leawel6488metaG_FD_119754 | JGI IMG/M metagenome (GOLD analysis project Ga0172381, IMG submission 119754) | Leachate microbial communities from a municipal landfill in Southern Ontario, Canada - Leachate well 64-88 metaG | ecosystem: Engineered > Solid waste > Landfill > Unclassified | place... | reverse complement strand
CTTGCGGAGCGCCTCCCAAGAGACGCTGTATAAACCCAGCTTTGTGGCCAGATTTGTAGCCTCTGACTCAAGTTGAACGTTCTCAAACTTGAGATTGTCGTTCTCCTTGCGGAGCGCGTCGGCTGTCATGTTATTTATCTCCCTTCAATGCGTTGAAGAGCTTGCGAAAAAACCCCTTGGCGTTGATGGTGCGACGAGCAACGCCGTAGGCATTGCGTCTGGCCGTTCTTGATGGAAGTCGGCGAATCTTGCGTTCGGTCTCACTCAGCCCGAAGGCTCCGTTATTTTTGTGCTGTGATTTTACGCTCATTCCCTAGTCCTCTGTTTTGATGTTCAATGAATCCGGTCCCTTTGTAAAAAGTAGTCTGAGAAGTTGCCATGTCGGCCCCCATTCCCTCGGATGCTCTTCAGCCATTGCCTCAACGTATTTCATAATCCGTGCGTAATGGAGTCCTGACCAATACACCGCCGATTCAATGTGTTTGCATCGCGTGGTATTGGATACATGTTTACCCGTTTTCAACAATGGCGCAAGCCTAATCTTGAAATTTTCGCAATCACAGACTCCATTATATTCGAGTCCGTGCATGAATTCTCCATCTGAATCTGGAAACTGTCCTGTATCAACTACGTATGCTTTTGATGCATCAGTTCCAGACTTGACGTAAAATCGTGTCGGATGATCATAGATACGCACAATTCCGGTAAGCTGCTGACCTGTTTTCTTCTCTTTCATCAGAATAAATCCTCTTCTGGTTGCTTGATAGGTTGCTGCCGCGTTGAATGGTTTGGACCTTCACCTGGATTGTCGAAGCGCACGCACCAGTCACAGAACGCAGGCCAGAATGAACCGCTTCCTCCCTCGCGCTGATAGGCCACGACAATTTCACGCTCTGTCTTTGATTTCACGCCAATCAAAATGATCTTGTTGGCGTCTTCCTCGCATCCTGTTCCATAGGCGATCATTGCTGGTATCGGTGATTGGTATGAATCTTCATCCTTTTTGTCCTTGCGGTTCTGCCGATTCATCTGTGCGCAGAGAATAACCGGACGATGAAACTCCTTAGACATCCGCTTGCATTCCCGCGTAATGGATGTATTCACATCATTTCGATTGAACATCCTCTTGTCTGATGACTTCACAAGTCCCATGTGGTCTATGATGATCAAAGCCGTGTCAGGATGCTTTTGAATATGTCTGCGAGCATATGTTCGGATGTCGGCAATCGTCATGTCTGGATTGTCGAAGACGTATAGCGAAGCCTCTTCTACCTCATGAAGCCCATTGTTGAACCGATGAATCTCTTCGCTAAATCCTTCTCGCACACGACGTATGTTGATGCAGTTGCGCTTCTGAGCTATGCGCTGCATGACTTCCGAAGCATCCATTTCAAGCGAGAACATCAGCACAGAAGCAGGCTCTATGTACATGCTAGTAGGCCATAGAACGCTCTCAGCGTAGCATAAAGCCAGCGCTGTCTTTCCTCCTTTAGGATCGGCTGCAATGACAACAAACTCAGATGAATCTATACCTCCTGTTATCTTGTCGAGTTCATCCAGCCCGCTTGTAACCGATCCCATTCCCTTACGCGCCTGTCGAGCTATCATGCGTTCATCAAGTATCTTGCGAGCATTCTTCATGCTTTTGGGGGAATTATCATCAGATGTATCCGTGATTCCAAACACGGCTTGCTGAGTTTCCAACAAAATCTCCGACGCCGGGCTTTCGTCTGGCATATAGCAGCGTTCGAGCGCCTTGGTCGTAGCTACAATGAGCTTTCGAAGCGTCCACTTGTCCATAATCAACTCAAGCCAGTGGTGGGCATAAACCGTGCTCTCGATTCGTGATGTAATGCGCATAAGTAGCTTCATTCCATCTATGACATCATCAACGCTTTTATCTCCGTCTGGATCATTCTTTCGGCCTTCGTATGTGGAAAGCTTAACGGACTTCATGCGGTCCAATACGGTTATAATGTCAATCCCGTATCGTTCTCGATCCATCTGGTCGAGTATCTTCCATAAAATAATATGGCTTGGACGCGAAAATGATTCGGCTTGAAGTCCCTTCTCCCGGCACAAACCCATGATGGATTCTGGTTCAATAAGGCAGCATCCAAGCAAAGCCTCTTCGGCTTCTACGTTGTATGGCGGCGTTTTTGAGAGTTCTCCTGACATTTTTCTGGTAGTTTGGACAGATAGTTGTCAAATGCGTCTGATACACGAACAAGATGCAACCCAAGTGACTGTATCCTCTGGTTGATGGACCTCAGGAATCTGAGTGTGTATGGTTTCATCCCTTCAGCATCCTTTTCACTTCAGCCTTTGTTCCCTCATCGACTGTGGACCAAGTTGTAGGAACCTTAGTTATCGATCCTTTATAGATTTGAGCGATGGCAATCCGCCATCCTGATGGTCCATCATTGGCGGCTGAACTTCGAATCGCCTGTTTTCGCAGAGCATACTGGTGGGCCTTGTCAACCTCTCCCCTGAAGTTGCGCAGAAAGGTGTCGATCTGACGACGTCGGAAGTCAGCGAAAGGCGGCTTTAAGGACTCTGCATACAAGCTGGTGTAGTATTCTTCTACCTCCTTCAGGTCGGAATCTAGGTCTGACTGCCCAGACGATCCGTACTGCTTCACCAGCGACCGTAGAAGTCCGGTTTCCTTGTCCGACCAAGGAGTAGTGGCCCTACGGCCATAAATGGCGTTTATGCGGCCCCTGACGGCTTCCATAGCTGGTTTTAGACGAACAGTTGATGCTCCTTCATGAAATAGTTCCGGCTGTGTCATTAGTATCTCCTTTCAGTTTCTCTATAATGACTTTTCTCAAATCCAAGTGCTCTTTCATAACTGGGATTAACTCAGTAAGTGACTTGCTGGTATTTTTAGCTGCTAGTATGGTGGCTCGAATTGTCAGGCGATCATACCTATTCATTAACTCGTCAATTTCGTTCATTTGAACCTTTCCATCCGTTCAGCAAAGTCGGCAATCAGGATTGAGTCGGCGTTCTTCAACGTGACCTTCAAGTCAGGATGCCGACGCTTTGCTTCATCTGCCAGTGCGTGCTTGCGGGATGCTTGATTCTCCCCGCCCGGTACAAGCCCTCCAATGCCCTTCTGCCAGTCTTGCGGGCGAACAAGCATGAATGGTATGCCCAAGGCCATCATCACCCCTTTAAGGATGCCGTAGCCTTGCCCAAAGTTAAACATGTATGATCCTGGACTTGAGCGTCCAGCAACATGACCACCGACCTTCTCCAAGTAGCAGATGACTTTGATGTCAGACTCCAATGGCATCAAGTCCTTGAGCGTTTCTACGAGTTCAAAGGATTCAGGAAGATTATTTACTTCCATCTTTCCATCCTCGTAGATTACCGTGTATGCGCCGTTGGCGCCGGGATCGATCCCTATGATACGCTTACGCACGTGACGCCTCGCCCTCTACGGATAAATACGACTGGCATATCTTTCTCTTTTTTGCATCGTAATGATTTATCTGTCTGAGGGTTGCAGCGTGCGTTATCCAGTCCCCTGACTTTCCATCATTTCGCCCAAGCCACCTACGGCATGTCGTGTGTTGATCGCAGGAATCATCGTGACACCTGCAAATATCGAAAGATAGTCTTTCTCTGTCCATAGTTCCATCCTTTCAAAAATTATGGCTCGCCCACAAGGATTTGAACCTCGTCCAAGAGAATCAAAGTCTCTTGTGCTACCATTACACCATGGGCGAACCTAGATTATGTCCTTAAAGCAATGTCAATAGCTTCTTTGCGAAGAATACTGGCATTTCTATCGAGTGACTGCCCCGTGCACTCAAGCCAATTTGCAACGTAACTTGCTTGCTTCCATGTGAACGTTCTAATCGTCCGCACCGGAGCGCTTTCGATATGTGGAATCGATCCCCATGAAATGACTGTCTCTCGCTGTGGAAGTATGACCTGAGAAAGCTCTCCATTCCTAGATACTCTAACGCCCCATCCGCTTTCGTTGCTTCCAAAGACTTCAACCTTAGTTGGATTAAGTTCGTTGAATCCGCGTTGATCAAGTCCTTTTAGGGTACAGTCCTGTCTAAACTCGGAGCGTGAAGTAGCATTTCTGGCATCTTCGCTAATATTTATTATTCCTCGCCACACTTTCTTCCTCTCTTCCTTCTAAAAGTTGACATAATGCCCTTTGTCGAAGCTGCTATTATTATAGCCGTGAACACTATCATAATAATGTCAACGATTACAAATAGCATAACTTTCGCCAAGAGCATAAGGCTGGACAGTATAGATGCTAGATCCATTATCCAATATCTCCGGTGATAATGGTTATACTAACCCCGCCAACAAAACCCTTTGGGGCTTCTACAAACAGACTTCCATCTGCCTGATACAGAATCTCTGGAAGATGAAGCCCTTGGCGGCAATAACATGGAGGCATCCCGATTCCACTTACACTGCGAACGCTACCCTCCTTTAGCATGGGAGTTAGATTACGGTAAATCGTGGCAAGACTCATGTCACTCTTGCCAGGATTGCTAGAAGCAAAACGCTTCTGCGTCTTTTGATATAGTTCTTTGATAGATAGCGGCCTATTCGACGCCTCAAGAACTGAACGAAGCGCATCGCGCTGTTTTGTGTCTCTCATTGTATTAAGATGTTTGTTGTTATTAGCCTAGAACGGTAAATCGTCGTCGGATATGATCTGAGTTTCCACATTTGCCTTATATGGGGCCGCAGAATCCTCAGCAGGCTTTGGTTTCGCAGAGGTCTCCGTCCTGAACTTTCCTCCAACCATAGACGTAAGGTCACGACGCCATTTGTCTTCGTCATCGAACTCGACATGTTGCCGATGGGATGAATTGAAGAACTTGATTTTCGGAGATATACGCGTAATCCCTTTATTATCGGTATATGAATCCTTCTCGCAGTCAATGTTGCAGTCCTTGCCAATGATCTGCTGTTCGACTGTGCCGTAGTTTCCATCGAATCCAAATACCTCCTCAAGCCGCACCGTGGCCTTGTCCAAACATGTATAAGGTTCTCCGTTCTTGTCTGTCCTTTCTGAAGGATCAAAAGAAATAATTCCCCATACTGTTCCTAGTTCTGCGTCGTCCTTTCCGAGTGCCATAGCCTGAATATTCAGATATGGAGCCGATGTGTTAGCGGAAAACTTCATGTCAACAATTGTGACACGCGCTTTCCCTCTATAATTGAAATCTTCTAGTCTTGCCATGTTGTTTCCTTAGAATGCTTTGTTGGTTATCCAGTGCTTCACGCCGGGCAGTTCAATGCCCTGCTTCAGAAGCTCCTTTATGAGCGTTGTGTTGGCTTCCATTTTGACGCACTCAGGATGTGATGCGTACAGAGCCTTGAAGTCGATGACTTCAAACTCAATGTTCTTGCGAGATTTTGCTCCGCAGCGAGGGCCAAGATTAGCAGTCAAGGCCGCACTTGTCGCCTCAACGGCTCTACCGGCTGTTTCGTTAACCTCATCGCGCTGTGTCAGTAGTTCCTCCTGCTTGGCGTCGATTTGAGCCGCTACGGCGTCTGCTGCCGCCTCTCCGTCAAGGCCATTGGCTTCGGCCTCCTTTTTTGCAACTTCCATCTTTGCGTAAGATTCTGCTATCAGCTTCCGATTCTCTTCTTCAAGCCTAGCAGTTTCAATCCGCGCCTTCTCGATCTCCTTGCGATGGATTTCTTCTGCCTGACGGCGAGCCTCTTCCTCAGCCTTACGTCGCCTATCATTCTCCTGGCGCTGGTATTCCCCAAGCAGGATGCGCAGTCGTTCATACTCAAGGTCGATTGGAGCCGTGAAGTCACGGGCAATTTCCTGAATGCGAGCCGCTATCTCGTCCACGGGTTTCTTCACGTCCTTGCGGGCGGCTTCAACGTCCTTCTTGAGCTTCTGAACCTTCTTGAAGGTGTCATTGGCATTGGATGCCTCAAAAACGTCCGTAATAGATACAATCTCTTTGGCGTCTGCCAAGATTGCGTCACGCTCCAGCATTGCTGCTGGTACGATTGACAGGGTGACTTCTGACAATCCTGTTGTTCTAACAAGTTCTGTATTCATGTTGTTTTACTTCTTGATGCCAAGTGCAGCGCAAAAGTCATCGGGTTTCTTGAGTATTCGGTTGAGGTTAGATGCCGAAGCATCCTTCCACGTCTGGCCCACAGTAATCCATGCCTTGTTAAGCATGTAAGCTTCGACAACAACCTTGCTCTTCTCAAGCCATGCAAGTTGGTCGATAATCATGTCCAGCGTAGGCTCTGGAGCGTCCTCTGGCGGTGCCTGGATGCCCTCAGAAGGCTTTGCGGCTTCTGGAACGATGGTTGCCTTAGCTTCGGGCTGAACGGGCTTCTTATAGGCGACTGACGCTTTCTGAAGTATCGGCTGTCCACTACGAGCATTGAAGATGCTGGCGAGTTCAACCGGAAGTATCGGAATACCCTTCTCGTCGTCGAAGTCATAGTTGAGTTCTTCAGGCAGTCCGTAACGATTTCCAGCGTCGTAGATGGCGCAATGTGTTGTGTAAATTCTGCGGTCACGGCCATTCATCACCTTTGGGCGACCTTTAACTTCCGTGACACGGGTGAAGAAGTTGATGAACAGAATCATATCGGCCCATGCTCCGAGAAGCGGATTGGCTTGTTTGGCTACGTTCATCTCGTAATGCTCGTAGCCCTGATCTTTTCCGGGTTCGTTTACGGTCTTGACGCGACTGTGAGAGATAAAAATCACGTTCATGCCACGGCGCGACAACGGAGCCGATAAATCGAGCAATCCCTTCCACGTCTCGGCAACTTTCGTCCATCCCTTACCATAGCCAAAATCTTCGATTGAGGTTATCTCCTTGTCTTTTGCTTTTTCGATTATGGCCTTTACAATCATCTGCTCCAGCCAATCCGCAGAGTCAATGACGACAGTAGCGAAGTTATGCTGCTCCATCGCCAGCCATTTGATGCTCTCCTTGACCTCCGCAATCGTTTCGCATGGAAGACGGCTGACATCAAGATTTGCAGTTCCGTGCTCGATGTCGATGAACACCGGAGATGGTAGCATTGATGCCAGTGAGCTTTTGCCAGACTTCTCTGGTCCGTAGATGATGCCCTTGACGGGTGCTATCTGCTTTCCGCTGATAATGTTCATCAGAATGCCTCCTTCTCTTCTGATTCTTCCTCGGCGTGGAATTGAACAATCTTCTTTGGGCGTCCTCGTTTGCCCTTGGCTTTCGGAGCGGCTGGTTCTGATAGGTCCGCTGTCATCTTGAGTTCCTGCTGTGCTCGTGCGCCTCCGATGTAGGCTTCCGCTTGCATCTTGATGTTCTCGACGAATCCACGAACTTCTGGGGTTACCTGATCAGCGACGGGTTCAGCAGCCATGAGCGTACGAAGTGCCGTCTGGTAGCATTCCGGCCCATTGCCGCCCTGGTTGTTGAAACGTGCCGACACTGTAAACTTCTCGGTTGTCTCTCCCTTGTAGGAGATGCTGACGCCCGTGACCTCGAAGTCGATGTTCTCAGGATCAATGCCAAGTGACTTCGCCTGAATGACAAATGGCGCAAGTTTGAGCATTGCATCGGTAAAGGCAGGAAGTGGTGCTTCAGGCCAGTGTGCCTGATGCTGTTCCCAGTCTTCCCCTGCCGCCAGTTGCCATGCGATTGAAACGCCCTTTCCGGGCGTGATCTTTACGTGTGTGATTCTCATTGTTGGAGTTTTTGATGGTTTAGAAATTAGTTCCGCGAAGTTCAATGAACCCTCCCCCGAAGGTTGCGCGTGTGTTTGGCATGGCGTTCTATTCTCGCGGATGAAATTATTCGGTCGTAGCGGGAGACTTGCCGAAAAGTTCTGCGTATTCGCGTTTGATTTTTGCGCGGCGTTCGGCTTCCTTCGCCGCGATCAATGCAGGTGCGCGTTCCGGTAACGTGCAGATAGCCTCGATAGTGCTATCAAGTTCAGGATTTTCGTTTTCTGGTGATACATCAAGATAAAGATAAAACCGATAAGTCTCATCAAAAGTATCGCGCTGCTTGCCAATGTAAACATGGACGGTAATCGAACCTAGGTTTGACGGATAAGCGTCGAAAGTGCAGGCATATTCTCCCAGCTTGTTGTTGTCGATGCAGAGTTCAAGAAGCTACAATACCTTCTGTTTTTGTTCGTTTATCATTTTGTTATTGGTGCTTGGGGTAAAGCGGATTGGTTGTTAAAAAGTTTGTGCGTTCCAAGTTGACAGATTGCTTGTGGAGGCTTTCTAGCTTGTTATGTTTACGAACTTCAGCATTAAACTGAGCATTTGCCTGCGTAAGGAACCATTCGTTCTTATGGAAATATTCGTTACTCTGTGAAGCGCTTCGGCGGATTGTTGCTACCTCAGGAGCTTCTTCGCTTATTTCAGCATCAGCCGTAAGTATGCCCCGTGTAAGAGCGTATTTCGTTATGTAGATTTCCATGTGTATTTCATTGGAGTTCTGATTTCTGATTGTTTGAAATTGGTGCCCGTTGTTACGTCCGGGCCAGACGATTGAGACTTCCAATTGCCGCAGTGCATGTCGCGCTCTGTTTCAGCGGACTCTGCGGATTACCTGCGCAGGCGTTTCGGTTGCCTCAAATTGAATTGGCACTCGTGCGGGGCTTGATTCCCGCTGACTAGCGGAGAGCACGTCCTTCCGTGCTGACGAGTGCCAAAGGGTTGACCAAGCGGGCTTTCCGCGTGCTGTTCTCTATGAGTTGGCTAGCACTGCGCAAACGCTCTTCGCGGTTGGTAGGACCGCTTGGTCAAGATGAATCAGGGCGGATGGAATTACGCGATATAATCGCCCCATCCCCTAATGCCCAACGGGTCATAGTTGGACTTGGGATCGCCCCGAAATTGACGGAACGGAATTGTTCACACCGTCGGGAGGTGCCGTTCCTAGATTGTTTTAGCCGCCGTACAAGCGGGGCCTGTGAAAGAACAAAAGTGGCGGAGGATGCAAGATTCGAACTTGCGGGACTTTTACATCCTGCTGTTTTCGAGACAGCTAGATTAAACCACTCTCTCAATCCTCCGTTGGCGGAAGGGGTAGGATTCGAACCCACGGTTTGATGTTATCTCACTTCTGTTTTCAAGACAGATGCAATAGGCCAGACTCTGCCACCCTTCCTTTGGCGGTAGGAGCAGGAGTCGAACCTGCCATACCTTTCGGTATCACGGTTTAGCAAACCGCTTCATTAGCCGCTCTGAATCCCTACCATTATTAAAGAACATGCGGGTTATCCCGTTTTCGATGTCATCACCCTACCATACAAACTTACCGCTTTTAGCAAACCTGTATGCCTGATCTAGGCTAATGATGTAGGTGTTACCAGAAACGGTCTTTTTCCACCGGAGACCGTGCTCAGTCGTGACCTTTCTCCATCCGAGGAAGGAGAGTCGAATTGATTTAAGGAGTGTTTTCACGTTCATCACCATACCAGACTTTTCTTCTTGCGCAAGCATTTCCTTGATTTTTGTTTAGCCGTTATCCGAAGTCGTTGATGGATAAAAGATTCTTTGATATTTTTTATTTTCGAGCTTGATTTTGTTTTTTTAGCTACCATTATTCTTCACATCCGCAACAGGGATACATCCTGTGCGACTTCCGTCGAGACGGCCCTCAGAAATGAGGGCCGATTTTTTTACTTGCAATCCACTGTAGCTGATTCGATTGTGCCTTCACTTCCTCGACGGAAGTCACGCCTGTCGATACGCGGATAACAGCTCGACTCACGCCACCCTCCGCTGTACAGGCAGGGCCAGAAGGTTAAAAAGGCGCGTCGGTGGGTGCAATTCCCATCAAATGCTGAGAGTGCTTTCTGTGAGGTTTCAACACTCTCCAGTCAGGTCTCCATCCACATGATGGCAAGTTAAACGGGGCATACCGAACTTGAAAACCGTAAAGCGACGATCCTCGACGCCCAAAACGTTGCGCGATGCTAAATGCTAGACTGCTCCCTGATTCCAATGGGGTTAGGGGGCAGTCTGCTCAGAAGCCTCACGTATTCCCAACATTGCGCCTTGTTAGAAATCATGGGTATTTTTTCTAACAGAAACACTCGAACGATGGGTTACTAAATGATTGAAGATAAAGTAATTAGTCGTATCTATGGCAAGCAGAGGGGTTGGGTCTTTACGCCGAATGATTTCAAAGACCTTGCCGCTCGCGGCGCAATAGACGTGGCCCTTGGCCGATTACTTGCCTCCGGCACTATCAGAAGACTGGCCCACGGACTCTACGACTATCCTGTAAGCCCTTCAAGATTTGTAATAGTACAACAAAAACCCGTGCCTGATGCTGGAAACACGGAAACCGCAAGAGGCACGGGCGGGACTGGTTATGATATGAACGATGGACTACGAGTCAGAGGTTGTGTCGGAACCATGTAAAAGTCAAGCGCAT
>Ga0172381_10007974_pt1 | contig 10413 bp, 16 predicted proteins | sample Leawel6488metaG_FD_119754 | JGI IMG/M metagenome (GOLD analysis project Ga0172381, IMG submission 119754) | Leachate microbial communities from a municipal landfill in Southern Ontario, Canada - Leachate well 64-88 metaG | ecosystem: Engineered > Solid waste > Landfill > Unclassified | place... | reverse complement strand
GTGTGTCTGGCAGTGCTGGGGTGTCTGGCAATGCTTGGGTGTCTGGCAATGCTTGTTTGTCTGGCAATGTTTGTGTGTCTGGCAATGCTCGTGTGTATGGCAAAGTTAAGGTGAATTTTAGTTTGTGTTCTCGGTTTAACTTTGAGTTTCAGTGGCAGGTTGAAGCTTGGCAGAAACTTGAAGCAGAATTTGAGAAACAGTTGGAAATGGGGCGGGTGAAGAAATGAAAACGTTAAATTTGGGGACTGCAGTTTTTTGTTTTGGTGTTGGATTGGTCATTATTTTGTCAAATCAGAGTTTGATTTGTCAAATACTTGCGTTGATTGATTTTACTCTTGCAGGATTTAATGTTTGGGTAAGCGGGTGGTGAAAGCATGATTGTCAATGCTAAAGAAATGAGAAAGATTCAGAAACAAATGGATAAGAAAGAAATGTCTTTAAGGTTAAAGGTTTTGGATAAAGCTTTGTCGCCAGAAGTAAAGGCTTGGGCTTCTGATATGCAAGAAGCGTTTGATAAAGGTAGGAAGGAGGGGCAAGTGTTTGAACTCGAAAAGCTTAGGTTTAGTTTGCAAGATAGGGGTAGGCAGATTGTTAAGTTGGGGGATGCTGTCAAGCTTCGAGAGTGTGAGGCTTGTTTGGCTATGGTTGAGGGGCGTTTGAAAGAGGTTTTAGTTTGTTCAAGTTGTTTAATTAAGGGGGCGGTAAAGTGATTTTTCAGAAAGAGAGTATTGAAGCGATTCTTGCTGGGCGGAAAACGATGACGCGGAGAATCGTAAAATATGGCGAAAATTATGAAACAACAACCGATGACAAGAAAATTGGTTATGTTTTTAAAGAAGGATTCAAAACAAGAACCAAGTGGCAGGTTGGGAAGAAGTACGCTGTGTGTCCGGGCAGAGGAAAACCACAAGTTTGGTACTGCCCAAAATGCTTAAAACTATGTGAGAACAAAATAATGCTTAACAAGAAAGATTCAATAATAATTTCTAACTGCAGTTGCCATATCCAAACTAAGCCGTTGTTTGTTGAGATTACTGAAATAAGAAAAGAAAAGCTCTTAGAAATTTCAGAAGAAGACGCAAAAGAAGAAGGATTTAGTTGTAGAGGAGATTTTTATTTAACCTTTGCTCAAATTAACAAAAAGCTTTTTGAGAAGCATTGCCAAGAGAAAGAAGGTAAGTGGAATCCTGATGTGTGGGTTTTAGAATTTTGGGTGGGCTCATGAATATGCTTGATGGTTTTATTTGTCCGAGATGTGGCGGCAACATGATTGATGTGCAGGGAATCTATATTTGTAAAGAATGCGACTATATAGATGGTGATTAACATGGGTAAAACGTTCTTTACAAGTGATACCCACTTTGGACACGAGAATATTATTTCATACTGTGAAAGACCTTTTAAAGATGCAAACGATATGAATATTAAATTAATTAGGAACTGGAATGAAAGAGTAAAACCTGAAGACACAGTCTATATTTTAGGTGATTTCTATTTCCATAAGTCTAAAAAAGGAAATGGAATGCAACATAACTTTGATTATTATAATAAACAACTGAACGGAATAAAAGTTTTGGTTAGGGGCAATATTTGGTGCAATAGTAATGGCGTTAGTTTTAAGTTTTGTAAATCTTAAATGGTTTAAGTTTAAGGGGGAGAAGGCATGAATGATTTGAGTGTTCGGGATTGGATTGATAAATATAGTTCATTCAAACTGTTGTTAGTTGGAGTTATAGTTGCATTAATATATGGGGCTTGGGTTTATTTTGCCCCATTAATATTTAACTTAGGGTGGTGAAAGCATGAGTATTGGTATTGATGAGTTGAAGGCTAAGATTGTTTCTGGTGAGGCAACGCTTCTTCCCGCAGATAGGGCGGGGCAGACGGTTATGCTTTCAAGGTTGAGAGTTGTTTTGAAAGGTAAAGCATTAACTTTTAATGAAGTTCAAGAAGCCTGTGGGTTTAGTAAAAAAAGTCATTCGGGGGCGTTAAGATATTTAGAAAAGAAGGGGTTTGTTAAATCGTTTTTTGTTAATGGAAATAAGAATATGGTCTGGTGTTTAACAGAAGATTTAGAGAAGGTGAAAGCATGAGTGATGAGTTTTTTAGGAAAAAACTTGACCAAAAAGAATGGCTAAGTAAAATAGAATCTGGAGAAGCAATTCCATTTATTTCTCCACAATCTTTTAAGGAAATGAAACTTGAAAAGTATTATAGGAATTTGGGTGCTATTGCTGAGAATAAACGGTGGCTTTCGATTATTAGGAAAGAAAGGCTAGACAAGCTTTTTACTGAAGATTTCGAAGCACGTATAGAGGAATTGGAGAAGGTGAAAGCATGAGTGATGAGTTTTTTGCGCCAGAATATACTGCTGGTTTTGCTAAGGGTTATGAAGCTGGTAAAAAGAGTGGTGGTGGTGTTGCCGAACTCGAAGATTTAAGACAGAAGTTAATAAATGGTGGAGGCGTTAATTATGAATCGCTTTTAGCTTATCTTGAGGGGCGTTTGAAGGAGTTGGAAGCGGGGCGTGGTAAAACATGATTAGTTTTCCTTATGCTCGTTTGCATGGGACGGGCGCGCGTGATACTAAGGTTTCGCAGGCGCGGAGGAAGCGGGCTATCTTTGAACAATTTTTTGTGGGAGAGTTTGCTAATTATGCTTCGTATTGTAATTGGCTTTCTCATCGTAAGTTGTCGGGTTTTAATTTGTTCGAAACACGCAGAGAATTGGCGCGGAGAAAGGAAAGGGGCTTGTAGATTAATGCGCAGGTTGTTTCGTCTGTAGATTAATAAACTATTTTACATTGGGGAGTTGTACTTTAAGGTAGGAATTAGTATTTCTGTGCCTTAAGTCGTTTTCATGTATAACCCCTTAGACTAACAAGCTATATTGGGGGTCAAACAAGGATTCATTTCTTTTTTCTAAGAATTCGGAAAACTTAGGGGTAATTATTTCTTTGGAGAGTTCAACTATTGGAGTTATACTTTTGACGTAGTTTACAGATTCTTTCTTTAGGTTTGATCTAACTTTTAATTTTCCACTTTGGTCTATTTTAAGTATATTCAAATCAAGCATTTTATGGTGATTTTGGCAAAGCCAAATTCCATTCTCTCCGTCAATAGCAAGTTTTAGCTTTTTTTGCTGATTGAGTCTTTGCATTTTCTTTATTTGGGCAACGGGCCAAATATGTGCGCCTTGTACCAATTGGGGAATGTCACAGGTACAAAATGCGCATTTTTTAGAACCAAACTTTACAAAAAGATTGAAGATATATGTTGCTGATCTGAAACTATTATCCTTTTCGTATTCTGATCTTTCCATAGTTGTATTATCGACATAAGTTTTGATGTTGCCAAGCTTTTGAATAACCTCCAAATCGGGTTTGGGCAAAATAGTTAAATTCTTTTCAGATATTTGGTGCAAATTAATTGTTGAATCTGTTAATTTTGAAAGGGCGATGCAAAGAATTGTTGTCTCTTTTTTATTTGCCCCATATGTCTTCCCATAGAGTTCAATAGAATTATCAGAATTTCTTGTTAAAAAAGTTGAATTATTACTTCTATTTCTGCCTTTGTTCACATCACGGGCGGTAATTATATCTTCAATAGTTAAAAACGGGGAGACTGGCTTGGATAAAAAATCGTTTTCGTTTAGAAATTCTGCACCAGCCGTTTTGATAAGCCTATACATGAATGTAAAATAAGGGGTTTCATAATTTCCTAAGGTTGGTAAAAAGTAAAAAAAGAGCTTTTTCTTTTTATTTCGTTCTTCATAGTACTTAATTAGCGCGGTAGGAAAACTTTGAAAACTCGAATTTCTGCCAGAGGCTTTGTTTTCGGAAAATGAAATGTAATTTATTTGTTTTTTATATTTTAGAACGGCCAACCTACCTTTGTTGTATCCTGTATTATCAAAATCGTAAGTATATTTGCTTAGGCCAGTTATTCTTTCACAAACATCTCTCAAAATTCGTTTAGTGAGGAGGTTTGAGTATTTCTGGCCACCTTTTTGGAAGTTATTCTTTATAATAAAATGTGGTATTTTCATATTAATCATAATTCAAAACTAATGTTTCTTTCCTACTTATTCCCGGGATGTGTCTGATTGAAACAACATGGTATTTAGTTCTACTAATCCAATATTTTAGTTGATTATTAATCTTTCCTTTATTTTCAGGAATATATGAAAGCATAAAACGAACATGATTTTCATCGAGAGAATCTAATAGCTCAAAAAGAGTCTTTTCTGTACCCTCATCCCAGTCCTTAAATCCTCTTTTGCCATCATTGTATGTTCCATTAGTTAACATATATGGCGGATCTAAATAAACAAATGTATCTTTTTTAGTTTCATATTTAAGTTCAGTATAGTCTTTGCACTCAAAACTAACATCTTTTTCTTTTATTACTCGCGAAAAACTAATCATTTTTTCGAGAACTTTATTATTGAACCAACGCATACCGACAGGGTTGTTAAAACTATATCCCCCATTAAAACGAATTTGTTGGTTATAACCATACAAAATTATTGCAAAAAGAAATCGTGGATCTCTTTTACCTAATGGAAGTGAATTGTAATGTTTTCTGGCTTTTAGATAACTCTCTGATTTAGACTTTTCAAGACCATATTTTTTAATTATGTTATTAGTATAGAGCAAATAATCATAAGTGTCATATGTTTTAAACGATTGAACAAGATCTTTTACAAAATGATTAATGTCGTTGTAAATAATCTTTTTTGCATTTACATTTATTCCAACATTAAACCCCCCTCCAAACGCATCCACAAATAACCCAATATTTTTTGGCAATTGTTGTTTTATGGCAGGAATTAATTTTGCTTTGCTGCCAATGTAATTCAAAGGAGATTCATAAGTTACTTCCTCAGCTGGCTTTTTTTCTATGAAAAACAAGTACTCAAAGTGATCTTTTGGTCCCTGTGATTTAAAATTCTTGTACTTATTGTAAGAAATCTTTTTGCAAACATAGGTTTCTGGCTTTCCATATCGTTTTAAACTTGCATCAATAAAGTCTTTTGAAATAAATCCATCTTTACTATAGCTAAATAAGATGTATTTAGCTTTTGTTTTGCTTAGTATCTTATCTAAAAGAATGTGTGCCTTGTAATTCTTTGACCAATCCGAACGCATGGGTGTGGTGCTCCTGGAACCAGTAATTGAGCTAATTTTAGGATCATCATTAAGAACAAGTGTTTCGATTAAGTGGTATTGTGTCCCATATTGATTTTGAGTATATGGGGGATCAAGATATATTACGTCACAATCAATATCTGAAATAATATCTTCAGTCTTTTTATTAAAAGATAATAAACTTTTGTAGTTGGTCTTTGTAGTCGCAACTTTAAGAAACTTTATTTTGGTTTTTGCACGTGGATCCCAGTGTTTTAAAAAAGCGCCATAAACCCCCGCAGTATTTGATACTTTTGAGACAGATTCAATAAGACAGGCGAGTAGAAAATAATATTCTTTATTTGAAATTTTGTGTAAATCTTTCCAACCCTCTATTGTTTTTCTAAAATAATCTATGCGTGCGGCATTTTCGGAAGAAAAAAACATCCTTTTTGATCCGCCAGGAGAATATGATTTAAAAAAGAATCCTTCTATTTTGTCATCATTATTATTAAAGAATTCAAATGGGTCAAATCCAAGTTTATCAAATTTGCAATCACAAGAATAAATTCGCCCAGCAGTGTATATTCCGCACCAGTTTAACAAGTCATTTGTTATCAAATGAAATGAATCTTTTAAAGCATTAGAAACTGCGCCAGTGCCGCAAAATGCGTCAAAAAATATTAGCTCTTTGTTTATGAGGCCTCTTTCTCTCAGCAAGTTTACTATCTCAGGAACTATTGCTTCTTTGTTGCCTATAAATCTCATTTAATCCCCTGTAATCATCATTTTTGCGTTTAAAAGTATATCTTAACCCTTCTGCCGCAGTTAATCAAGATTTTTGTCCTTTTTCACTTTTTTTAACCATTCAAAGAGTGCCTTATTTGCAAAAGCGCTCATGTTGGGGTGTGTGTATTTGTGGCCATTGGCTTCTATCCACACCTCTATTTCTTCTTGCAATTCATTAGATATTCTAATTATGCCCATATAACTACCTGTTACTATGAGTAACTATTAGTAACAAATACTTTTAAACATATCATAGCTATATTTAAATATGGCAAAAATACATTTGCCCTATTTTAACTTGGGCACAGAGAATGGTTCCTACAACCGCGGATTGCGAAGGGGGGGCGGTGAAGCGCCAGCATATTCAAAAGAAGCTGCTGAAAATTATATCTCTGATCTTGAGTCATACACTGATGCACAGGACTTACCAACCTTTTGGTTAATAAAAACAAAGCCTGAATACCCTGTTCTTTCTGAAGCAGTTAGTGAAGCAATTTCTTATGTTAATGCTGAGTTAGTGCGAGTTTTTTCGGATACTTCTGGAATAATTAAACTTCCTGCAGGGTTCCCAAAGCAGTTTAAAAATATTATTCATAAAAACCTCTCCGATAAACGAGTTCAAGCAAAAATTCCGGCAAAATTTGGAAAAGTACTTGCTGGGAAAATTGTCGAATGGAGGGGGGAAGCAAAGATTTCGGAGCTCATTTTAAAATCTGAAATTAATGATGGCATTGACTTAAATAAATTTATGGATACTGGGACTATTTGTTTATCCTTTTTTGAGGTAAGGGATGAATCAGAAAAGAGGGCCTTGAAATCAAGACTTTTATCAAAAATTCAAAATTTAGGGTTAAATTATTTTGAAAATGAATTATTCAATACTATTACACTCTATTCTGCGAAAAAAGAAGCTGTTATTGATATTTCCGATGATGACTTTGTTGAATATCTCGACCCAACTCTTAAGGTAAATTATTCTGTTAGCTCTACCCAACTTCCTACGCCTGTACAACCCCAAGTAATAGAAGTTGCAAAAGAATCTTTGGGGAATATATGCGTTATTGATTTCGGCGTCACATCAGAGGTAATGAAAAATAATTTAATACAGGAAACGCTTGTCGATACAAAAGAAGACAAAGTAGACGGTTCAGGACACGGGACTTTGGTTTCCTCAGTTGCAATGTTTGGTAGTTCTCAAATAGGGACCGCTGCAATGTTGAAACCAAAAGCAAATGTAATTTCATATAATATTTGGGGAAATAATGCTGTAGAAATAAATCTCTTAGACGCACTCACTACAGTGTACAATAACGAAGGCAAGCATTCGCGAGTTTACAACTTATCAGTAAACTATCCTTTTCCGCCAATCAATAATGCACACGCGTTAAGTCAACAAAGGATAGCACACAAAATTGAAGAATTTGTTACAAGGAGCAACATTATCCTCGTTAACTCGGCCGGAAACAATTATAATAAAAGAACCCAAGGGATAATAAAAAGCACCCCTTCAAGAGCTTTTAATTTACTCTCCGTTGGTTGCCCTGCTTATGCACCATCAATATTATCAGTTGGTGCAACAAATTCGGATGGGACAATTAGCAATTATAGCTTAATTAATTCTCCTGCATGCCAGAAATCAAAATTAACTCAATCGCCTCACTTTATAGAAGAACCAAAAGTTTTTGCTTTTGGTGGAAACGATGATCTTGCTCTGCCCGGAATTAGTTGTTTGGCAAAATCGAATAATGTTTGCCAAGATAGGGGGACAAGTTTTGCTGCCCCGACAGTTTCATTAGCGTGCCAGAAAGTCATTGATTATTATAACAAAACTTTTCTTAAAACTGCAGAAATGGTCAAAGCCATTACAATAAACAACTGTGAAAAGAAAAACTTTTGTGGTAAAAATTATTTTTATCTTAGAGAAGAAGATGAGATTGGTTATTGCTCAAAAAAGCTTTTTTTCAATTATGAAGGCCATGTAAAACTCCCGATTAGGAACGGTGAGCTTCCAGAAGAAACGGTTGAATTCAAAACAAGCGATTTTTATGTTCCAAAGAAAGCAAAAGATATTGAATTTGTTCTTTGTTATAACCCTTTATATCGTTTAAAACAAATTGATGAACCCTTTGTTGCACCAAAAATAATATTTTATGGAATCGGAAATGACCCGCGAAATCGTCGTAAAATCTATGAAACAAATTTGAATGATGCGCCAATCGGATTAGCTTATGGGAAAGTTGAGTTTGATGCAAATTACAATGGAAAGTGGCACTGGCGACTACATTTCGAACCAAAAAGCATACCTAAAAATGAACGAGGTGCAGTGATAATCAGGTTTGGCTTGTCTATAAAAGTTACTTTAACGGATGAATCAGAAGATGCTTTGTTAGACGCATACAAACTGGCTGCAAAAGAATTAGGGTACAAAGAAATCAAAGATATTTATGATGAAAGTATAACAATTAAGGCAAAGAGTTCTTTACAAAACTTTATTTAGTCTTTAATTTCTTTCTTCAATGCTTCTTCTACAAGTTGGCTTATTTTGACATTGCTTTTAACTGCGTATATTTTAGCTTCTTTCCATAATTTTGGATCTATGCGAATAGAAACTGTTTCTTTATCTGTCATAAAGTAATAATGTAATAATGGTTTAAAAGCCTTTCTTAACGTAATAATTATTACATTATTACATGTGGTTTTATGTTGTGTGAATGTGGCGGAGAGTTCAAAGTATTGGGGCGTAGCTCTCAATGTCTCGATGACGATATTTATGAATTGGTGGATTTTGTATGCAGACTGTGTGGAAAGCGCCTTTATGGAGAGCTGCAAAGGAAAGAGCCCGACTGGGAGGGGTTACAATGACAGACGCCCCTGCAAAATGCCCTTATTGTGGTTCCAATTATATTATTGGGCGCGGTCATGCCTACCTTAAGGGTCGTCCGGTTTGTATTCATCATTATCAGTGCAAGGTTTGCGGAAAATACATCTCACAGTATGAGCCTGTGCCGATTAGGAAGAAGCTTGTTGACTTGGAAAACTTCGAGTATCAGAATCAACCGGTTCCGGAGCAAAATTGGTCGGCATATACAGAAGCTCAAAATAATGAGAAACGGCTGCTGATGGAAATTCTTTTCGAACTGCTTTCGGGCGTCAAGATTGAGGTTCCTAAAAGTAAGTTGGGTAGGCATTACTCTGACATGAAAGATATGTGCTTTGCGCTTGCACTAAAGACCTACACAAGACTTTCGAGTAGGCGCCTTGATTCTGACTTGGAGAAGGTGCAACAGGACAAATTCATTGTCGCAGTGCCGCATTTCACTACTCTAATGGATTGGTTGGAAAAAGAAGAAATGACCACGCTACTTTTAGAACTGATTAAGCTTTCAGCGCTACCAATGAAAGGAATAGAAACTCAATACGCAATCGACTCAACAGGTTTCTCCTCTAACCAGTTCGGTCGTTGGTTCAGCTACAAGTACAACGAAGAAACCGTTTGCAGGAATTGGGTTAAGGCGCACATAATGTGCGGAACAAAAACTAACATGGTTACAAGTGTTGAATTAACTCGTGCGCATGGAGCGGATTCTCCGGAGCTCGCTCCGCTCGTAGAGAAAACGTGCAAAGATTTTAATGTGAAAGAAGTTTCTGCGGATAAAGCGTATCTTTCAAAAAAGAATTTGCAAGTAATTGTTGATTCAGGTGCTTTGCCGTTTATTCCTTTCAAGTCCAATTCAATAAGCAGAGGTAAAGGCGCCATTTGGAAAAAGATGTGGTTTTACTCCAGAGAAAAACCGCAAGAGTTTTTTGAGCACTATCATCGTCGCTCAAACGTTGAAAGCACTTTTTCGATGATCAAGCAAAAGTTCGGCAAAGACGTAGTAACGAAGAACTTTCAGTCCCAGACGAACGAGGTTTTGCTAAAGATTCTCTGCCACAATATCTGTTGCCTAATTCACGAATATTACGAAAATAACATTGAAAGTTATTATTCTACAGAGCAAACACAAAACGAGGTGATTTTACATTTAGCCTAAATTAACCTACAAGCCCAAAGGAAAGGGCAGTTTTAAATAAAACTTAGGTGGTAATATAGTGGTTATGGCTTATTCGAAATCTAAGGCTGCTAAAAGGCGTAGGAAGGAGAAGCAGGCGTTTGATAAAAAACTTTCGCTTCGGAAGTTGATTGAGGTTGAGGATTACCGTCGTGAAGGTAGAGTTTCTCTCGGCGATATTTTGAGAAGTGAGATGAAGGACGCGAACCTATGAATGCTAAAATTCTTTTTATTTTTGTTTTAATAGGTTTTTCTCTTTTCTTTTTAGGCTGCACAGATAGTGGTGTGCCTTCTTTGCCTTTTACTAATTCGCAGTTAATAAATAAATCTACGGATTTGAATTACTTAAAATTTATTGCAGGCGACTACAATGGAATGTTGTTGGTTGTTGATGGGAACAAGTTAAGTGTTTTAGATGCGAATGCTGTTGGTGAAACTACTGAT
>Ga0172381_10007973_pt1 | contig 10413 bp, 12 predicted proteins | sample Leawel6488metaG_FD_119754 | JGI IMG/M metagenome (GOLD analysis project Ga0172381, IMG submission 119754) | Leachate microbial communities from a municipal landfill in Southern Ontario, Canada - Leachate well 64-88 metaG | ecosystem: Engineered > Solid waste > Landfill > Unclassified | place... | reverse complement strand
TTTTTGAACGTTTTCTTCCAATTGCTTGATAGTAGAATCGGAATACGTGTTTCCTCCATGTAATGCATCATTGTACGTATCTTGTGCATCTTCCAATTGTGTATATGCATCCTTTATCTGCATAAGTTTTGTATAATTTATATCCAGACCCGAGTAATCTATATTCGTTCCAGATAACAGAGCGCTTTGATCAATATTTTTCATTATATTCGGGATTGATGATTGTTGCTGTTGTAACAATGCCTTTTGCTGGTCTGCATACGTTAACCCGTTTAAAATGCTGCCTGTTTCCGTATAATTTCCCTGGTCTTTGGGAACTTCCATCCCGTGCTCAAAGGGAATATTAAACGCTGTGTTATCTTCTGATCTGCCAAATGGTAAGAATATTTCGTTATCTTTACCAAACGTCCCACCGTACTGTGCCATAAGTCCTAATGCACGGTCCCGGTCCTCTATCTTTTGGATATAATCATCAATTGCTTTGGAGGATGCATCATACGAGTCGTCTATCGCTTTTGAATTGGCGACCAGGTAATCACCTATTAATGATAATCCGGGAACCTTCTGCATGATTGCACCTATATCTCCCATGAACCCAGACAACGAATTTCTGATATCCAAAAATGATTTTGCAACCGTTGCTGCAAAGAGTCTAATACCGTTCCCTGCCTGTTCCCATACCATCTGAAGGTGTTTTGGAATCTGGTCAAACTGACCAAATACAATATCATTTACTATCACTCCCAGACTTGCAATGGGTGCCAATAGTGTAGCCCAGATGCCTGCAACTACAGGCTGAGATTGTCGTGCCTGGTCTCCCATTCCAGCCAACCAGTTCAACACTCCTAACTGACCTAACAGATACACACCAGCCATACCTAAAAGTATACCTCCCAAAAGCCCGGCTATAAAACCTGCTCCGGTTAAAGCTCCTGCTGCCGTGACTAGGGGGATTGCTGTAGCCAGTGTTGTTAATAGCCATTTTAAACCTTGTAAAATTCCTGCAAAGAGATTGAGACCGGTTATTGCTCGGATTGCCAATAGTACAGCACCTAACCCTACTAGCATTGATATCACCGCTTTTATCGGGTCTGGTAGGTTTTCAAACTGTTCCGTTGCAACCATAATTAACTCAACCATATATTCAATAACCGGCAATAACGGCATGAGAATAACATCTGCTAATCCACCAACCGCTTTCCCGACAACATCCATCATGGTCCCAAAAACTGACGAATACTTAATTGCACCTGCGATTGCACCAATAGCACCGCCGATAAGCAGGAGAGCATATTTATACCGGCCTAAGAACTGTTCTAACTTGTTCCCGCCTTCTCCAGACGTTTCCTTATGTGCTTCGTTTATCTTTTGTATATAGTCTAAATATTCCTGTAACTGATCTAAGGTATCGCTCTTGATAGTATCATTGATATTTAAATGCTCAATTGTATGATAGACCCGGTCCAGAGCATCATACAGTTTTCTAACTTCCTGATCTGTCAGTTGTGCTATTGCAGCTTCAAGTTCATAGACAGCATCCGGGTCAAACACTTTATTAAAATCAAATGAGAATTTACCCAACCCTGCAATTTCCTGTATTGCTTGTTGTATCTGGTTAATACTATCTAAGATATCATGGGTGTTTAGTTTAACGTCAAAATCAACATCGATGGTATCTCCTAACCCGTCCTGTATCTGTGACGCGAAATCGTTGACAAACTGAGTAACATCTATCCCGGACGCAAACATCGCTTCTATAATCCCGTTCCACCAACCGGCAAGGTCAACGGTCCCAGTAGCATCAGTAAACGATTCCTGTAACCCGTCAAACAACGATGACCAGTCAGGACCAGGGATATCAGACAACGCGTCCTGCATCGTCTTGAAGTTCGTTATCATATCAGCCGGGTCAGGATACGCTTTCTTTATAAGATCAAACGCATCAGTCCAGGTCTGAACCGTTTTTCTGGCTTCAGCATCTACCTCCTCCTGCCCTCTGGCTTGTAATAATATTTCTATAGCATCAGCATCAGTAACCATTTCAATGATATTAAAATTCAAAGGTAATAAACGGGAAAAAGAAAAGGAGTTACCGGTTCCGGTCCATCTCAGTTTTATGTCGCCGTTCCCGTTCGGTGAACGCACCTGCAAAAAACGTCCATTCGTCTTCAGTCAGATCTAATTCTTTCGGAGTCCGGTGCAAAAACTCGCACATCGATAAGATGTTCTGACCTTTATCAGATTTAGCGAAACCTGGTTATTTTCTTCTTGTATTTTCCGATAGCTTCCATTACATCTTCAAAGAATGCAGACGCCATGCCATCGCTCTTCTTATCATACGCTTCCCATAACGACGGTTTGTTATAGGGTTCTTCTGCACACAGCCCAGCGAGAATGATAAAGAGCGGTCTTTTATCTTCGTCTAGCGTTTCACCTACATAATCAGACCCGTACTCATACCGCTCTTTCCTGTACTCATGAATTTTTTCCTCGATATGCCGGGGGATATTACGAAACACTTTCAGGTCAATCTCGCTAATCTTCACCGTGATAGTCTTATCGCTTTTTCCATGAGTGTTTAAAAGCAGGTCAAGAATTTCTGCATCTTCTTTTTCGGTCTGTTTATCTAACTCTTTTAATTCTTCTTTAGCATTCTTAATGAAATCTGACATGCATCATAACATAAACGCCAAATGGTAATATACAGAAATTGTGAAAAATGAGTGAGGGGTTAACTGTTTAACCCAGCTGTAACCTTGTTGATATAATAATTTGAAGAGTCTAAGTAATGTGTTCCTGCCTTAATATATTCAGCCGCCTGGTCGTAATCCCCTTCTTCCATGAGCTTTCCAGCTGCCATAATTGCTACACCAGCCTTTCCTAAATCATCTACACCATGGATATAGTTCGCTTTTTCGTCTCTGTATTTAACCACATTTAAGTTCTCGACCTTTTTCACGGAATCGGCTGCAGCAGCAGCGAGATCATACCCACATTTCATTGCCTGTTCTGTATCATAATTCTGTAATCCTTCAACACCACAATTCAAAAGATCATTAAGTGAATCGCTATGTGATCCAATCACTAAAAATTCCACGTCCTGATTGACCGGAGTTGGAACCGGGGTAGGTGCCTTAGTTACTACTGCTTTTACTGTTTGAACAGGTGTAGGAGCGGGAGTAACCGCTGGAGTCGCCTGACTCTGTGATGATTTTCCAGTACATCCACCTACCATCACCGCTGTGATGAGAACAAGTACTAATACAAAAACAACGCTCTTCATTATACGTTATCTTCTTTTAACTTGGATAAATCTGTTTATTTGATATTGAAGGGAAATTTCCAGAATCCAGAAATTGTTCCAGTGTAGCACTTTTTGAAAATAAAATAAAATCTGCTACACCTGAAATATCAGCAAATTGAATTGGAATTAGAAAACAATGAATTATTGCTCGGTTTGCAATAATTTTGAAGGTGGCACCAGTTAGGAAAAGTGCTACAGTGCTACTAATCCAATTGAAAAAAAGATATGGTTTAGCTGAATACGACTCCTGTACCGATACCGGTCAGGTCAAGTGCTACCCAGTCCAGTTCCTGCATGGCAAACGGCACCCCGTCTAAATAGACATCAGATACCGTTGCTGTCAGGTCAGAACCGACAGAACCGTCATCCTCGGTAAAGGCATCAACCGTTCCCACGATATCAAACCGGTACACGATACTGGTATCGTAAATTGAACCTTTGGATTCAGTCGCAGTCGCACCACCTTTGATAGAACTTGCCAAGAAGGTAGATGCAGGGTCGAATTTGGCATATTTCAGTTTTACTTCAACTTTCTGGTTGAACTTGGCTGAAGCGATCTTAAAGATTGAACCTGATCCATACAGGTCGTTAACTTCCCATGAAAGGGTAAAAGACCAGCCGTGAATCGCTGCAACCGATGTTCCCCCTGCTGTCAGGGTAGCATCAGCTCCGGCAAAATAAACTCCAGCCGTCATGATATTGTCACCCCCCCGAGTGTCAGGTATGAACCTAAGAACGGCATATCAAGTGCCACCCAGTCATGCTCCTGCACAGAGAATCCGACCTGGGAGAACCTGGCACCCTCTATTTTTGCATCGATATCAATCGCTCCGGTATCTGACCCGGTCATCGGTTTACACTCACCTGTGATAGTAAATGTCTTTATCACCGACGTATCGGTTGAATCGATGGCATTGGCAAGCCACCCTGCTGCAGGGTCAAATTTCACGTACTTAAAGCTCCCCTCAACCCGGCACTTGCATCTGGCTACCGCCAGATAGAGGATGGAATCCATAGCGTATAGCGGTTTATTATCGAATTTAAGCGCAAAATTCCATCCTCGCACTACGGCAATCAGATCTGTGTCGCTCGGTGTTGGTGGCGTATCTGTGGTACTGTTCTGTACCCAGAGATTGGCATCTGCACCAACGAAATAGTAACCTCCCGCCATTGTTTTATCCTCCTGTAATACTCTTAATCACAAATCTGGCTACGAAATTATGCACAATGTAATCAGCCACACGCCAATACATGACCTCTAATGTCCAGGATGTGACAACAGCACCACCTACAGTCCCGTTTATCTTGTAATTCACCGGTCCGGCAAACAGGTCTATCATGGCATACCCATAGTTCCGGGTAGTCCGTAAACTCCCGGCAACTGAATAATCCTTGTAAAACCCGATTACCGTGAGCGGGAACTCGTGAAACAAGGCTGAAGAGTTCATGTGCTGAGTCATGATATCGCCACTGCCAACAAGCGGGACAACGTAAAGTGACGGGAATATATCGACTGCTGCTGGTTCCTCGTCTCCTTCCTGGACAGGTGTGGTTGCCGTTCCTCCAAATGACGCGATGTTCGTGGTGATTCTTGAGATCATTGCGTCAATGACTGAGTTGATCGTTGCAGACGTGGTCATCTGGTCACCTCTGATATTGCTGCAGAGATGAATTTCTGTGGTTTTATCCCGCGTGACCGTTTGACAAAGATATCCTTGCCACCGGAAGTCCAGTGAAGAGCCTTTGCAGTCTTCGGGACGATATACGCATGATTCGGTCCGTATAACCCGGTCCCCTGCTCAAGATACCGGTAGTATCCTGCCGGATGAGAAACCACTGCAGAATCGGTTCTGACCGTGGTTTTCCATTCGCTGGACCGTTTACCAGGAGTTGTCTCTCTCAGTCTCGTTACGAGTTTCTCTGCAACGAGAGTGAGGTGTCGTTTCACAATATCACCAGTACTGGTCCTGACCATAACTGTGAACTTCATCAGATATTCCTCCCGAAGTTCAAGCGTCGGTATGGTTGCAAAAGATCCTGAATCTCCTGGGTGAATACGTCTGGTCTCTGTATCTGGAACATATCAGCTGCGTTTTTAGTCGGTTCCCGGCTTGCCACCTGTGCCTGCTGATCGCGTTTCTTGCGTGCCATAATATTGGCACAGAGTTCTAACGCTGCCAGTTTTGCAGCTGCATAGGCTGGGTGATCGGTTGCGTAACCAGCGGTATAGACAATTTTGACATTGCCTGATCCCAGTCTGGGTACATTGTCATGGAACCGGATTCGTGTCAGGTTCTCTTTTACAATCACCTGGAAGTCCCCGGGAACCAGTTCGGATCGTGCAACTCGTTCTGTCCAGGACTCAGCTGAAGTAACATCGCTGATATCCTCGTGGACTGATGTGAGGGTAACAACCGGCTGCTGAAACGGGATGATTACCCGGTCTAGTTCCCGGTATGCCCGCCCATTCTCCCCGGTCCTGCCCCGGCCTGAATGGTATTCGGTATACGATACAACTTCAAAGGAACTCCGGTTGCAGTACTGGTTCACGATGCTCTCAGCTGATGCCATGACCGTTGCCAGGTATGACGCCCATTGGTTGGAGGTCATCGCTGACCCGGCCATCTTGAAATCTGTATTTGTGTAGCTACAGTGTGCCTCTACGTCAGATTGTGATATAAGAGCCATTAGGCTTATTCAGTTGCCCTCGTTACGAGCTTCCAGCCCGTGTTCTGTCCAGCGGTCCCTGCAAAGACATACAGGTTAGCATTCGTATAGTCTACACAGAGATCACCTTTCCTTACTGCAGTCACCGCTGCTTCAGGAGTCCCGTCATTTGCAAAGAAGTTTATTCCCTGCAGGACGGCACCTCCGGTAACGGTGACACCTCCGGTCGTAGCAATCGCCCCGGCACCGGATATCCCTCCGGTGTTAGTGACGTCATCAGAGAACGTAACCGCGTCAGAAAACGTTACTTCACCTGATACCATCCCGGATATAGTCGGACCATCAGATATGGTGGTTGTTCCGGTCAGTGTGGTTGTTCCTTCAACCGTAACATCGCCGGAAAAAGTGGTGGAGTCCTGTGAGCAGATCACCTCCTGACCTTTGCGTTTGAAGAACCAGTACATCCAAGACATGGTTACTTCACCTCACGCAAAGAGCGGTGTATTCGGATCCTCAGGCATTGGCCGGAACAGAATCGTGACTGCTCCGGTCTGGTTGTCTCCAAGGACGACTACGTTTGTTACATAGAGCGTGTTCTCATCGGCAATCCCGGTTGCACTGGCAGTTGTGCCAAAACAACCACGTTTCTTGACGGTGAGCGTTCCATCAGCTCCGGCTGGTGCAGAGTCAATAACCTCGATTATCTCACCGGAAGCAGTCTCGATATAGAAACTTGTGGCACTCCTGGTAACCGTTCCCCCATCGTAAGCAATGGAAGTGGACGTTGCAGTATACGCAGTCCCCTTGTTGTTGACGGTGAGTGTTGGTCTGGTCAGGGTTGCATCCGCACCAGTGTTTAACGAGCCTTCGATCTTCCAGACTCCCTTGTGAGGAAGGATTGCCCAGTCATACTGGGTCACCTGCTTGATCTTTGCTATGTAAAATGAAGCGTCCTGAATGAGAGTTGAAACCTTTTCTGTTAATTCAGCTGCTGACATTTTTTTTACCTCCTTTAGGTCAGGGTAATCCCAAAGACTCCTCCCTGCAGGGATGATGAACCGTTCACATCTGTCTTGTCGATGATGACCTCAGCTGCATCGATAACATATTTTTTTGAAGTGTTGACCTGGGCAAGTTCCTGGTACATCTCAGGCCAGAGCACACGCCTCTTGAGATACGCGGTATCCAATAGGAACATACTACCAGTCGCACCGGTAGTTGTCGGCATGAAGAAGTCAGTAATAAGCGGAATATCACCATTAGGCATGTTGAGCACGATCTTCTTGATACCCCAGTTGGTCTCTTTCATGTTCTCGGAGTGGAAGAACACGTTCATGCCCTGCCGAATGACGTTAAATGTCTTGGAATCGCATATTGCGACATTCGGGTCAAGCCCATCCTGAACCATTCTCCGGTAACTCTCATCAATGAGCGGTTCGATCTCTGACCAGGTGTTAACACTGCCTCCGGCTGTGACATAGTTTGGTGTCCCAGTATTGGCGGTGATTAATTCATACAATCCCTTGTACTCAAAGGCACCCGCTGCAGAGTATGCCGTGTCGGCAATCGTGACATCAGAAGTTACACCAAGCGTTCTGCGTTCACGGAGATTCTTGACCATCTCCATAGACCCAAGCATCCGGATACTCATCATGTCCCGGGCAGGAACCTGTGCAGCTCCGGCAAACTGAGCCAACTTGGTGACTCTGCCAGGAGCATACATGATCTTGACCGTTGCCGTCCGGGTATAGTCGGTCATATCTGACTCGACAAGAGTCGGGTCTTCAGGACCAAAGTAAGCGCTACCGGCACCGTTTGGCGGGATGGCGTCCCACTGGGCGATTTTCCCTAAGTTAGCTTCAACATCAATGAGTCCCTGCAGAGGATACACACGCCTGAAGAGGAATGTCACATCCTTGTCAGTGATCGTGTGCATCAGGCTGGAATCAGTAGAAAAAGCCTTCTTAATTGGCAGGTTCTCCAGAGCTTCGTTGACTGAGTCAACAAGATCTGACCTGGCTTTTTTCAGAAACTCTGAGAAGCCTTCTGTCCCGAATGAGTCGTCAAAGAGCGCTTTCTGAATCATTGCCGGGTCATATGCATCCAGAACCGGTCCCATGACCGGGAGTGACGGGTCAATTTCCCTGGCTTTAATAAACCGATCAGTTACCGCTTTCTTAACTTCATACAGATTTACGGCATCCCCATCCTGGTAACCGTGCCAGAATGCAGATGCTTTTGCCTTCATGTCATCAGAAGTAATTGATCTTCCAAATACGGCAGGTGTTGCTGCTATAGACATGGTTATACACCTCCTAACATTTTTGTTACAAACGAGACGGGATTCGTCTCTTTATTCTTAGTTTTCACATTTTCCCCCGTGTGTTCTGGTACGATTACTACCGGGTCACGTGGTCTGGCTTTCTTGAGAAGCTCGGTCCGTTCATGTTCCAGAGTTGTTATTTGGTCTTTGAGTGCCTCAAGGTCAGATTCCATCTTTGCTTTTCTGATATCGCTGCGTTTCTCGATGTCCTCTTCCTCTTCCTCAGGTTCTTCTTCTGGATACTCTTCGTCTTCGTATCCGTCATCTGGATATTCTTCTTTGTCTTCTTCCTCCAGTTCGGCTTTCTGCACGGTATTACCCATTGCAGATTTCATCTCCTGTATATCTCCTGCGATTTCCTGAACGGCTCGCATCATATACTGAAGAGCCTCACCGATGGTCTGGACCATGTCTCCAATATCCATATCTGCACCGTTGCCACCAGCTTTCTCAATATCCTCATCGTCTGCCATCCCTTCACCTTCATCAGGACCGGGTTCGTATTCCTCGCCTTCATCAGGCGGCAGGTCGTCCGGTTCCGGTGCAGGTGCCGAAGTGGGTTCTGGTGATGATACCCGGTCTTCTAAATCGTCCAACCTATCCCCTAATTCACTTACATGATCAAGGATCTGTTGAAGAACGGAAGACATGGCTGACTGTTCGGTTGCGCCAGAATCTGGCTGTATCGGTTCGTCTTCCATAGTATCACTCTTCGTTACACCGTCTGCCGTCGAATGGATCAGGGCAGACGCCGAGTTCATAGACTTTACAACGATGCCTTTGACTATCTCAAGAAACGTGTCTTCATTTATCGCCATATTTTTGGGACAAATTGAAATTGAATCGAGAAATAGTTTAGAAGTAGTACAAGGCTCGGTTCTGTGTTCTGGTCGTAACCTGCACGAGTTTGACCCTTCACGCCGCCTGCCATAAATCGAGAACTGAGTTAAGTCGCCTGCTCTGATTCGGTCCCACACATCGTTACAACATTCGGTGGGTTTGATTTTAGCTTCAATTTGCAGTGACCCTGAGTTATCGATCTCAGCCTTAGTTACAAGCCCTATCGGGCGTTCGGTATGATCCAAGTGCAGGACCGGTAAAGCCATGAAATCGGATAATGCGGCGCTTATCGCGTCAGTTACTACTATCTCATTCTCCTGGTCTACCTTTGGGACAGATGCACAGCCCCTAATGAGCCTGTCTCCTCCCTCCTCTGACCATGACAGGTCACAGATTAGGATAGGAGTTTCTGTATCTGGCATCTGACTGAACCGTCAGAATGAACAGGATATAAACGGGAAATAAAATCGTGTCAAAAAATAGGTTTAATAGATGCCGTCCGGGTTGATCTCACCTTTTGGTTTATCACCAAGGAAATACACGTTATCATAAACGATATTCCATCGGTCCAGTTCTGTGATAATAGCATCTTTGTATGTTTTCATCTTGTCATAATCAGAAAAAAAGTAAAATCTATGGGTGTTTTCATGTGCAGGATACACAATACCATAAAACAACTCGTCTTCTATCTTCTTAGAATCCAGGTGAGTTGAATTTATAATACATGATACCATAGGTTCAGATTCCTGTAACGAGACATGCACCAACACTTTGGGGAACTGGATAAATACAGCAGGAGTCATAGATAGTCTCCTTTCATAACAGCTAACATAAACTGGAAATATTCAGGATCTTCTCTCATAAACTCGCCGGGAGCGTCATACATCCGTGCTAACCCCATAGATACAATCTCAGTTGAACTATACATTTCACCGTCATATTCAAACGGATACATTCTGCCACAATACGAGTCAAAGAAATTATCTTTCTTTACTTCATATGATCTGGTCCCATCTTCATATCCCCCTACTGAAGATTCTGTATGAGTTCTGTGTTTTAGAAACGTGTCTGCTGCTATATGTATTGCGAGAATGCTATGTTCAATGTGGTGCCCGTATTCATGAACTGTGGTGCGGGCACCTCCAATAAGACTTCTCAATTGAATTGTATTATAAGTATACTGTCCGCCATTTTTTAGTGTTGAATCGTATATCAATTCAACATCAGGGAGTTTTTCAACAACTTTTTGTGATACGTTGTTTTTAATCCATTGAGCAAA
>Ga0172381_10007972_pt1 | contig 10415 bp, 5 predicted proteins | sample Leawel6488metaG_FD_119754 | JGI IMG/M metagenome (GOLD analysis project Ga0172381, IMG submission 119754) | Leachate microbial communities from a municipal landfill in Southern Ontario, Canada - Leachate well 64-88 metaG | ecosystem: Engineered > Solid waste > Landfill > Unclassified | place... | reverse complement strand
TACAAGGCCCTTACATAATTATTCTTTATTGTTGTAGAATCGCCAGGTTTGTTTTTATAGACAGTGAACTTTACACCGTCAAATTTATTTAACCCATCTTCTGTTGCAATCCATATATAATTGCGTTTATCCTGATAGACACAATTCACGAGACTATTGGAGAGATCTTTATCTGTAGAAAAAAATGTTCCTGTCTGAGCATTTGTCCTGATAAACAACCCTGTAAGCAAGAAAAATAAAAGTAGCTGTTTATTAACTAGGTTATATCCCATTTCGTGTTTTCAGTATTTTATTTAAGACATTATAAAGACAAATTTACTAATATTTAGCAATAAATGCTCAAATTGTTCTTTTCAATTAGGACCAAATGTCACGAGTGTCGGGTCAAGAACTTTTACAAACATCTGAAACCTTCATCAATAAAGGCTTTCGGATACGTTCTTGATTTTTTGATTTGAGAATATTGGAAATCCCCTATATTTACGAAAATAACGTAGTCGTATTTGCCAAGATTCTGAGAGGACAGCAGGATTGCCATATTTCGAAGCGCTTCCTTACACACAGTTTGTACAAAACGTCCAAGAGGATGATAATTTGGACATGCGGCGTTACATATGGCCTTAATAAAATAAAAAAAAATATTAAGATATGTTTCTGTATTACAATAACATATGAAGCTTGATCTATGTTTGAATGGCTTAAAACAGAAAAAGTTGGAGTTTATAATGTAACCTGCCATAAAACTTTCGTTACAAAGGTAAGGTAAATGTAACCAATAGATAAAATATTGAAACATTTATCTAGTCATTGAACAATGTTAATATGTATTTTTACATAATATGTATAATTAATTTATAAACCCATGAAAAACACAGACCATTATTTTAGGCTATCAGCTCTATTTATTCTGTTATTTTTTATACCTGTTTGTTCATTCGCACAGAGTATAGCTGTCAAGGGGATAGTCAAAGATCTTTCGGGTGAACCTGTCATTGGTGCCAGTGTGACCGAAACAGGAACGACAAATGGAGTCATTACTGATCTTAAAGGAGAATTCAGCTTGAAAGTTTCTCCTAGCGGTCAGTTGGCAATTTCATTTATCGGATATCAGAAACAGACAATTCAAATTGCGGGTAAAACTCAATTTAATATTGTGATGAGAGAAAACTCGAAAGTCCTTGATGAGGTTGTTGTTGTCGGGTATGGACAAATGAAACGTAGTGATTTGACAGGTTCTGTCGTTTCCGTTTCCAGCGATGTGATTTCCAAATCTGTAATCACATCAGTCGATCAGATTCTTCAAGGTCGTGCCGCTGGTGTCCAGGTTCAGCAAAACACCGGTATGCCTGGTGGCAGTTCGTCTATAAGAATTCGTGGCATCAACTCTCTGAACGCTTCCAATGAACCTATTTTTGTCATTGATGGTGTTATTATAGACGGATCAACAAGTTCGAATACTGATAATGCGCTTTCTTCGATTAACCCTTCGGATATTGTTTCGATGGATGTCTTGAAAGATGCTTCTGCAACAGCAATATATGGTTCCCGTGCTGCTAATGGCGTTATAATTATTACGACCAAAAGAGGTCAGAAAGGTGAAGCCAGGATAAACTACAATGGTTATATAGGATCGCAGCAAATGCCTAAGAAACTTGACATGCTTAACCTTCGCGAATATGCAGAACATAAAAATGTCCGTTCAGGAACAGATTATTCAGGTAACGGTTGGGGTATTGTTGAGACTGACAACAACTTTGTACGTCCAGATTTGCTGGGAAAAGGAACTGACTGGCAAGATGAAATGTTTAAAAACGCAGAGATGACAAGTCATAATATGTCTGTTACAGGAGGCAGTGATAAAAGTACTTATGCATTAGGTGCCGGTTATTTAAATCAAGATGGCATTGCCATTGGCTCCGGTTTCCGCCGTTTGAATTTACGTGGGAGTTTCGACGCTGATGTAAAGAAATATTTGAAAATGGGTATTAACTATGCTTTCAGCAATTCGTACCAGAAATTGACTGTGTCAGACGAGTCTTTGATTGAAACAGCATTAAAACAGACGCCTAATGTGGCTGTCCGCAATGCTGACGGAACATTTGATGGTCCCGATACTGATGAATATGTACAGAACAATCCTGTAGGTTTGGCGATGATCAAGGATAATCGTAATGAAAAGATGGATATTCGTGTCAACACCTACGCGGAAGCAAAGATAATTAGCGGGTTAAGTTTTAAGACAGAATTATCTTTCGATTACGGCATGAATAATACATACAAGTTTGATCCTTCATACAGTTTCGGAGCATTAGTCAATGATACTCGTGAAGGACAGTATTCAAAATCTTATAGTAAATACTGGAGCTGGAGAAATATTCTTACTTACAATAAAACATTCGACCTGCATAATATAACAGCCATGTTCGGCCAGGAAATGCAGAAAAGCCGCTGGGAATATCTTTTCGGGAGCCGTAAAGGATATCTATCAAATAGTGCTACCGATTTAACTTTAGGCGATGCTTCGACAGCCAAAAACGATGGAAACAGTGGTGAAAATTCTTTACTATCTTATTTTGGCCGTTTTTTCTATTCATATAATGATAGGTACTTGCTCACTTTGACTTTACGCCGAGACGGTTCATCAAAATTCTATAAAGATAACCGCTGGGGGTGGTTCCCTTCAGCTGCTCTGGCATGGAAAATTTCTAATGAGGATTTTCTGAAAGATAACGATGTCATAAATAACTTGAAGTTACGTTTAGGATGGGGAGAAGTAGGTAACCAAAATGTAACAAATAATGCTTACCTGGCTACTTATTCTTCTGTAGCTACAGTCTGGGGTACAGGATTGTTGGCAGGGAACACACCAAATCCGGATTTGAAATGGGAAACCACTTATTCCAGTAACATTGGTTTTGATATAAACTTATTCCAGAATCGTATAGAATTTATATCTGACTTCTATTATAAGAAAACAAAGGATTTGTTGTTGCAGGTACCTCTTCCTGCTTATGTCGGGACATCTGGATCCGGTTCAACTTCTGCACCATGGAAGAATATCGGTTCATTGGAGAATAAAGGCATGGAATTGACTTTAAATACAGTCAATATTGATAAAAAGAATTTCCAATGGCGCAGCAATTTGGTTTTCTCTTTAAACCGCAATAAAGTAAAGGAACTTGATACAGAAACAAGCCTTATCGATAAAACATATCAGAGCGGTTCTCTCGTGACCATTGTTACTCGTACGTCAGTAGGAAGGCCTATTGGAGAATTCTATGGTTATAAGGTAATAGGCCGTTTTGAAAAAGCCACAGATTTTTATTACAAAGATGCCGATGGTAATATCCAGCCTACAGCGCTTCCTGAAAATATGTCGATGGGGAAAAATAGTATCTGGATTGGAGACTATATTTTTGAAGATGTCAACAAGGATGGTGTGATAAATGAGAAAGACAGAACTTTCATAGGTAATCCTGAGCCTGATTTCACTATAGGTATAGGTAATACTTTTTCTTATAAGAATTTTGACCTGAGTGTTTATTTGCATGGTTCTTATGGAAACGAAGTTGTAAATTGGGTACGTAGGGATCTTGAGAATCCTCGTGAAAATACAAACCTGCTTAAGAGTTCTTTGGATTATGCTCAACTTGAACTGATAAATCCTGACGGACCTGACGACTACCGTAATGTAAGGGTTTCAGGAGGCGATCAGTACGCCTGCCGTATGGCTTCCTCTTCTGCCACAAATTCTTCAAATTATCGATATAGCGACAGTTTTATAGAAGATGGATCCTATTTGCGTATTCAATCTGTATCTCTTGGGTATAATTTTCCTCACAAGTGGATTAATAAAATGGGATTCCAAAATTTGAAGCTTTATTGCAACCTGCAGAATGTCTATACCTTTACAAAATATAAAGGCTACGACCCTGAAATAGGATCTTCTAATCAGGATGCCTTGCTGAGCGGCTTTGATAACTATCGTTATCCTTCTCCACGAATATATACATTTGGTTTAAATCTTACATTCTAATATTTTAAAGGTAAATGAATATGAAAACAAGTAAATATATATGCACACTTGCATTGGCGACATCTTTGACCTTAACAGGATGTAGCGATTTCTTGGATACAAAAATAAATTCGAGCATAACCGGAGATAATTTTTATAAGACTGAAGATGATTTTAAGGCTGCTACAGCTCCTTTATATAATAAGGTATGGTTCGATTTTAATGATAAATTCTATTATGGACTTGGTGACGGACGAGGATTTAACTTATATGCACCCTATTCGGACTATGTATATCCTTTTACTGATTTGAATGAAACAGGGCTCACCGGCCCGCTCGTATCCGCATGGAATTCATTTTATAATGTGATCCAGCAATCTAATAAAGTGATTTTAGGCATTAAAGGCAGTGACCTTAATGATGAAGAAATAAAAAACCAGTACATAGCTGAAGCTCGTTTTATGCGTGGTGTGGCTTACTACTATCTGGCAATGCTGTGGGGAAATGTAATTATCTGTGAAAATACAGATGAACTGGTTAGTAACCCTATTGTTAATACCAATTCTACTTCAGATGCATTTCAATTTGTTATGCGTGATTTGGAATTTGCAGCCAAGTATCTGCCTGAAACATCGACTGCTCCAGGGCGTATTAATAAATACAGTGCTTTTGCATTATTGTCGCGTGTTTACCTGACTTACGCCGGATACAGCGATAATCACAATAGCGGAACACGCAGCCAGGAGTATCTTGATCTGGCCAAAAAAGCGGCTGAGAAGGTGATAACAGAAAGCGACTTTAAAATGATGGATAATTATGAAGATCTATTCAAAATTGATAATAACAACAATAGTGAATCAATTTTCGCTTTTCAGTGGGTACCTAACGGCTCTTACGGAGAGACAAATACTTTGCAGTCTTATTTCGCTTGTGGATCTGAAATTACAAATGACGATGCAGCCTGGGGATACTGGACTCGTGCTCAGCCGGATGTGATTTGGGAATATGAGCAAGGAGATATTCGCCGTAAAGCGACTTGGATGGGATATGGAGACCATTATGACGAAATTCAGATAGCAAATGGAGGTTATACTTACGAAAAGACCGAAGAAGCATTGAATGTTAAGAAATATGTTTGTGGCTCAACCAAGGATAATGCGAAAATTTCCAAACAGAGTTGTCCGATAAATACTTATATGATGCGTTTGGCAGAAGTATATTTAATTTATGCGGAAACTGTTTTGGGTAATAACGCCAGTACGACAGATGTTACAGCATTGGAATATTTTAATAAAGTACGCATACGTGCCGGATTAGAACCTAAAGATGCTATTACATTTGAAGACATACGTCATGAACGCCGCATTGAACTTTGCATGGAAGGCCAATACTGGTATGATTTGGTTCGTTGGTCATACTATAAACAACAAGAGGTTATCAATTATATCATAAGTCAGAATAGAGATGTGATAGACCCTGTTTTGTGGAATTCAGATTCACAGACCTTGTCTATAGATGACAGCCGTGATCCGAGTAGCCGTTCTATCGGTAATATCGATCAGACTATATTTTTGCTGCCTTATCCTGAATCGGAAGCAGTTCAAAATCCTTTGTTGAAAGAGGCTCCTGTCCCTTATGAATTTAAGGAGGATAGAATTACTGATTTGTTTAACTAAAAAAGATTCATAAGTATGAAACGAGCATGTTTGTACCAAACGTCCAAGTGGATGACAATTTTGATATGCGGCGTTACATATGGCCTTAATTAATAAAATAAAAATTATCATATGAAAAATTTACTTTCAAATAATAATATACGGACGCTAAGCTTCCTATTAGGCCTTTTAATTTATTCATCCGTATTTGTCTCTTGTAAAGATGAGGATGACAATATTAGTGCTCCAATAAACGTAACAGGAGTGTATTTGGAAAATGCAGACTCTGATGTCCCTGACAGATTAGTAGAATTTTTGCGTCTAGGACAGCTAATCCGTATAGAAGGAGAAGGCTTTACAGGTTTGAAGAAGGTTTATATTAACGGTTATAACTGCTATTTTAATCCTGTATTACTTTCTGACAAATCCTTCATTGTCAGTGTGAATAAAAATGTACCTACAACAGAGGCTGAAGAAAGCGTAAGAAATACTATTCGTCTTGTAAAGAATTCTGGCGAATATACTTATACAATTACTGTACGCTCGTCTGCTCCTTCCATCACAAGCATCTCAAATACGATGCCTAAAACCGGAGAGCCGATTATAGTATATGGTTCCGGTCTTGAGGAAGTAACAAAAGTTGTATTTCCAGGCAATATTGAAGTAACCAGCGGCATTACCCAAAGTGATGATGGTAAATATTTTACGGTTACTGTTCCTAATGGTGTTTCTGACGATGGCGGTTCCCTTTTTGTAGAGTGTGCAAACGGCGGAGCATATTCTCCAGCATATTTTAATTATAAGAAAGGAGTCATACTAAATTTTGACGGAAAGGGGCAACAAGGTTCGTGGGGTTCTAGTGCCAGCATGATTACTTCCGACGATTTAGAGTCAGCTGCAATTGGTGAAGGTAATACTTCACAAGGAACTTATTGCGTACTTCCTGCCGCTAAACAACTTCCAGTAGGTGCTGCCAAAAATCGCTGTGCAGAAGTATGGACAGCAGGAAATGATGTTGACGACTGGAGCGAAGCCACTCTTGGAATTCCTTATACAACTCCTATCGATTCTGTCGGATTCCAGTTTGATATTTATGTTCCTGCTGCTACATCGTGGAATGAAACTGGTTTTCTTAAAATATGTCTTATAAACGGATTGAACGGTGGTGAATGGGCTTCGTCCGACAATAAACAGTGTTACAATTATGTACCTTGGGTCTTTGAAAAAAAAGCAGTTCCATATTCTACTCAGGGATGGGTTACTGTAACCATACCATTCAGCAAATTCTATTATTTTGCAGCAAACAGTGATGTTTCATCACTCACTTTTGCTGATTTAGTGAACCTCCGTAACAGTGCTTCTTATTGTAATTTAGGTTTTTATTTTGAAAATTCAGACTTTACATTAGACAAGGTTACGGGCAGTAGTGCCGATAATACGGTCGAGTTTCTTTCGAAAGAGACTTCTGTTCGGGTTTATATTGACAACTGGCGTGTAGTTCCGTTGAATGTGCCTACTTACTCTGATTTTCCTTCAACGACTGCTAATTAATAATTTAAAAATCTAGATAACCATGAAATATAGAAGAATAATTCCAATAATGGCACTTTTTGCCCTTGCCTTGAATTCATGTGATGATGAAAAGATGAATTGGTATAAAGACCCTTCACACGGAGAAATAGCATCTTCCGATCTTCCATTGGCTTTACAGGAAGCAATTTCACGCTATGAACCATTGAAGGCTTATCTGCCCAACGCCAATTTTAAGTTAGGTTGTGGCGTTGGATTGAATGAATACGTTAACGATGAAACATATAGGCAATTAGTAAATGAAAATTTCAATGATATAACCATTGGCTATATGATGAAACATGGAGCTGTTGTCCAATCTGACGGTTCGCTTAATTTCAATTATATAGATGAGCTGTTTGATAAAACAAACGAAGCAGGGATATCAGTTTTCGGACATAACTTAGTCTGGCATCAGAATCAGAATGCAGCATATCTGAACGGATTGATAGCTCCAACAGTATTACCTGGAGATGCTGGCAGTAATTCCCTTGATTTGACGGGATTACAGGACGGTTCATTCACTGGATGGACTCGAAATAATCCTGGTGCAGGCGTTACGGTTGAAGATGGTAAAGGGCTTTCTTCTACTGCGAAAGCCCTGGTCCTGACCTCAAGCTCTACTTCAGAAAATGCCTGGGACTTGCAAATTGCCACTCCTGATATTCCGATCATTAATACTCATACTTATGAAGTTTCTTTCTATATAAAAAGTAATAAAAGCGGTAAGGGACGTATTTCTTTTAGCGGTCTAAAAAACTCTTATCCATGGATTAAATGGTATCCGGACAGTGAAGGTGCTTCAGAAGCATTTGAAACCAATTCAACCTGGAAACAAGTTATTTTTACTTTAAATGCTAATGATGACGAATTTACAGAAAACAGCTTTAAGATGAATTTCGATTTAGGATATTTGCCTGATGTAACATATTATATTGATGTAGATAACATTAAAGTTGTTGATAAGGATGCAGCTCCGGTTGTAGTAAATATAATTAAGAACGGCAATTTTGAGAATGGCAATCTTGACGGTTGGGGAGGCTGGGGAAACAGCTCTTCCAGAGCAGTCTCGGCCGAAGGTGAAGGTTACGGTGGCAAAGGCTATGCGATGGTTTTGACCAATCCTACTGCCGCAAGCAATTATCAGGCACAACAAGTTTATACGTTTGACACTCCTCTTGAACAAGATGTCGAATATTCAATGACTTTTATGGTTAAGGCCAGTACTACAGCTGCTTTGCAGTTAGAGATTCAAGGTGAGGATTATAACGCCGACTATTACGGCGGTATAAGTGTTGGAACCACATGGACTCAAGTTGAGAAGACATTAAAGCCGACAAAAGCTGACCGTACCAAATTTATTTTTGATTTTGGTGAAACAGCTTGTACACTGTATATTGATGATATCGTTATAAGTAAAAAAACTACAACTCAAAACATAGCCAGGGCTCGTGCCGCTACAATTATTGAAAAGACAGATGAGGAAAAAACGCAGATTATCGGTGCTGCGATGGCCGACTGGATATCTAATATGGTAAGTCACTGCAAAGCTAATGTTCATGCCTGGGATGTTGTGAATGAGCCGATGCGTGAAGGCGGAAATGTACGGGACGGATCTGAAACATCATCTGGCAATGATGTATTCTCCTGGGTTAAGTATCTGGGAAAAGATTATGCTGTTACAGCGTTTAATCTGGCACGTCAATACGGCAATGGCAGTAGTGACAAGCTGTTTATAAACGATTATAATCTGGAAGTAAATGAAGCTAAGCTGAACGGCCTGATTGAATATGCCAATTATATAGAAAGCAAAGGGGCAGTAGTAGATGGAATAGGTACTCAGATGCACTTAAGTCTCAGCGGTAAAAGTGATGCTGATATTGCGACGTTGAAAGGGCAGATAGACAAGATGTTCCAGACTCTTGCTGCAACAGGCAAACTGATTAAGGTATCAGAGTTTGATATTGCTTTGGGGACATCTTCTCCTACCGACGATCAATATGCTTCTCAAGCAGAGATGTACCGGTATGTAGTAGAATCATATAAACAATATATACCCGAAGCCAAGCAGTATGGAATTACTATATGGGGAGTAACTGATAGTGCTGATGATTCTTCTTGGTTGCCAGGAGAAAAGCAGGCTTTATGGAATATTAACTATGAACGCAAACAAGCTTATAAAGGATTTGCTGATGGTCTGGCAGGAAAGGATGTGAGCGAGGATTTCAGCGGTGATTTGCAATATTAATTGATTGATTGACTGAATCGTAGTGGGCGGATGCTATTTTAGTTCTCCCACTACGATTTTTTATATTTTGGCTAATGTATTGTCTTTCAATAAGCATATTTATTACTATTTGAATGTATAAAGTCAGGTTTTTATTTACATTATTGATTATAATTTTTTCTACTTTCTGTGCAAAATCTGGTAACCAGGACATTCCATATCTCATAAAGCATGGTGATGCTACACAATTAATAGCTGATGGCAAGCCATTTCTTGTATTAGGAGGAGAGTTGGGCAATTCTACCGCATCTTCACTTGCAGATTTGGAAAAAAAATTTCCTGCATTACAAAGGATGGGTCTTAATACAGTATTGGTACCTGCCTATTGGGAATTAATAGAACCAGAAGAAGGAAGATTTGATTTCACATTAGTAGATGTTGCTGTTCAAAAAGCGCGGCAATATAATTTAAAGATTGTCTTTTTATGGTTTGGGGTATGGAAAAACAGTATGTCATGCTATGCTCCCATGTGGGTGAAAGAAGACACGAAGAAGTTTCCACGTGCCATTACGAAGTCAGGTAAAAAATTAGATATTCTAAGTGCTTATTCCGCCAACAATCTGGCTGCCGATAAATATGCCTTTTATCAATTAATGAAGCATTTGTCAGAGCTTGATAAAGATGACCGTACCGTTATAATGGTACAAGTAGAGAATGAAATCGGAATGCTTGAGGATGCGCGCGATTACAGTGCTGAAGCAAATAAACTTTTTATGGCAGATGTACCTCAGCAGCTTATCAATTACCTGGGAAAAAACAAAAATAAATTACGTCCTGAATTGTTGAAAAGGTGGGAGGATAATGGTTGTAAAACAAAAGGTAATTGGGAAACACTATTTGGCAAGGGGCTGGAGACAGACGAACTGTTTATGGCATGGGGATATGGACT
>Ga0172381_10007971_pt1 | contig 10416 bp, 8 predicted proteins | sample Leawel6488metaG_FD_119754 | JGI IMG/M metagenome (GOLD analysis project Ga0172381, IMG submission 119754) | Leachate microbial communities from a municipal landfill in Southern Ontario, Canada - Leachate well 64-88 metaG | ecosystem: Engineered > Solid waste > Landfill > Unclassified | place... | reverse complement strand
TACAATACAAAGCAACGTATTTTTTTCAAAAGATTTTGAAGCAGATAGTAAAGTTGGTGTACCTTTCCAATCTTGGAGACTTCCTACATAAATAATTACATTCTTATCTAAAGGTAAATTTAACTTCTTTCTTGCTTCTGTTTGAGATATTGTTATATTAAATTTTTCTAAGTCTACGCCATCGTGAAGAACTATGATTTTATTTTTGTTAAAACCTTGTTTGATTAGTTCTTCTTTTATTCCTTCACTTATTACTATTAAATGTTTTAATTTTTTAAATGTTAATTTGAATAGTATTTTCCAAATTGGATTTTTAGGAATTTGATGTAATTCGTATATTATGTGCTTTTTTGGATAAAATGTTAATATTAAATATGTAAAAAATAAATCTCTTGAAAAAATAAAGTTGTAGTTTAATTTTCTAAACTTGTTGAATAGTTGTAATGTTCTTGTGTAGTATGATTTAGATGGTTTTATAAATATGGTTTTTATAGATTTGTTGAATTTGAAGAAATTATTTGATTTTGTTTTGAAAGATAATAGTGTTGTTTCTACTTTGTTTTTATTAAATGCGTTACACATGTTTGTAACTTGCATTTTATTTGCTGAAAATGTTGAAAAGTCTGAATTGTGAACGTAGAGTAGTTTCATATTGGTTTACCTATTAATATTAATTTTTTTCCATTTTTTTTAGAATGAATGGAATAATTATTTGACATAAATATATTTTTAAAAATTCGTCCTAATATTGACTTATAAGTATCATCATAAACTCCACTTAATAAAATTTTATAATTTGCTTTCTCAAATAATTTATTTAAACTTTCTAATGAAAAATGAAACGTATGTAATTGACCTTTTAAAGAAGACTCTAACATTTCTTTGTTTTCACAATTTGGAACCTCTATGAAAATAATACCTTCTTTTGTAAAATTTTTTTTAATTTTTTCTAATAATTTTAAAGGATTTACGAAATGTTCAAAAACATGACTCAGATATATCAAATCATATTTTCCTTCTACTTCATCTAATTCCACATCTAAAGAAGAGCATATATTTTTATGAAAATACTTATTTATTTCTTTAGTTTTTTTATAATCAGGTTCTATAGCTCTAATAATCATTTTTTTAGTTTTAAAAAATCTTAATGTGTGCCCATGTCCTGCTCCAACTTCTAAAATTTTTTTTCCCTTTAAAAATTTTTTAAATAAATTATGTTGTGAAATAGTCATTAAAGGAGAAATATTTAATTTTCTTGCAAAATGAACCAAAAAATTAATACTTTTCCTTTTTAATTCAAATAAAAAATTCCCTTTACTTCTTGAAGAATGCCAAAATTCGTTATTATAATAGGATTCATATTTATTTTTAATAAATTTATCTTCACCTAAAATTTGATATAAATTACATTTATCACAATGTCCTATATCTAAATTAAATTTATCATATTTTAATATTTTATTCAATTTTTTATTACAAATTATACATTTTTTAACCATTATTAAAACCTTTCATAAATTTTATTTATATTTTTTGAATAATTCTCCCAAGTGTATTTTTCTGCTGTTTTTCTTGCTTGTTTTCCAAATTTTTCAATTTCGTCTCTATTATTGTAAAAAAATAATATTTTTTCTTTAATTGAATTTACATCTTGAACAGGGATTATAAATCCTTCTTTACCATTTTGAATAACTGAACCTGCGTTATATGTTGTTATTATGGGCAAACCACAAGCCATTGCTTCATAAACTGATTTTGCAGAACCTTCCAATAAAGATGGAAAAACATAAATATTATTTTTTGGAATTTCTTTAGTTAAATCTATAAATCCATGAATAACAACATTATATTTTTCAAAATTTTTTAAATAATCTTTAACTTCAGGATAAACTCTTCCATAAATATTTAATTCTGCATTTTTTAAGTTTAATTCTTTCCACGCTTGTATTAAATAAGATATTCCTTTTCGCTTATTTATGTTTCCAGAAAATGCAACTTTGAATTTTTTATTAAGTTCTTTATTCTTTAAAGGTTTGAATTTTTGAATGTCAACACCGAAAGGAACTAATAAAATTTTATTTTCTTTAATTCCTTCTTTTAATAAAGAGTCTTTAACAAAATTTGAAGGAACAACAAAATAATCTACATATTTTAGTGATTCTTTTACATACTTTTTTATATTTATATCCTTATTTTCCCATAAATTATCTTTTTTAATTAAATTAGATATTACATTTGGTAAGGCCATTGGAACATCTTGAAAAATTTTTGTTTTTTTGTTTTTTTGTTTAATATATTTGTAAATATTTGGTAAAAAATCCCAACTATGAATTAATTTAATATCTTTAAAATCAATTTTTTTTAATTTCTGTTTTAGAAAAAATTCAAATATATAATTTTTTATTTCTCCAGTTGGTATTTTTTCACTAACATATATTTGTAAAAAGGTAAAAAATTTCATTAAAATATTTGACAGAGGAAAAACTTTTTTTATATTTAATTTAAACTTTAGATTTTTATCATAATCTCTACATAATATAATGAATTTATCTTTCTTTTGTGAATACTCTATAATTGGTTTAGCTCTAGCACCAATTGTATTTTGAATTCCAAAATCCGAATTTAATATAAATAATATTTTTTTCATTTTAAAATCTTTTTAACTTTATTTTTATAAAATAAAATTTTATTGAATTAAAAAAATCACTTTCAAATCTGTGTGCACCACAATTATTGCAAGCAACAAAATTTACAGAATTTCCAATTTCATGAGAATTTTTTATAAACTTCATTTTATCAGAATTAAATAAATTATGAATTGAATTTTCATTAACATTTCCTAATTTCAAAAAAGGTATATTCCAAGCATAACAACAAGTTTTAACATCTCCATTCCAATCAATAGCAATAGTGCTTTCGATTTGTTGACAAGGTTTGAAATATCTTAAAGGAAATATAGATTCTTTTTTTAATTTTCTTTTTTCATTTATTTTATCCCAATCATGAAGTCTTGCAATACCTTTTATTAAATTTTCACTTTTTTTAAATTGTTTAAAATACTTTTGCCAGTTTTGAGAATTATATTTCATAGAAATAAAATTTATAAAAACAAAAGTAGAAGAATTTCTAGATCTTTCTATCAAATAATTAATGTTATTTAAAGTAGATTTATAAAATTTAGAAGGATGACCTTGAATAATTGAATAATTTTTAGCACTGGTTGAATAAAAAGAAAGTCTTACTTCATCAATTTTATTTTCAATTATGAAATCAATAAAATCTTTATTTAAATTTGATGCATTAGAACCTATAACGACCTTAAATCCTTCATCTTTAGATTTTTTAAGCATATATTTAATTTTTGGATGCATGGTTGGTTCTCCAAATAAACCAAATGTAACTCTTTTCAAATATTTTTTATTTTTTTTCATTTCTAAAAATATTTTTTCAAATATTTCAAGAGACATAAAACCTTTAGATTTTTTGTCAATTTCTTTATTTGGACACATTATACAACTATGGTTACAATAATTAGTGGGACCTAAATTAATTGTTTCAGGAAATTCAAATTGTTTATATTTTTTATATTTTTTCAAACTTGAATTAAAAAGTGTTCCCTCAATATATGAAAAAAATCTACTGAATAAACTATATTTATCTTTGCTTTTAAAAATAGACATATTTCTTGAAAAAACTTTTAATTTATAAATATATTGAAAGTAAAATATTTAATTTAAATAAATAAATAATATATTTTTTATGTTTTTGCTCCAGTTTAAATCATTTTTCATTTTTTCATAAGCATTTTCACCTAATTTATCTATATTTTTACAATTTAAAAGCCAATTAATACCTTCGGCAATAGATTTTTTATTGACTTTTACAATTATTCCTGTTTTTTTGTTTTCAACAACTTCTGGAAGAGCACCAACATTAGTTATTAAAACAGGTTTTTTGTAAGCATAAGCTATTGGAATTATGCCTGTTTGAGTGGCATCTAAATAAGGTAAAACCACAAATGAACTTCTTTTAAAAAAAACTGGAATTTCTGATTCATCAATATAACGATTATGAATTTCTAAATTTTTTTCATATTTTTTTATTTTTTCTTTATATTCAGATAAATCTCCTGAACCTGCTATTAATAATTTAAAATTTTTATTTAATTTATTTAATTGTTCTAAAGAATCAAATAAAATTCCTATGCCTTTATATTTTAAAATTCTACCAAAAAATAAAAAAGTATTTTTTTCAGTTTTAATTAGTTTATTAGAATCATATTTTTTTATAAATTCATAATCTCCATGTGGAAACACAATTATTTTATTTTTTGGTGTTTTATATTGTATGAACATTTGTTTTTTTATAAATTTTCCATGTACAATAATTTTATTGGCAAATATTCTTTGTATTTTATTTATTATATTTTGTAAAAATGCTCTTGGTTCTCCTGTATGTTGTATTGGATCATGTTGAGTTATAATTATTTTTTTTCTAAATAATTTAAAAAATAATGCATAAATTATAGTCCATGGATGATTATCTAAAAAATGTATTGTTTTTGATTTGAATTTGAATATGTTATAAATTGATTTAATATGTTGAAATATATTAATTGTTTGTAATAAAAACTTAAAAATATTTATGTCTGCTCCTAATTCATTTTTGATTATTTTTTTTGAAAGAACTTTTTTATCTGCATATTTTGGACAAACTAACATTGTTTCTTTAAATTCAGCTAAATTATTTGCATATTGTGTAGCATAATGCCACATTCCACTTCGTCCATATAAACTAAATAAAACAACATTATTCATTTTTCATATACCTCTTCATAAATATCATAATATTTTTTAACTAATTTTCTTATATTGAAATTTTTTAAAATATGAGTACGTGAATTTTCCTTCATAGATTTTAAAACATTTTTTTCATTATACAAATAAATTAATTTTTTAATAAAATCAAAATAATTTTTATTTCTAATAATATATCCTGTTTTACCATTTACAATAGAATCTTGAACTCCAGGAATATCAAAACCTATTGCTGCTAAACTGGATGCTTGAGCTTCTAAAATAACATTAGGAGAACCTTCATAATTTTTATTTGTATTTGTATGAATAAATAAATCTGCAATTCCAAAATAATTTTTTAATTCTTTCTTACTCACTTGTCCATTAGAAAAATGAATATTATTAAAATTTTCAAAAGTAAAAATTAATTTATTTCTTTCAGGCCCGTCACCAACAATAACTAATTTAAAATTAATTTTATTTTTAGTTAATTCTGAAACTAATAAAGGTAATATGTTTGCTCCTTTACTTTTTTCAATTCTTCCCACCCACAAAATAACAAAATCTTCTTTTCTTATATTTAATTTATTTCTAAACTCATTTTTTTTAATTTGAGTTAATGGTTTAAAAAAATCTGTATCAACTCCATTTGGAATCCAATAAATTTTATTTTTATTTAATTTATAAAAATTTATTAAACGATCTCTTTCATATGTGTTTTGAACAATTATTTTATCAACCAATCTAAGTAAAAATGGAAGAATTAAGTAATATTGAAAAAAAGTATATGGACTAGATTTCCAAGTAAAACCTCCTCCTCTATGATGTGCAATTATTTTTTGTTTTTTAAATTTAAGTAAAGGAACAACAAAATCAAACATTAAATAATAATAAGTATTTAAATGCCAAATATTTTGAACTTTTTTAGATATTTTAGTTATTTCTTTAAGTAAACTAAAAGAAAATTCAAGAGGAATTAACTTTTTAAAAATATTTACTTTATATGTTTTTAATAATATATTATTTTCATGATTTAATTTATAATTATTTATTATAGAAAGAAATTTAAATTCAAAATCATAATTTTGAAATAATGAATTATTTTTGAATTCAGTAATTAATTTTATTATGTGTGTATTTAATTTTTTTAATTCTTCTTTTGATTTAACAAACCAATTTCTTTCAAATGAGTGAAATAATACAAAATTTACTTTTTTCATTTTAATTTTTTACCTACTACAAACATTTCAGGCCCATTTTTTGAATTATATAAAAATTTTTCAAAAAAACCATAATTATCATTGAAATAATTTACTTTTTTATAATCTAATTTTCTACTATTATTATTTATTAATTTAATTTTTTTCTTAAAAAAAATTAATAAAAAAAACTTCAAATAATACAAACATATGGTGAAAGGTAATTTAAAAATCATTGTAACTATTGATTTATCTTCATCACCTTTCCAAGTTTTAAAAGTGGTTAAATCAAAATTATTATTTTTAAATAAAATATTAATTGACTTTTTGGAAAAATAGTTTAAATGACCGGGAGGAGATAACCAATTCCAAAACTTACCTAATAATGAATAATTTAATGAATTTAAATTAGGTGTTGTTATTATTAAATAACCATTTTTTTTCAAAATTAAATTTATTTTTCTAAAATATGAATTTAAATCAGCTATGTGTTCTACTACATCTAACATAATTATTATATCATACTTTTTAATTGGTTTAAAATTTTTATTAGTTATCTCTCCTTCATATAATTTAATTCCTAACTGTTCTAATTTTTTATTTTTATTACAAATATCGATGCCTTCAATATAATAATTATTTTTAATAAATTCATTTATTAAAAAGCCTCCACCATAACCAATTTCTAAAATTCTTTTTTTATTTAAATCAAAATCAATTGAATTCATAATATATTTTATTTTATTTTTTACTTTAATTTCTTGATTAGGGGGTAAAGAGAATAAATTTTTATAATAATTTTCTAAAATATCTTTTTTTGGTATTGGATGAACAAATAAATGATTACAATTTTTACATAAATATAATTTGAAAGTATCATTAATATTCGTTATTTTATGACGTAATACATTGTTATTTTTTTCACAAATTGAACATTTAATTTTATTCATAAAATCACCTTAATTTCTCAATAGTATCTAACACAATTTGTGGAGATATATTTTTGATGCAATAATTATATTTACAATTTCTTACTGAACATGTTTTTGAAATTCCTTTTAAAACATAAGCGTTTGGATTCAAAGGTCCCCATTTTATACCTGATTCTCTTGAAAATAAATAAATTCCTTTTTTCCCTAAAACATCTGCCATATGGGATGTTCCGCTATCAATTCCAATGAAAAATTCAACTTTAGATAGTTTATTTAAATAATCAATTATATTCTTAGTTTCAAAAAACTTCAAATTTTTATGTTTTTCTAAAGATTTTTTTAATTCTTTAGCTTCCTTATATTCATACTTTGAATAAAAGATGTGCACTAAATAATTTTTTTGTAATAATAATTTTATTAACTCAGAAAAATTATTAACTCCCCAATTTCTAGAATTTTCGTAACCATAACCAATATGAATTCCAATAATATTTTTTGAAGTAACGTTTTTAATATTTTTAAAATTTATTTTCTCAAAATTAAAATTAGAATCTTTGCCATCTATTAAACTAATCATATCAATTTGTTGTAAAGTAATATTTTTATTCTCTTTATAATTTAAAGTTTTTGTAAACAAAAATTTAAATACAGGTAAATTGAATCCAATAATTTCTTTTATTTTTAGAAATCTCATAATTAAAGCATTTCTTCTTCTACCAACTAAGTCAAAACCTACATCAAATGATGTAATTCTCAATAACTTAATTATTTTAAAAAAATCAAATAACATAAAATATGTAAAACCAAATAATCTCACAAAAATATTATTAAGATATTTGTATTCTAGATATAATTTCTCATTTATTTGAACTGATAAAACTTTATCAACATATGGAATTAATTTTGCATAATCTTCATTTTTATTCAAGACTAACAAAGTTATTTTGCACTCTTTAAATCTACTTTTCAATTCCTTTAAAAAAAATATTGATTTAGTTATATCTCCAATTCTATCTAATTTAAAAACCAAAATATTTTTAGGTTTTATTAACTTAATTTTATTTTTAGAATTAAAAATACTTCCAAAATTATCTAACACATTTCCAATATTATGAAATTTAAATTGTGGATCATATTCCTTAAAATATGGACAAACTGTGTTTTGATAAATTATTTTATTATTCATCTTACATAAACCTCTCATACCACATTTCAAACACTAGTATCATCCAAAGTTTCTGAGCAATAACATTTCTTAACTTGAAATTAGATTTACAATTCTTCAAATCCTTCAACAATTCCAAAGCATAATCTTGATTGTAAAGTCCGTGTTTATTTTTATTTAATAATTTAATTAATTTATCTTTTAAAACATTCTCAAACCAATAATCTATTGGAACGTTAAAACCATGTTTTCTTCTTTTATATATTTGATTAGGTAATTCTGTTTTAAAAGCTTCCTTTAATATTCTTTTTTCATTCCATAACTTTAATTTAAACTCTAAAGGTAATGAAAATCCGAATTCCAATATTTCATAATCAATAAAAGGTGTTCTTTGCTCTAATCCAAAAGCCGATGACATTTTGTCAGCTTTCATAAAAAAGTCTTTAAAAAGCAAATTTTCAACATCAAATTTTTGAATTTCAGCTAAATTCTCAGCTTTAATAGAAGGTAATCTTTCATTTAAATTTAATTTTTCTAATTCTTCTTTATCGAAAATTCTAGTTATTTCTAAGAATGATTCTGAATATGACTTTCCTTTCATATTATAAAGGATTTTTAATAAAGGATTTTTTGATTTAAAAAATACAAATTTACTTAACCATGAATAATTTAATAATTTATATCTATCATAGCCTGTGAATATTTCGTCTGCTCCATCGCCAGACAACACCACCTTATTAAATTTAGAAACTTCTTTGGATAAAACAAATATTGGTAAAAATCCTGGATCACCTATTGGTTCGTCCATATGATATATCATATCTTCAATATATTTTAACATTGAGTCTTTATCTATTTGAATTTCATGATGCTCAGTACCTAACCTATCTGCTACTAACTTTGCATAGGGAAGTTCATTTGTTGTATCAAAACCTATTGAAAATGTATGTAAATTTGGATTTAGTTTTTTAGCTAATAAAGTTACGATTGAACTATCTAATCCTCCAGACAACAATGAAGCTACTGGAACGTCTGATACCATTCTTAATCCAACACTTTCTTGTAATAATGTTTTTAATTTTGATTTTGCTTTTTCAAAAGTTATTTCTGATGGTTTTATTTTCAATGAATAATATTGTTTATAAAAACTAATTTTCTTTTTCTTTAAATCGAAAATCATATTATGTCCTGGTAAGAAATTTTTCACACCTTTTAGAATTGTTCTTTCATCAAATGTAAATCTATATGTAAATATTTGCTCTAAAGCGGTTTTATCTATTTCTTTTTTTGATAAAAATGGAATTAATGTTTTCATTTCTGAAGAAAAATAAAATTTATTTAAATTTTTGTAATAATAAAGTGGTTTTTTTCCAAATCTATCTTTTGATAAAAACAATTCTTCATTTGTTTGATCATATATGCAAAATGCCCACATTCCTTTGAATTTTAAAACGCATTCTTTTCCCCACTCTAAATAAGATGCTAAAATTACTTCGGTGTCTGAAGTGGTTTTAAAGAAGTAATTTTTCTTTTCTAACTCTTGTTTTAATTCTTTATAATTATATATTTCTCCGTTGAAAGTTATGTGTAATTTGTGTCCTTGATGAAAGTAAGACATTGGTTGATTTGCATTTGAAGATAAATCAATTATAGATAATCTTACTTGTCCAAGAGTTACATCATCAAAACTTAAATTTCCTGAACTATCTGGTCCACGATACTTTATTTTTTCATTCATAGATTTAATTAAAACTGTATCTTTGAAATTAAATCCATTTATTCCGCACATTTAATACACCAATATTTCAAATTCTTTTTCATATTTTTTTACAACGTCATTCCAATTGAAATTTTTTTCTATATGTTTTTTAGCATTCATCGCCAAAACAAGTCGTTTATTCCTGTCTTCTATTAATTCAATTATTCCACTTAGAATTTCTTTAGATGAGTTATCTTTTAAAAGTATTCCTGTATTTGAACCAATCACATCTGTCGCTCCTTCATTAGGAGAAGCAATTACAGCACATTTGCAATACATTGCTTGTAATAATGAATTAGATAATCCTCCACCAGGATATGATGAATGAATAAATATATCAAATGATTTCATAAAAGATATTGCTTCGGAAAAACTTTTTTTACCTAGAAATTTAATGCTCTCTTCACCTAAAGCTAATTTCTTTAATTTTTCTTCATCTTCGCCATAACCTACAATCAGATAAACACATTTATCTTTAATGTTGGAAGGTAAATTTTTAAAAGCTGAAATTGAATTTTCAAGTCCTTTCCATTTATAAAATCTACAAACCGAACCTAAAACAATT
>Ga0172381_10007970_pt1 | contig 10417 bp, 8 predicted proteins | sample Leawel6488metaG_FD_119754 | JGI IMG/M metagenome (GOLD analysis project Ga0172381, IMG submission 119754) | Leachate microbial communities from a municipal landfill in Southern Ontario, Canada - Leachate well 64-88 metaG | ecosystem: Engineered > Solid waste > Landfill > Unclassified | place... | reverse complement strand
CTGTGAGAAAAGTGATGGATTGGATTAACGCACAAAGCAACAACACGTAGGCGTATTTGTGTGATCCAGCTGGATCAAGAATACAATACCAACCAGGTTTCCAGAAGAGGGCTAATACACTTGCTGATAGGATAATTCGTGATGTGCCTATGATGATGGTAAAAATCCTAAAATTTTTATTATTTTTTGTCACAATTAAAAGTAGAGCTAAAACTGAATAGATTAAGGCAACAAACATTTCTGATAAAATTAATCCGTCTTGGCCCAATAAATAGCTTGAGAGGTTGTTGTCGTAGCCTAAATCCACTTGAATCATATAGAAATTGAAGTTACTTAAAAGTCCAAGGGCGCTGATGAGAGCACCTAATACTCCTGCCAGGATAGCTGTAATTAATGATTTCATAGTAGATAGTAGAGGCTGATGAGAATTTCTCTGGAGCCGTGGAGCGGGATTGAACCGCCGACCTCGTCCTTACCAAGGACGTGCTCTACCAACTGAGCTACCACGGCACGGCGTTGATGATAACGATTGAGTGGCGTTTTGTCAAAATGCCAAAAATTCGTCAAAAAGCCTGTTTCTCCAAAATCCGGGCAAGGTGGAGAGCCCCTCGCAATTTTTTATGTGTATTTTGAGGATTTCTCCCAACCTTTATCTATTTCTTTTGCCGATATTCTACTGATGAGTATTTTTTTTTGCAAGCTTTTATTCGTTTTGATTGACAATAAGCCTTGATTGTATAAAATGCCTTTGCTTTGAAAGGCGTATTAAACCAATTCAAATATATGGCAAAAGGAAAAAGTCAGTATTGCACATGGTATTGCAAGGAATGCAATAGAGCAAACTACGTTACATATTACGATAAAAGAAGAAACGAAGAAATCGTGAAAGAGTTGAACAAATTCTGCCCTGGTTGCAGAAAGCATGTCGAGCACAAGAGAAAAGATACCAAGAAGGGGAGCGGAAAATAATTCTTTGTGAAAAACTGTATTGTTTGATACAGTTTTTTTGTTGTAAGTATTTAATATTTTTATATGAAAAAGTTTAAACTTTCTTTGTTTTTTGGGCTTGGAGTTTTGATGGTGATGATTTTTTCGGGGTGTGATTTAGGTGGGGTGCCGGTTGCGGTGACGCCAGAGGGAACGATGCCGCAGGATTTATCTGTGGCTATTGCTTTTGATCATTCAAATTTGGAGCAAGTAGCGTTATTTAAAGAAATCATTGGCAGAGTGCCTTCTCTGGGACTTTGGGAGCAAATAGTGAAGGAACTTGATGTAGCGCCAGCGGCGTTTACTTATACTGCAAATAAAGAGTTGGTTGAAAGTGGTTGGAAGATCGTTTTGGGCATGAAATTTCCAAGTGATCCGGCAAAGATGGAAAAATTAATGACTAGTTCTAATTTTAATTTGGGAAGTGATGGATTAGAGGTTTATGTCGCTGGGAAATTTGCAGAGCCTGACAAGGTTCAGACTTTGTTGAATGAAATTATTAAGGATGAAATACAAAAAACAGAAATTAATGATTCAAAATATCCTATTTGGAGAATGAAACAGGGAAATGGAACAATAATGATTGTGAGAAGGGATGATGTTTATTTTATGGCTTCTTCGGTCGCGCAAAAAGATGAGATCTTGAAGAGAATTGATGAGGGAACCGGATTTGATAAAAGTGCAGATTATCAGAAAAATTTAAAACTTTTGGGGGAGAAAAATCTGGGATATTTGTATTTGGATATGAAATTAGTAGGTGGTGTTTATAAGAATTCGTTGGGGCTTGAATCGGAAGGAATTGCATCTATGGATGTTTTGGATGTGATGAAAGGGGTTTGGGCTGTTTTCTCGGTAGAAAATAGTGGTCCAAAGTTTGTGTCTAAGATTTTTTTTAGTGGAGATAAGGCCATAATTGATAAATATTATCCGGATTATAAGGTGAGTTTGGTTGATAAGGTTCCTGCAAAAGGAGTGTTTTTGTATGAAGAAATGCCTTCATTAGGCTTTTATCTTGAAGGAGTTTCTGGGGCGGTTTCTAATCTGGTTAAGGCTAGTTCTTTGGATATTTCGTTGAATGAGGGAATAGTTGAAGATGGGTTAACTCTTGAAGGAGTTGATTCTGAGGATGTTTCTATAAAAACTGTTTCCAGGGAAAAAGGATATAAAAGTGCTCCAGTTTCAGTTAAACCAGTGACGAGTGTGGTGGTAGAGGAGCCAGTTGTTGCCGAAAAGTCTATTTTAACATCTGACGATTTGTATGGAGCGGTTTTGGAGCAGGCAGGATTGATCTCTGGTTTGACGGTAGATGATCTTAAGAAAATTCTTGATAATCCTTATGCCTTTGTTGTTTCTGATGTTGGAGGATATATTCCAGCAGTTGTTTTGTATTTGCAGGTTGATAAAGATTCAGTTGAGAATGTCAAAAAATTAGTGGCGGGGTCTTCTATGTATATGGATGAAGTGATTGTTGGTTTAAATACTGAATTAAAGAAGAATAATCTTGATGGAATTGTGAAAAAAGAGGTGAAAATTGTAGATGGAGCGACTTTACAGAAAGTTTATATTGATTGGACGGCTCTTCCAGCGCCTAAGGTTAAGGAGCTTAGTGATCAGCTTGGTGTGGATATTTTGACGGTGAAAGTAGAATTTTATTACGGAGTCTTGAATGATGGAGTGTTTGTTTTCGCCCTTTATCCAGACTTTATTAATGATTATGGGAAAGAGGTTGTTTCTAGTGCGGATTATTACAAAGAAATGAGAGCAAGTGCCGGGGAGGTTTATGGTAGATCTGTTGTGTTTTTCAGAACGAGTCCTGTTTTGGAGTTGGTTGATCGATATTTTCAATTGGCTAAAAAAATGGGAATGATTTCAGAGGAATATGATCAAGATGAGATGTTGGATTATGAGCTTTATACAAAAATTGTTTCAGCATTTGATTATGTCTTTGTTTCTGATGTTAAAGATTCGGATGGAGCAAGAAGTAGCGTTTCTTTGAAGATAAAAGAGGTCACATTAAGTCCAGAATTGCTAAAGAAAAGAGAGGCTCTTGAAGCCGAGAAAAAAGCGGCAGATGATGCCGTGGTGAAAATGTATCAGGACGCGACAGCGGGGAGAGATGACATGTATCAGCTAGAGTAAGGGGTAAAATAATAATTAGTTGGTTTTTGAGATTTATTTGTTATACTTGAGTGCGCTTAAAGGCCCATAGTGTCAATGGTAGCACACCGGTCTCCAAAACCGTTAGTGAGGGTTCAAATCCTTCTGGGCCTGCCAGAAAGCTCGGACAAATTCTCGCAAAGGTCTATAAATAAATGACCCTCTTTTTAGGGAGGGCCATTTTGGTAAGCGCGTATTTTATTCTCACTACTAGTTTCCCATTCTCAAGTATGAACTCATCATGATGGAACTTCTTGTAACTTCGGTTGAGCTGATTAAATACTTGAAGATTCCAACGAGTTCTTTAACGGTTGCAATTTCATCTTCTGAAATAAGATAAGAATCGCTATTTAGGTCCATAATTATTTCTAGGTAGTCGATGATGTTAGTGATATTTATGTAGCTTATTTTGCCGCCATAAACTCCGTTCAATTTACCAACAGCTTGTTTGTAGGTGGTGTTTTGAGATAGAGGATCTGAGTTGTAATATTGTTCGAAACTTGGGTAAAGAGCAATTACTAAAGTGTCATCTAAAATTCCATAATAAAGTTCAACGCCGGATTTTTCCAAAGACGCTTTCATTTTAGTCTCTTCGGTTGAAGTTGCTGGTAAATCACTTACGTTGAGAGTGACTTTTGTTAGGCCTGAGCTTGTGGTGCTTTTGGTAGCAACATCACTTAATTGAACATCACCGCCCATTGATTCTTCTGCTATAATTTCATCTATAATCTTATCAAGCGCTGTGATTACTTTGTCTGCGGTTGGACTGTCGCTACTTTCAAATTGTAGATAGAAAGAGATGGAAGGGATGAAAGATTCGTTATATGCCATTGAGAAAGCGTAAGGAGAGGAAAGGAAGTCATCTAATTCCTCATTTGTTGTACCTAGTTCGGTGGCCATTTCAGTGAGGGTGTCATCATAAGTTGAATATGCGGAAGTGCTCATTGCTTGGAATATTAACGAAAGATCAATGTCTTCTCCGTAGATTAAAGTGTTTTCCCCTGGAACTTTGCTGACTAATGAAGGAGAAGTTCCGATGTAGTTTTTAATCAAAGGATCTGTCGCGTCTTTTACTTTTGCTTCTAATGAAGTAAGGAATCCTTCGCTGTCTGATTTTATGTAGCCATAAACATCTCCGATGCTATCTAGGGTTCCAACTAATTGAGTTAAGACAGGGTCTATTTCGTTTTCTAGTTCTGCGGCAAGGGTTGTTACCAAGTCTTTATTTATGTAGAGATAAGCTAGCTTGTCATTGTCGAGGTTGTTGCTAAAAGAAAAACCTACTCCACTGGTTAATCCTTCAATGGCTTGTTTTCGAGCTGCTTCAGTATTGGTAACTATGAAAAATTTGCCGACTTTCGCTAAATAAAATTCAGCATCGATGCTTGTCCAGTAAGTTATTCCTCCGGACTTTTCACAAGTTGTAGAATAGTTCATTTCGTCTGCGGCCATTTGTCCAAAAATTTCCTCGAATTCATTGGCATTTTCAAATTCTCCAATGAGTACCACTTCGGAAACATCATTATTAGCAGCGTTCATGGTAAGGCCTGCCGCTACTTTCCAATCGCTGTTTATAATTAAATCTAGATCGGTTAACTCTGCAGAAATTTCTTCCCAGAAATCTTGTTTTGTTAAAGTACTAAGGATTTTTTCTACATTTTTTAATTGGGCTTCATTACTGTGATCTGCGCCGACAACAATTGATGAATCTTTTGGAAGAGCGCTTAAGATATTGTTTTCAATTTCAATATCAAGTCCTTCCGGAAGAGATAAATCAATGCTGCAATTGTTGTAGAATAGATCAGATTCTTTGATTAGAGGTTTTTCTCCATACATGTATTCCTCTAATTGACGATCGCTGATTGTTTTATATCTATAAAACATTTCAGCTGCTTCTTTTCTAGTCATAGGATCGCTTGGGTCGAACTTACTAGTTCCGGTGTTGTAATCATATGTTCCTATGGTGTGGTCTGTTCCAAGGGTGTTTGCTTTGAGGGCATAATCCATATATGGGTAATACCAACTACCGGCCTTGATGTCGCTGTAGTAGCTTGATCCTGAGTATATGGTTGAGGTTGGATTTTCAGGCATTGTATTGTTATTGAAAGAGAGAGTAGCGATTTTTGCAGCTTCAGATCTGGCAATACATTGTGCTGGGTGGAAAGTATTGTCTGGATAGCCTTTTACGATTCCCTGTTCTTTTGCCACTTTTAGATAAGGAATATACCAAGCGTTTGCAGGGGTGTCTTTGAAAAGAGTGACACTAGAAGTTGAAGGCTCACTTGGAATCTCAACGCCTTGAACTTTGTACATAATTTTTAGAAATTCTACACGGTTTACGCATTTATCTACTCCGAAAGATCCGTCGTCGTATCCTGAGACGATCTTGTTGTTTTTCATCCATTCAATAGAGTTTGAATATGAAGTGGAATCATCAACGTCGGTGAAGGGATCTGGGGTAAAGCTTGTGGGGAGGATTGCTGCATTTGCGGTGAAGATTCCCGCCAGGAAGATACTAGCGAGAAAGGTGGCTAGTTTTTTCATAGAATTAAAAGTTAAAAATTACTATTTTTAAATGTAGCAAAAGATATGATTAAAAGAAATGTAATAATATGGGAAGAGGATATTATGTCTATATCAAAAAACCTTCGCACTATCTTGAGACAGTGCGAGGTTGATTTTATTTTGCAGAAAAACAGGAATTTCAGAATTAGACTTTTGCTTCAGTCCAAGTAGATTCCTTTACGAAGGCTGTTAATGGCCTTCCGTCAGCTGTTTTTGCTCTAAAAGCGTAAGAGGTGCGTCCAGTTTTTTTGTTCTTGTAAGTTACCTTTTCAAGAACTTCCGCTGTGACAGCTTTCTTTGCTTTTACATCGTAAAACTTGTGTTGCATAGGAATGTTTATTAAGTTTTCTCTATTGTATGATGAAAAGGACTTAATTGTAAAAGGATTTTTAGAATTCGTCGGTTGGTTCGTAGGCTTCGATGTCGATTACTTCAGGAGCGAGTTCAGTGGTTGCTGCAGGCTGAGGAGGATTATTTAGGTCTGCAAGTAGAGGGGAATCATAGAATTCTTTAATTTTTGTTTTGGTGTTTTCGTTGGCAAAGCGATCATTTTCATTTTCAATAGCTCTGGAGGTAGGAATGAAAATAAAGGCTTCGTCGAAGGCTTGTTGTATTTGTAAACAGAAGGATGAGCGGATCGCATTAATGTTTGCTGGCATTTGTACCCAGAAGCGAACTAAAACGTCGATTCCGGTATCAGCAAATTTTTTGATCATTATTGAAGATTTTGGATTTGTCAAAATTCGTGATTCACTTATTAAAAGTTTGTTGAAAATATGAAGGGCACGATTCATATTGCTGCCATATCCCAGGCGAACAACAATTTCCAATCTGCGCATTGGATAGTGAGAAAAATTTGTGACGGATTGAGCCATGATGTCTGCATTGTAAATAGTGACATCTTTTGCATCAAAAGTTCTTAGGCTGATTGATTGAAGATCCATTTTTTCTACTGTTCCGGTGAATTGTTTAATTCTGACGATGTCGCCGATTTTAAAAGGAGCTTTGAAGAATATTAAAATACCTGCAACATAATTTTTCATGACGTCTTTCATGCCATAACTTAGGCCTAGAAGTCCTACGCTGACCAATAAACTGATATCTAATCCAACTGTTTTTAAGGCTAAAGTAAGTCCAATGACAATTGTAAATCCACTAGTAATTTTTTCTAATAAATTTAAAGCTGTTCTTTGTTGGTCGTGGGCGGCTTCCATTTTTTCAAATCTTCTTCTAATCCAAAGTGTTATTAAATAGGCAGCTAAAAGAATTAAAGCGGCTTCTAATACGAGTAAAAATTTAGTCAAAATTTCTCCGCTAATATTTCCCCAATCGAATCCGCTGCTTGAGGAACTTCCGCTTCCTGCTCCAAAATCTGAGCCGGCATTATTTGTGCTAGAATTGCTGAGAGTTGCCATGACGTGTTTTTATATTTGTTTTAATCGTATAATTATATCAAAAAAAGATGCTTTATACCAGATCAATTAGAGGAAATTGATAGGGGTGTTAAGGGTGAAACATGATAAATGAGCTTGAAAAAGGGGAGAGATAGTGGAATAGTGGTTGCCGCTGAATATTAATGAGTTTAAAAGTAAGTTAACAAGCCTTTTTATGGCATTTGGATGGAGATCTTTATTGGAGTCAGAAGAATTAGGGGATGATAGGGGAGGGGCGGAAATCCCTAGAGATTCTGCTAATACTCCTCCGTTTGAATCTGGAGGAGGTGGATTATCGAGAGGGGAGTTATCTCCAGATAAGGTTGGACAGAGAATAAGTAGGATGGCTATTGATGCTTTAGATGCAGTTTCTGATAGAACTGTTGCTAGAAGTCTTTTGGGTAAATTGAAATCGGGAAAAGGAGTTTGTGATAGGCCTTATCCGGCGAATCTTGGTGCTCGTAGAGATATAAATTTACAGAGAAAATCATATTTGGGAAATAGGTCTCTGTATCTTTTCGAGGAGGATCATGCGAGTATTTTTGATATTAGAGGTTTGATGGAGACGGTTGATAATTTGCAATTGAGTGAAGATGAAATAACTTTTATTGCTCAAAGGTGTTTTTGTAATAGGTATAGGCCTAGAGATGTTCAGGAGGTATTAATGTTTAATGAATCAGGGGTCTTATCTGTATTACTAGGGGTTGTTAATGCTCTTTATGGATCGGCTTCTTCTGAGTTGGGTCGGTGTTTTGGTAGCGAAGTTGTGATTGAAAGAGAGTTGGAAAAAGCTTTTGCAGAGCCATTGGAGGAAAAAGTGGCTTAAGGGTTTAGATAACCGAGCGGGATTTTTTTAGAAGGAGGGCTTTTTTGATTGTGATTAAGGGGAGCATGGCGCATTTTATTCTGCCGGGATTTATTTCAATTCCGAGCATTTTAAAAATATCTTTTTCAGTTAGTTTTTCGATTTCTTTTAGGGATTTCCCTTTTAATTTCTCACTAAGTAAAGAAGCGCTGGCTGTGGAAATGGCACAGCCTTGCGGTAAAATTCCAATGTCTTTAATTTTGCCTTTTGAGTCTATGTTTAAATCCATATGAAGTTTATCTCCGCAAAGAGGATTTATCTCATTGATACTAATGGAAGGGTTTTTTAAAGATCCTTTATTGTTAGGGTGTTTATAGTGATCTAAAATTGTTTCGGAAAATAAATCCATAATTATTTAAATAGTTTTAGGGCTTTTTGAAGTGATTTTTCGGCTTGGTCTATATCTTTGAAATCATTGTATAAATAAAAACTCATTCTGTTGATAGCGATGATTTTTAAATTATCCATGAGGGGGGCGGCGCAATGTTGGCCGACTCTAATGCAAACATTATCTTCGTTAAAAATTGTGGCTAAATCGTGAGGGTGAATGTTATTTACTGTAAATGACAGTATTCCTCCGGCATTGTTTGGATTTGTTGGTGTATATAATTTTATTTCAGGATATTTTGAAAATTTTTCTTTGGCGTATTTTAAGAGATCTTTTTCGTGTTGTTCGATTTTCTCTATGCCGATTTCATTGATGAATTCGATGGCTTTTTCGAAAGCAATAACATCTGCAATGTTAGGAGTACCTGCTTCAAATTTCCATGGCAATTCACTGTAGGTAGAATGGAATTGTTTTACTTGATTAATCATGTCTCCTCCGTAGAGAAATGGGGGCATAGACTCAAGGATTTCTTCTTTCCCGTAAAGAACTCCCACTCCGGTGGGGCCAAGCATTTTATGAGCTGAAAAAACTAAAAAATCGCAGTCTATTTTTTGAACATCAGTTTTTGAATGGGGGACACTTTGGGCTCCATCGATTAATATTTTTGCTTTATATTTTCTGGCTTCTTTAATGAATTTTTCGATTGGAATTATTGTGCCGATGACATTCGACATTGCTGTTAAAGCGACTAATTTTGTTTTTTTAGTGAGGAGTTTTTTATAGGTATCAAAGTCTAAAGTAAGATCTTTTTTAAGAGGAATTATTCTTAATTTTGCCTGCTTTCTTTTGGCTAATTCTTGCCATGGAACAAGGTTTGAGTGATGCTCTAAAACGCTTACAATAATTTCATCATTTTTGTTGATAAAGGTATTGCCGTAACTTATTGCTACTAAATTTATGGACTCAGTTGTGTTTTTAGTGAAGATAATTTCTTTAGAATTTTTTGCATTGATAAATTTGGCGATTGTTTCTCTAGAATGTTCGTACATCTCAGTTGATTTTTCTGACAAAGAATAGATCCCTCTATGAATATTGGCATAAGAAGTTTCGTAGTAATTTTTAAGGGTGTCTATGACTATTTTTGGCTTTTGGCTGCTGGCTCCGCTATCTAGGTACGTCAGAGTTTTTCCGTTTATTTTGTGAGAAAAAATCGGAAACTGTTTTTTAATTTGAGAGGTATTCAGCATGTGAATTATTTTAGTCCTTCTAGTTTGTTTATTACAAATTGTTTTATTTTTGGATCGATGATTTTATCGAAATCTTTTTTGAGAAAACTTTCGGTGAGAATTTTTTCAGAAGTTTTTTTGTCGATTCCCCGACTTGCCATGTAAAAAAGCTGATTTTTGTCTATTTTGCCGATAGTGGCTGCGTGTCCTGCGTGAACATTATCGGCTTCTATTTCAAGAGAAGGGATTGTTTGAATTTTAGCTTCTTTAGAAAAACTTAAGTTGTCATGAGAGAGATGAGTGTCTGTGTGTTGGGCTTTTTTAGCGATAATTAAAGTGCCTTTATAATTTATTTGAGCTTTATCATATAAGACAGATCTGATTTGATAAAAAGATTTTGTGTGAGGCTCTAAGTGATTTGAAGTTGTTTCAAATTCAAAAGAGTTGGAATCTTTTGCGATGATGATTGATATAAAATCTAGAGATGAATTTTGTCCCTTGAAAGTGAAGTTGAGTTTTCTTGGGTTATCCCAGCCTTTTTTTAATATTGATACAAAAATTAAATGCGAATTTTTTTCTAAAACAATTTCTGTATTTTCAAGAGTTTCTACAAATATAGTTTTTTGTTGATCTTGTTTTATCGTGATTTTTTTCGTCATTTTAATAATGGTGTTGATTGAAGTTTTAGCCGACTGATCCAGTTATCTCCAATTCGAGTAATCGATTTAATTCTACGGCGTATTCCATTGGTAAGTGTTTGGTAACTGGTTCTGCAAATCCATTTACGATCATTGATGATGCCTCTTGTTCGCTGATTCCTCTGGAGGTTAAATAGAATAATTGGTCTTCTCCTATT
>Ga0172381_10007969_pt1 | contig 10418 bp, 8 predicted proteins | sample Leawel6488metaG_FD_119754 | JGI IMG/M metagenome (GOLD analysis project Ga0172381, IMG submission 119754) | Leachate microbial communities from a municipal landfill in Southern Ontario, Canada - Leachate well 64-88 metaG | ecosystem: Engineered > Solid waste > Landfill > Unclassified | place... | reverse complement strand
GCTTCTTTGCAGCATCATCACTGTCGGCTGGTACATCAGTAACACAGTAGTCAACACGATTGCCAGCGGCAACATGGACATGATTGGCACAAGCGGCAAACCGTACAGTTTACTTAAACTGCTTGAATACGTTAATATCGCATGGGGACCAATCTTTGATTTCTTAGTTATTTTATGGGCTATAGTTAGCAGTGCAGCTAGGGACATAACGAGTGATATTTATGGGTAAAAAACTTTGCAGTTTTTTTTTGCTTTTTCTGCTCTGTTTCAGTTTAGCAGCTGGCTTCTTTAATTTTAATGGTTTTGTGCAAGCTCAAACTAGTTATGCTTTAGGGTATTCTGGCGCTACTGGTGCACTTGAACCGATAACGGATTTAGTTATTGGCTCTTTAGTTTCTATGCCTGTGGCTGGTTCCATATCAAACATTACTGTACGCTTTAGCAATTATGCATCTAGCACAAATAAATTGACGGGTAAATGTGCGGTTTATCTTCATTCTGATTTGTCGCTTGTTGCTTCGACAGTTGCAAGAGTTGATGTTTCTTTATTTCCTGCTGTTAACGAGATTGTTTTTTCTTTTTCGTCACCCATCGCTTTGCAAGGCGGCGTTGATTATATTTTGGCTTTTTGGGGTACGTCTACTTATCCAGACACGACTTACGTAAATTATTTAAGTTCAGGAAGTAAAGGTCACACGCAAAGCATTGCGTACAGCGGCATTTTTCCTGACCCTTTAGTGGCAGTCGAAAACGGTTATACATATGCCATCTACACGGTGTATGGCGATAATACGGTTGTTTCTTCTAGCCCAGCAATAGGAGCTGACGTAACCTTTTCAGGTACAGATTATCCTACACCAGCCTATTTCAGTTTAAGCAATGGAAATCACACGTTTGCGGCTGAACCATCTAAAGTGTTTGGCGACCACGCCTACACGTTTAGCCACTGGATAATTAACGGCTCAGACAACTATGCAGCCAACCCTTTAACTTTAAACATTACCGCGTCAACAACCATAACCATTTATTACACTGAATACTCAGGCGTATTCCAGTTCTACGGTCCCTACGATGAATTAACTGGTTTACTGTTAAACGAAAACGTGACTGTAACAGCGCATTATGCCGAATCCACAGGCATACCAGATTACAGTTTCATTTTGAATGGCACATGGGTTTACCCGCCAGATTATAACGTACAATATTTTGAGTACCTTTTCAGTGACGGCTCTACACGGCAGTATTGGCTTGACCCCAGCGAAATCATCACCAGCATTTACGTTTTAAAAGGCAACAGTACAACAGGCTACGTGATTAATTTTCTTGATTACACAGGCATATTACTAACTTACCCGTTTGTCACAGTAAAAGCGTATGTTAACGGCAGCTTGTTCACGGTTGAGAAACTTAAGGTTGATGAACAAAACAGTATTGGAGCATACTTGATTAACGGAGAAAAATACCAGTTAATTATCGGTAATGAAGCATACAATTTTGTGTATGGCGATTTACTTATGACCGCTTCCACTGGGGTACAGTTGATTTTGCGGGGCGTAAATTTTCCTAAAGAAACCTTGTTGATGTACAAAAACGTGGTTTTGTATGCGTTGCGAGATTTTTCCAGTAACAGCATCAGTTTTTATTACAGCGACTCTAAAAACATGACTAACAGCGTTACAGTCACGTTCACAGACAGCGATGGCGTAGTAGCTTACTCAAACAGTTTTGCGGCTGACTCAATTAGTCTTAATTGGACAAGTGCAGTTAACAGTACAAGTTACCAGTTAGACGTGATTGTGGATCATGAAGAATATGGAGAATTCACTTGGAGCCAATATTTTGTTAAAGTGTCTGGTGAAGGCGCAGCCATGTTTGACTTCAGTTTTCTTGGAAACTGGAGTTTTGATTTAACTTATTTGTTTCCAGCGATTTTGATTTTGTTTGCGGCTGCATGCTTTAGCGCTTTGAACGCAGAAGTAGGCGCGCTTCTAAGTGTTATTGTAGCGGTCTTTTTAACTTGGATGGGCTGGATTCCTATTCCAGTGGGCAGTTTGGTTGCTGGACTTGCGTTTGCTATTTTAATGGCTTTGGTTTATAATAAACGGAGAGTCGGAATATATTGATTGGAGGATGTGTTTAGGCGCGAGTTCAGTGGGAAATTTTGCTTTTTCTGTTCTGTTTAAACCTAGCTATTGGCGTAGCTGTTTCATTAAATATTCCCGGCACAGTGTATGTGAGGGCTGCTTACAATGGAATGAATGTAACAGAGTACGAAGCGCATTTTAATAGCACAGAAATAGCTACTGGCTGGCAGGGTTCGCCTTTTAGTGGTATACCAATGATTGGCGATATTTTTGCAGGCTTCAATTTTCTATGGCAAAACATAGCTTATTTAGTGGATGGTTTTCCAGCTTTATTAACGTACATTGATAACAGTTTTATCACTACTAGTGAGGGGCATGTAGCGTTTTATGTTATTGAAGGAGTATTGCGCGCTATCTATGCCTTGTTGATTTCGATGTTTCTAATTGAATTTATCAGCGGCAGAATTTGGACGGATTGAAAAAAGGGAGGCTAAAAAACGGTTAAGGCTATATGTAAAAGTGCAGGCGGTAAAGGTTTGTTACTGGTGGCTCTGCTTTTATGTTTCTGTTTTTCAGGTTTAGTTAACGTTTTCGCAGTCGTCACTGTTCCTGTTTCCACGTATTTAGGCATGCCCAGTTTTGGGTCTTACCTAAATTTTGATGCTGAACAAAACTTCACTAGCCTGTACCGTGAAAGCAGCGCAAACGTTAGTTATCCTGAATACTGGTTTATGACTTTACTAAGCGGCGAAACTTTTGGGTTGCAGGGTGACGCTAACTTTACGGTTTCAACCGTTTTTGCAAATCAATCCTTAGTTTACACTCAATTAACGTCTGGTTCAGTGCATGTTTACTGTGGCAATCTTGGTGAACCCACTTCTGTTTCTGGCGTGTTAAGCAGTTCATATGATGCAGCATTAAATGTCAGTAGCCTTTTCAGCATTGGATCTTCTACTGTGCGCGTCAGCTGGGCCACGGTTCCCCCTCCACCGCCTCCAGATGTGACGCTATCAATTAATCAGCCAACAGCAACTAGTTATAATACAAGCGAGATTTTGACAAGTTTAAGTGCAAGCGGAGGCACAATTGATAAAATCTGGTTTAATGTGCAGAATAGCAGTGGCGCATGGGTTTATGTAAGCAGCCAATTTTATACGGCGCCGTATTTTATGACGGGCTTTACCAATGACAGTTACGTGTTGTATGCGTTTGCTAATAACACAGTGGGCAATTCTGATGTTGCAAGCGTATCTTTTTCAGTGGCTATCCCAAGTGTGCCGCCTATAGTTACTGAACCTGTGCTTAGTGTTATTCAACCGTTTAACAAAACGTATGCGACTGGAAATGTGCCTGTTGAATTGTCAACTTCAGGAACTGTTGATGCCGTCTGGTTTAATATTAAGAATGGTTCAGCATGGATTTACACAGTTAACCAAACCTACACGGCCGCTACAAGCTTAACTGGCTTCGTGAATGGCAGTTACGTTTTTTACGGGTTTGCCGCAAACAGTGAAGGCGGCTTTGACATGAAAACTGTAAGTTTTTCAGTAGCTATTTTAGCTAATCCTTTACTGCCTCAGGTTGACCTAGATAGTTTATGGCTGTTTCTGTATGAAGGCGACTTTCTCGGTTTTCTGCAAGCATACTTGATTTCTGTTTTCTTGAATTTTGAAACAGCTGTAGCATTGATTATATTCTTGTTTTTGGTTCCGATTTATTTGCGGACTAAAAGCTTGCTGCTTGTTTCTATATTGTGGATGATGCTGGGCGGCTTTTTTGTGGCGGCGGTTCCTGCGGCTGCTGGTATTGGAGTATTGTTTATTGCTTTAGGCATCGGTGGGCTTCTTTGGCGTTTGTTCCGTCCAAGCGGGTACGGTTAAAAAGGGTTGGAGGATGGGTAAATTTGGGTTTTGTTTTAGATGTTGGATGCGGTAACGCAGGGTTAGCTAAGGGCGATGTTAACGTAGATTTTTTCCGTGAAGGCAGAAACGTTCAGGTTGGAGAGCAACTGGTAGGCGAAGTTTGTAATCCAAAATTGATTAAAAATTTTGTTGTTGCTGACGCCTGCCATTTGCCATTCAAAAATGAATGTTTTAGTTTAGTTTACAGCAGCCACGTGATTGAACACGTAAATAAGCCAGAATTAATGCTGAGCGAGATGTTTAGGGTTGCTAAAAACAAGGTGGTGGTGCGGTGTCCTCATCGGTTGGGAAGTGGTGCTCGGCGGCCTTTTCATTTGAACTATTTTGATGAGGGCTGGTTTAAAAAAGTGGCTGCTTGGTTAGGTTGCAGTGTGGTTTGTTTTGTTAATGGTTTTGAGGCTTTTGTGCCTTTTCCAGTGAAAGGTTTTGATAAGTCGTATTTTGTTAGGGGCTTCAAGTTTGTTCAACGTAAGGCTGGTTTGAAGCGGCCTTTTGAAGTGGAAGCCTGGTTTAGCAAGGTAAGTAATGAGCGTTTAGCTGATGGTTTTAAGGTTGTTTGTGTTTTTAATAATCATCTTGTTTTAAAAAATTGTTTGCTGAAATCGAATGTTCCTTTTAGCGATGTGGCTTTATTTGAGAATCGCCAGCGTTTAGGGTTGCCTGTTTTCTTTAATTCGGTAATTGAGAGTTTTTTGGATAAGGATGTTTGGCTGGTTTTTTGCCATCAAGACTTCGTTTTTTATGATGATTTAAACGCGAGATTTGCGGGGTTGGATGCATGCGCAGTTTATGGCGTTATCGGCGTTTCTGCTGGGTCAAGGGTTTTGTTTGGCAGGATTGTTCAAACTAATGGTAAATCGTTAGGGGTTAAATTGTCTGGTTTGGCTCCTGTGCAGACGGTTGATGAAATGTGTCTTATTGTACATAGTAGCTTGTTTAGGAGTGGTTTGCGGTTTGATGAACGGTTCAGTTTTCATTTTTATGGGGCTGATTTGTGTTCTCAGGCGTTGGAGGCTGGATTTAACGTTTTTGCCTTGCAGCTTGATTGTCAACATAAAAGCCGTACTTTAAGCGGGGATATTAATTCGGATGATTACCGTTTTTGTCTTAGGTTATTTATTAAAAAGTGGCGTCGGTTTTTGCCCATTAGAACTACTACGAAATATGTAAGTAAAGAGTTGGAGGGTGCTTATTGAAGGTTTTGTTTGTTAATGCCGTAAAAAATCTGGGGGTTCAAAAAAGTTATTACCCGTTAAGTTTCGGTTACTTAACCAGTTATTGCCGTATAAATGGGTTAATGTTTGATTGCGTGTATGCTGAGAATTTAAGTTGTCTTAAACGTTTTAGCCCTGATGTTGTCGCTTTCAGTTGTATTACTGAAAACTTTAATTTATGCAAGAAATACGCTCATGCTGTTAAACGTTTTAATCCTAAAATTAAGGTGCTGCTTGGAGGCGTACATGTTTCAGCTGTCCCCGAAAGCTTAACCAGTGACTTTGATGCTGGAGTAATCGGTGAAGGCGAAAAAACCTTTTTTGAGTTGGCAAGCAACGATTTTGTGCCAAGCCGCAAGATTGACGGCTTATTTTTTGATGGCTTAAAAACAGGTGAAAGAGTTTTGATTGAGCCGCTTGACCTTATTCCGCATCCTGACCGTTCAATCTACAATTTAGGCGTTAGGCAAAGCTACATTTTTACTAGTCGCGGCTGTAGTTATAGGTGCAAGTTTTGTTCTTCAAGCCGTTTCTGGAAAAAAGTAAGGCTGCACAGTCCCAGTTATGTTGCTGAAGAATTACTGCAGCTTAAAAACGCTGGAATAAAACATGTTAACATTTATGATGACACTTTCCTGTTGAGCCTTGAAAGGGTTAAGTTGATTCGTGACCTTGTAAAACCGTTTGGCATGACCTTTTCCGTTGCAGCAAGAGCTAACCAAGTTACTGATGAAGCCGTTTTAACTTTGAAAGATATGGGTGTTACGGCTGTTGGCATGGGCTTGGAGTCTAATTCAGCTAAAATTTTAGAGTGGCTTGAGAAAGGCAATACTCCTGAAATTAACCAGAAAGCCGTTGACGTCCTGCATAGGCATAAGTTGCCTTTTGCCGCGTCTTTTATCCGGGGCATACCAGGAGAAACAGGCGCGGATTTAACTGCGACTTACAGTTTTATCAAACGTAATCATATCGGTTTTGACATGTACCGTTTGATGCGTTTTCCTAATACTCCATTGTATGAGGGATCACAGGATTGGGATGCTTGCAGGATTCGCATGCATCATCAGGGAGTTAAACGGGTTAAGGGATTGGCACGTTGGGCGTATCATAAAATCGTTAGTTCATAACTGAAATTTTGCATGTTATTTATCGTTTGATTTTTGCGGGGTCAATTATTAAGAAGAAATCGTTTACTCCCTTCCAGACTTTCATTAGTTGGCTGGTTGCTAACTGGTAGTATTGGCAGTTTAAGCAGTTGATTTGTGTCGTGGGTGCGCCTTGAGTGTTAAGGTATAGTCTGGCGAGTTTCTGCATTAATTCGCCTTCTGTCATATTCATACTTTCGGCTTTATGTTTAAACTGTTCCCGTTCTGTTATAGTAAGATACGCCCATATCCTGCTCATACTATCATATCACTATTTAGTGAATCAGGTTTAAATATTTATCTTGAAAACTTAACTTTTAAGTGAAAACATAATGGAACTAGCTAAAGTAGGCAAAAGATTTCTGTCAAACCGAAAAGGCATAGGCGGCGTAATTTATGTTCTAATTGGTTTGATGATCATGCTACTCGTTGCTATCATCGTTGTTAACGCATTGATTAACAGCCAAACTCCAGACTCAACCTGGAGTTTAAAGGCTAACCAAACTTGGACAAGCGTCCAAACTAACATTTGGATCGCGCTTGGTTTGGTCACTGTTTCACTGATTATCGTGGGCGCAATGGCTATTCTCAGCTACCTGAACATGGGTCAAGGCGGCAAAGGCGGCTCAGGCTTCTAAGTTTCCCAGCTAAAAACAAATAATACCCCCTCTTTTTTTGTAATTTTTACGAAAAACATAAAAGTTAACCCTACTTAATACTAACCTATGAGTGCAAGTCAAAAAATTTTTAAACTGAATGTTGGTTCTGGCAAGAACAAATTTAAAGTTAACAGAAAAACGTTTAGTTTATTGTTTGTAATGGCTTTACTGTTAAGCCTCTTTGTGGTTTTAACAGAAATTCCAACAGCACAAGCCATAGACATATTTGTTACCGATGTTTCCATTATTAATCCTGAAAATATCACATATACTACCTCAAGCATTCCAATTAACGTAACCACCACTACAAACGGCACTAACCCCGTTACAACATGGAACATCCAGTTTTCAAACGATACATGGCTGTATGAAGCAAACCAAACATATACTGTAGCAACGACGGCAACGATAAACGAAAACTTAACCGCTACCTTCCACGCATGGGCTAACAACACAGAAGGCTCAACAGATAATGCAAGCGTAGTATTCACAGTTTATATTCAATCTGAACCTACACCAACACCCACGCCGACAGCAACAACTACCCCTGAAACAAGCGCGCTTTCCGACACTACCAATTATCTTGTACTGTTGGTTTTAACGTTAGTTTTCACAGTTTTGGCCTTAATTAACACTGATAAGTTGTGGCGTGTGGCTTTAAAGTTTATTGCCGGCATGTTTTGGATGATTTTGGCGATTGCCCAATTCTTTTACATGGGGTCTGACGGGTTTTTGATGATTCTCAGTTTGCCTTACGCCATTTTTGGTATGCTATTTTGGTTTGCGATTTTGCATGATTTCTTAAGCGAAAAGAAGGAGCGTATTTGGCAGTTTGAAGACTAAGTTTTTTAGTGTTTTATCGATTGTTTTGTTGCTTGTTTTTTGCTGTTTCAACTGTGCAGTCGGCAACAATATTTTTCAAGGTTCCAGTGAAGGCGCGGTTGATTATGTTACGTTTGGCTCGTCTGTTTGGTGCGGACAATCTTTTACAGCTAACTCGTCTTACGTGTTAACTAGTGTTGGGCTTCGACTGCTTCATTTTTCTGGTGTTGCCTCTGAAATAATTGTTGGTTTAAGAGGCACTGATGGCGCTGGGTTGCCTGCTGGCTCTGACTTGGTTAACGGCAGTTTGGCTGGTTCTGGTTTAGGCTTGGATTTAGCGGGGTCCTGGTTTAATGTTTCTTTAGGCAATTTTAGTGTTGTGTCTGGTGTTAAGTATGCTTTGGTTGCGCGGACTGTTGGCGTGTTGGATGTAGATGGCTGGCTTGTTGGTTCTCAAAGTTTTCTTGGCGGTAACTGTTTGGGTAGCGTGGATAATGGCACAACATGGAGTAATGATGCAGGGCGGGATTGCCTGTTTATGATTTATGGCGAAAACGAAACGGTGCTTCCTGCCGAAAACTTGACGGTTAAACTGGATTCGCCTGTTAATGGAACAGTTGTTTCCACATTTAACTGCGACTTTAATTTTACGCCTACACTACTAGGTTCAGGCAACCTTCAGAATGCCAGTTTACTTATTAACGGGGCACCTGTTGTAAGCAACACAACCGCTTTAACTAATGCAACCATAAACACTTTAAGTTACAGTTTCTCCAGAAACGGGTCTTACCTGTGGAGTATACAAGTGTATAGTAGCGTTTGCGGAGTTTTTGCTTCTGAAAACTACAGTTTAACCATAGAGGTTTACGTGGCTGATTTTTGTCCTGTTAACTTGCAGATTGCGTCGCCAACGGCGAATTCTACGGTTGAACAGGCAATGGTAACTTTAGAGGCAGCCACTAATGGTTCAGGCTTGAAGGTTTGGTACAGAATTTTTAACGCCAGCACCCTAATTAAAGGCAACACTACTTACATGGAAAGCGTGGTGTTAACTGATTTATTAGATGGCGCATACAGGCTTGAAGCGTTTGCCACTAACTCTGAAGGATACGGCGCTTCTGAGACTGCACTGTTTAATATTGAGTTGCCTGTGGAGCCTTCGAATAATTACTTGATAATTGCGGTTGTGGTTGTTATGGCTGTTGTTGTAACGTTTATCTGCATATTTTTGGTGATGCGTTTAAGAAAAAATGAGGACTCTTAAGAGCCGCTTGCCCATTTTTTGGGTAAACATTTTTATTTTGAATGCTGTTTATAGTTTAAGGGTTGGCGTTTGCATGGTTAATTTCGGGCTGAATAAATGGAAGGTTTGTACGGTTGTTTTAATTGTTGCTTTAGCAACTGTTAGTTTCTTGGCTTTATACCAGTTTGAAAACGCCAGCCAGCCTTATGTGGCTGCTCAGCCCAGCTTCATTGACGTTACGATTCAGGGCGAGAAAAAGTTGGGCGTTAACCAGACAGGCCAGTACCAAGCGGTCTTGAACAGTTCGGTTAGTGGGCAACTAAGTTTTAGTTGGAGTATTTCGCCGCAAGACAACAAAACCCTGTTGGTTCCAAACGGCGACTTATGCAATTTAACTTTTATTAAAGCCACAGAGGAACCGTACGTTTTAAAGGTTGAACTTCACACTTCATTAGGCGATTTCGGCGTTGCCTTCTTAACCATTTATGATCCTCCAACGTATCCAAGTTTGCATCTTGGTGTTTCTCAAGCTGATTACACGTATAAAATTGAGGCTGACGAAACAGGAAGCTGGTATTATGCTTCTGACAAAACAGGCATAATCACTGCGGAATCAACAAACTCAACAACCACAACCAACACCGTTCTAACAAGCATGACCTTTGGAACATTACTGCTTAATGGAGTAGCGTTTAACTATAACTTAGTTATTCCCGCGAATGTGCAGGTCACAGAGAACCTAAACGGGTTAACCCGCGTTTTTGTTAGCGCGTCTGAAAGCCAAGGCAGCCCATACACAGTAAGCGTAGACACAGTAAACACAAACTATTACCTTGCACAGGACTCGGCAGGCAGAATCATCAACTCTTGGACATCAACCAACGCAAGCTATGTTTTTTCCGTGGCTGCTGAATCTCTTAACACTTCAAATTTTAATACAAATATGCAACGTGGGACAATCAAACTTGGTAACTCAAATTTTAATCTTTCATCAACCGTTGAAATCCCTATTGGGGTAAATATTGAAGGGTCTAGCGGTGTTGCTCCATATGCATATGATACAAGGTTAACGCTAACTGATGACATTGATGGGCTGATTCTTCGGGGCAGCAACTTAGTGACAGGCTTAAATATTTATGCGCCTTCAGGCTATACGCATTCTGCAATTTTGATTGAGCCATCGGCACAGTCTTGGATTGCCGCTAATAATCCTATTATCGTGGAAAAATGTTATCTTTCCTGCGTTGATTACACTGGATATGGCATACAATTCAGGGGCGTTCAGGGCAAAGGAATAAGTGATGTTACAATAAGAGATGTTTCAACATT
>Ga0172381_10007968_pt1 | contig 10419 bp, 14 predicted proteins | sample Leawel6488metaG_FD_119754 | JGI IMG/M metagenome (GOLD analysis project Ga0172381, IMG submission 119754) | Leachate microbial communities from a municipal landfill in Southern Ontario, Canada - Leachate well 64-88 metaG | ecosystem: Engineered > Solid waste > Landfill > Unclassified | place... | reverse complement strand
CATACTGCCAGCGACCCGTCTTTGACCATAAATCCTTAGGATGAAGAACCGGCAGTAAAACCTCCTGACCGCCGATATTGTTCATCTCCTCTCTGATGATATTTTCAATTTTAGTCAAAACCCGATTCCCCAAAGGCAAATAAGAATAAACTCCTGCCATTAATTTTTCGATAAATCCCCCTCTGACCAAAAACTTAGCGTTAATGCTTACCTCATCTTTTGGAGTTTCTTTTAAAGTTTTTGTAAAAAGTTTTGACTGCAACATATTTATCAAAATATTCTAATAATATCTTTGACGGTTACAAAGGCCATCAAAAGGAGCAACGCCATAAAAAATACCGCCGTGATACTCTGCTCCACTTTCTCTGGGATAGGCCTTCTCCTTATGGCCTCAATTAATAAAAACATGAGTTTTCCTCCATCAACCGCCGGAATCGGCAGAACGTTGAATATGGCCATATAGATAGCAATCATACCGACAAATTGGACGAAATAAGCCGCTCCCATCTGCCCGGCCTGGGAAAGCATCTGGAAAATACCTATAGGCCCGGTCATCTGAACCCCCGAAGGGACGCCACCTGCAACATTTTTAATCGCTTGTCCGTATCCTTCAATTATAGCTCCCGTCATGCTCACCGTAGAAACTATACCTTGCCATGGAGCCTGATACCAAGGATAAGATTTTATTGCCGTCCTAACCAAAGAAACTCCTACTGGTCCCTCCCCTGCTGGCGGGGAAACTCTTGGTGTTAATTTTAAAACGAGATTTTCTTTCCCTCTCTCAACCGTCAAAGATAAGTCCTGGCCCAAATGCTGAGCAGTAAAATCTTGAAGATCTTTTACTTTTCCAATTTCAGCCACAACCCCTCCGACTTCTACTGTTTTTATTGTATCTCCGAGCTTCAGACCGGCTTTTTCGGCCGGAGAACCGGTAGATACTCCCGCTATCTGAACCTTTGGATTTGTGATATCTCTCTGATTATCGTCAACGACCACCTGGGCTCCTATACCGAAAACAATACTGAAAAGAATTGCTGCCATTATCCAGAAAGAAAGAACTCCGCCAAAAGCAATCACAGCTCTTTTCCAGACAGCCTGATGAGAAAAGCTGCTTTTGTTATCTTTATCTCCTATTTCCCCTGGCATTTTCACAAAAGCGCCGAAAGGCAGAAGATTCAAAGAATAAATAGTCTCCCCTATCTTCTTTCCAAAAATCCTGGGAGGATACCCTATTCCGAACTCTTCAACTTTTACCCCGAATTCTTTTGCCAAAATAAAATGGCCGAATTCGTGGAGAATTATCAATCCCATTAAACTGAAGAACGCAATAACGACTAAAATCATAAAAATATTTAATCTGCTATTTCTTTTTTCTTCTTATCCCCTATTTGATCAATTTTTTCACTGTATTCGTCAATTAAATCCTGAAGCTCGTCTTTTGCTTTAAATTTGTCATCCTCCCGGATGTTTCCGTCTCTGGATTCGTTCTGTATCTTTTCCCAAGCATCTTCTCTCCATTTTCTTATCGTCTTTCTCGCCTCTTCCTGTTTCTCACCAAGTAGACGAATTAAAGTCTTTCTATAATCTTCGGTTAAAGAAGGCAAATTTATCCTGATAATATCCCTGTCCACAATCGGGTTAGCTCCGGTCCCGGTGTTTGATAAAGCAGAAATTATACCCTCTACGTAAGACTTATCCCAAGGCTGAATAACGATTAATCTTGGTTCTGGGCAGGATATGGCAGCCAACTGTTTTAAAGGGAATCTCTGGCCAAAACAGTCCACCACAACATCTTCAACTAAGGCGGGCGTTGCCCTGCTCGTCCTTATTTTTGACAGCTCTCTTTCCAAAAAAGAGATAACTTTGTCAAATTCCGGTTTAATTTTATTGATAACTTCTTTGTAGTTTTCCATAAATTCAAAATTCTAACATTAAAATTTCTAAAGCTAATTTTGTATTAATATTTGTACTCTCTAATAAAGAATTTGTTGTTTGTATCTTCCGAAGAATATTTTTTATTTTATTCATAGAAACCACGGGCTTTTGTAGTTTTAAACCATTTAACAATTCTTCCCTGAAATATGCCAGCCAGATATTTAAAATATCTTTCAAATTAGGCTCTTGAAAAATATTCTTTGCATATTGGAAACGCGAAGCTAAATCAGATTTTAACAAGCCATTAAGTTCTTTTATCCTCTTTGCTCTGGCTTCAATCATTTGAGGATCTTTTTAAAAATCTACAGCTACTCCTGGACGACCCTGGGATACTTGAGATATTTCTTTTATTTCTTTATCTGAAATCCCCTGCTCCTTCAAATATTTTTGTATAATTTCCTGACTAACCTGATAGAATTTAATACTTTCACATCTGGAGACAATTGTCGGTAAAAGTAATTCGGATGATTCGGCAATTAAAATCAAAATTGTTTTACCTCTTGGCTCTTCCAATGTTTTTAATAAACAATTCTGGGCTTCAGAATTCATCAAATGAGCTTGGTCTATAATTGCTACTTTAAAAGGGGCTGAATAAGGTTTCAAATACAATTTCCAGTTAAGATCCCTTACCTGGGCAATCTGAATTTCCTTTTCCAATGGTTCCACTAGAATCAAATCAGGATGCTGTCTATTCCCGTCTCCGAGTAATAAAAATGCCAATTCAAAAGCTATTGTCTTTTTCCCTAAATTTGACTGTCCGGAAAAAAGAAAGGCATGCGGAATTTTCTCGGATTCAACTGTCTTTTTTAAAAATTCCCACTGCCTTTTATGCCCTAAAATCATTTCTTTGACATCATACTTCTCTTATAAGCATCCAAATTTTCTAAAACCACTCCCGTTCCTTTGGCTACGCACAAAAGCGGTTCATCGGCTAAAGTGCAAGGAACTCCCGTTGCCTGATCAATCAATCCCGGAAGATTTCTTAATAAAGAGCCGCCTCCAGACAAAACCATGCCTTTATCCATTATATCGGCTGACAATTCAGGAGGTGTTTCCCTTAAAACAGTCTTTATCGCCTTTATAATCTCACTCAAAGTATCTGCTAAAGCCACGCAAGTTTCATTTGAAGAAATTTTAATATTTTTTGGCAGCCCCAAAATTAAATCCCTGCCCCGAATCTCCATTTTTCTGTCTTCCTTTTCGGGAAGCGCTGTTCCTATTTTAATCTTTATCTCCTCAACCGTCTGTTCTCCGACGGCCAGATTATATTTTTGTTTTATATATTCAGAAATCGCCAAATCCATCTTATCTCCGGCAACTCTTACCGAATTTGCAGTCACTATTCCCCCTAAAGAAATTACAGCAACTTCGGCTGTACCTCCTCCAATATCAACTATCATATTCCCAGAACATGAATTAATCGGAACTCCGGCTCCAATTGCCGCCAGAATAGGCTCTTTTGTAATATAGACTGCTTTTGCTCCAGCATTCATCCCAGCTTCAATCACCGCTCTCCTTTCTGTAGAAGTGATACCAGCTGGCACTCCTATCATTAAGTCGGGTTTGAAAAACCGAAAATTACCCATCACCTTATCAATGAAATATTTAATCATTGCCTGAGTAACTCTAAAGTCAGCAATTACTCCATCTTTCATGGGACGATAAACCTTTATTGTATCGGGAGTCCTGCCCATCATTTCCTTTGCCGCTTGGCCAACAGCCAAAATTCTATTATCTCCCAGAGTTACCGCAACCACCGAAGGCTCCTGTAAAACCACCCCTTTTTTAGGGATAAAAACTAGAGAGTTACAGGTTCCTAAATCAATTCCTATTTTTCTCACCAACATACTTTTTTATCTTAACTTTTTTTAAAATTTTTGGCAAACCCCTTATTCCAGCTCTAAAACCGAATAATAGAAAGAATATTTATTCAATTATTTTATCATATTTTAAAATAAAAAGTGCCCAGTCGATTGATGCGACTGAGCATGCGCTTGAGTTAACTGTTTTCTTTCAGAAACTTATCTATATATATTAACTGTTTCTGGACAGATTCTATAAAGAGCATTATATCTCCCGAGAGGACATCTCCGTCTGTTTTGTACTCGCTTCTAATTTCAGCCGGTATAAGATTGAGAATTATTTCTCTCGCCTCTTTTTTGTTGCCGGCGGAGAAAATCTCTTTAATTTTTTTTCCGATTTCTTCCTCTTTTAACTCTCTCCCGGCGATAAGTAGCTTGCTGACAGATATAATAAGTCTGTTCTCTACCCCTTGGATATGTTTCAAGGGAGGAGGAACAACCCCCATATACAACCCAGCAGCTTCATTTAAATCCCAAATGGCAGAAAAAATAAAACCTCTCTTAACTATGGATTGTTTTACTTCGTCGCTCAAATTCAGCCACGAAAGTCCCCGATTGTTATAGATATTAGCGAGATGCTGGCAAACAACGGGAACTTTTCTTGCGTCAGGAAAAAGTTTTTTAACCCTATCAAACAGATGAATTGCCTCTGGCCACTCTCTTCTCTGCATGGCGGCCAATCCTTCGGCATTAATCACCTTAAGGGCCGCGGCTGTATCTCCAATATCTTTTACAAGCTTTTCCATTTCCCTATTTATCTCGTCTGCCTCTTCAATCTTCTGCTGAAGCTGACTCTTGATGGCAGACAACAAATATCCGGAAGAAAAAATCAATTCGGTATCTGCGGCTTTTCGCGAGACTTCCCAGGCTTCTCCGACCCAATTATAGAAATTAAGGATATCGTCTTCTTTTTTCCCAAATTTCTTTGCCAGATAATATCTGGCCCAGAGCGCCGGCATTATCGATTTGTAAATATCAACCGACAGGAACTCCTGCCTGTTCATATCCGCCGCTAAATCCTTACCGACCTGCCATACTTTTTCAAAATCTTCCCGGTTTCTCGCTTTAGAATAAAGATCCTTAAGATCCTCCTTTGCCGATTCAATTAATCCTGACATGACACCTCCAGTTTTTATTTAAAATTTCGTTCTTAAATTGTTAAAGATACAAATACTATATAACCTTTGTATTATTTAGTCAAGCATTTATCAATCCCCTTTTTTGCGCTATACTAACAATATGACTAAAAGAACGAGAACTGCCTTATTTCTTACTTGTTCTGTCCTGTTTCTTATTACCGCTCCTACGGTGGTTTTTTATTCCTCCGGATATAGATTGGACTGGAATCCTCAGAAAAACGGGAAAATTATAGTCCAAACAGGTGGGTTTTTCTTCAAGGCAGAACCAAAACAAGCTAATATTTTTTTAAACGGAAAATTGTCTAAAAAAACCGATTTTTTCTTCGGTTCAGCCTTAATAGAAAATCTGCTGCCCAAAGACTATAATATAAAAATTTCAAAAGATGGGTATTTTAGCTGGGAGAAAAAACTAACAATAAAAGAAAAAGAGGTCACCGAGGGGAAGAGAGTTTCCTTAATCCCTGAAAATCTTAATTTTAATAATATAAGCAAAGGAGTTGAAACCTTATGGCCGTCTCCTGACGACAAAAAAGTAGTACTGAAAGAATCTGCTACTGGAACAAATTCTCGCTGGTCTTTAAAGCTTTATGATCTGGAAAAAAACGTAAAAAGTCATTTAATTTCGGAAAATGAAGTCTATTCAAAAGGGGCTGATTTTATTGGCTTAGAATGGTCTAAAGATTCAAAAGAAATCTACCTAAATGTTGCTATAAGAGAGCAAGAAAAAAGCTTTGTCATAAAACCAGATAAATCCCCAATCGTTTTAACCCCAAAAACGATAATACAATCTCCGAAAAACTCCGTTGTTTCAGAAAAGATAAATAATGAACTATATTATTTAGACAATAACGGTAATTTATTCAAAAACAACGAAAAGCTGAATAAAGATCCTTTTCCGGTTAAACAAGAGACCGGATATACTTTATATATTTTTCAAGAATCCCCTCTTTCCTTATTTCTAAAAGAGAATGAGAATCTTTATTTATTCAACAACGATTTAAGGTCTTTCGAAAAATTCTTCGACGGTATAAAAGGACTAAGAATATCCCCCGACCAGAGAAAATTAGCCTATTTCTCGGACTCAGAAATATTAATTCTTTTCTTGAAAGACAGGCCTGAACAACCCTCAAAAAAAGCCGGAGAAAAAATATCCCTGATCAGATTAGCCGAAAGGATAGAAGATTGTGTTTGGCTTAATTCAGACTATATAATTTTTACTGTCGGGAATAAGATAAGGGTTTCTGAAATTGACGAAAGAGATAGGATTAACATCGTTGATTTAAAAGAATATAAGGAGCCCAAAATATTCTTCAACAAAACTAATAAAAAACTCTACGTTTTAAGCGAAGGGACGTTTTACCAATCAGAGAATATAATCCCCTAAAATAAAAACAGCGCGGGTATGCCGCCTGTTTTTTTATTTATATAAAATTTTACGCTTCCTGAGATTTTATCTTTTTCTTAAACTCCTCCCAATCCATTTCTTTTGCAGCGGCCAAGGAACAAATTTCCCTGAAAGCGCAGTATTTACATTGCATACTACTAGGATAATCTGACGATCTAACCGGGATAATATTTGTATCAATTTTCTTTTTAAGATCTTCTAGAGATTTCAAAAGGGAATGAACCATTTTTGAATTATAATTCACTAAAAATTCTTTTAAAGCTAATGTGTTTTTGTCTACATAAAGAAGAATACCTTTGGGAATCTTGAAAAAGTGCAAATAGAGCTGAATCTGGTTTACGTTGTCGCTAAGAGGTTCTTTTAGATCCTTGAACTTATAGCTATTCATACTCTTAAAATCAACCACATAAAGCTCATTATCAAGAGTAATAATGGCATCTGCCCTACCCGAAATTATTTCCTGGGGAGGTATTTTAATCTCAGAAGATCTGACAACGCCCAAGCTAAAAAGACTGTTTAAAATGTGCATTTGGACATAGTCTCCGTGATCAAGCATCCTTAAGACTTCTGCTGTCATCTTCTCCCGGGGGACATTTTTGAATTTAAAAAAAATCGCACGCGGGCATTTGCCTGCGTCGGTAATATAAAAGTGATGCTGTTCCCTACTTGATTCTCTGTCCAAAAAAAATTGGTCAATAAGCTCTTTCAGCATACTGTTAATAATTTTAAAGTAAAATAGTTTATTAGAAGAATTTTACCTCTTCTGCCATTGAGGAGCGCGTCTTGCTCTCTTTAATCCGAATTTCTTCCTTTCCCTCATTCTCGGATCCCTTGTTAAAAATCCTGCTTTTTTTAATCTTCTTCTGAAATCCTGATTAAATATAACCAAAGCCCTGGATATCCCATGACGGACAGCCTCTGCCTGAGCATGAAATCCTCCTCCTTTTACATTGACCGAAACCGAAAATTTACCCAAACAATTCATTTTCTCAAGAGCAACCCCTACAATCTGTTGAAGTTCAAAAGACGGAAAATAAGCGTTAATTGGTTTTCCATTTACCGTAAAATCACTTAATTCCATTTTTGAGTTTACCGACTCATCAGAAAAACTGGCTCCTTTCTTTGCGAAAATACGAACCCTAGCTATGGCTGTTTTTCTTCTGCCGACTGCCTCAAAATACCTGTCTGGCTTTACTGCCTCAGTTATTTTTTCAACCTTCTTTAGAGCTTCTTTTACCGGCTTTTTAATGATTTGAGGTTTTTTAATTGTCGTCTTGGCTTTTGGCATATAAATTATTTTTCAAACTTTAATCTTTTTATCGCCTCGTTTCTTAATCTGTTTTTTGGCAGCATACCGTAAACCGCTCTCCTCAAAACTTCTTCAGGATTTTTCTCAAATAAAAATTTTAGCTGAGTTTCTTTTACCCCGCCCATATACTCTGAATGATGAAAGTATTTCTTCTGTTCCATCTTTTTCCCGGTAACTCTCATTTTCCGTATGTTCTGAACCGTCACAAAATCCCCCATATCCTTATAATGGTAGAAATCCACCTTTCCTTTACCGCGGATCAACCCTGCAATTTCTGTGGCCAATCTCCCCAAAATCCTATCTGTCGCGTCTATTGTAATTTTTTTTCTTTGAATCTTTTCCATATAATTATTTAACAAGTTCAATAATGGCTATTCTTGCCCCATCCTGTTTTCTCTGCCCCAGCTTAATTATCCTGGTATATCCCCCTTTTCTCTCTAAATATCTCGGAGCAATCTCGCTAATTAATTTTTTGATCACCTTTGGAGTAAAATATCCGCCGAGCATTCTTTTCGCTTTTAAATCGCCTGCCTTAGCTATAGTAATTTTTTTATCAACAAAAGAGACTATCTCTTTGGCTTTAGCTTCGGTGGTTTTAATCTTTCCAACCAGAAAAAGGGCGCTTGCCATTGAGCGCAAAAGTGCCTTTCTTTGACCACTTACCCTACTTAGTTTTCTTCCCTTTTTTCTTTTTCTCATGTTTTTTGTCGGAAACCTTTTTCTCTTTTAATTTTTTAACAGTCGGCTCAGCAGTTTCAGCTCTTTCCTCTTCTTTTCTGAAAGTTTCTGAAAGCATTGAAAAATGTTTTACCAAAATATCAGAAGCCTGGAAAAAAGCAACCTCAGGCTGCACGGTACCGTCTGTCTCAACCTCTAAAAATAATCTGTCAAAATCAGTCCTATCGCCAACACGCATATTTTCAACTTTAAATGAAACTCTTCTTATAGGGGTAAAAATAGCGTCAACAGGAATAACTCCTATTTCCAACTTTTCCTGGTTTGATCCTACAACCTTTTTTCTGGCGTCTCTTGGCTGATATCCTACTCCTCTTTCAATCAAGACTTCTATCTCTAATTCAGATGATCTGCTAGTTAAAGTGGCGATGTGGCAGTCAGGATTAATTAACTCAACTTGGCTGGGTAGCTGGAAATCTTTACCTTTTACTTCTTTTTCTCCTTTAATAGACAACTTAGCCTTTTGGGGTTCATTCCCAAAAAGATGAAATCTTAGATGTTTCAAATTAAGCATTATTACAATTGCGTCTTCTAAAATTCCGGAGACAGCTGAAAATTCATGAGGAACATTTTTTATTTTTACCTGGGTTATGGCTGCTCCCTCTAAAGAAGAAAGCAAAACACGCCTTAAGGTATTTCCTATTGTAACTCCGTATCCCGGATATAAGGCTTCTACCTCAAAAACTGCCTTATTTTTTTCTTTTTTGGATATTTTTGGCTGAAGTGGTAATGGTATCATATGTATATTATTATAATATTTTATTACCTTGAATAAAATTCAAAAATTGAAGATATCTCAACTGGTGGAGCGGCTTCTTCTAAAGACGGTTCACCGACAACTTCTCCTTCCATGCTTTCAGCATTTAATTTAAGCCACTCAGGTGTTTTATATTTTTTCAGATAATTCTTAATATTCTGAAAAGAAGGTTTTTTAAGAGAAGCCGGCTTCAAAGAAATCTTATCTCCCTTTTTTACCATAAAACTCGGCACATCAATCGGTTTTTTGTTTACTAAAAAATGACCGTAAGTAACCTGCTGTCTGGCCTGGGCGCGAGAAACCCCAAATCCAAGACGGAATACTGTATTGTCTAAGCGGCTCTCTAAAATCTTAACTAATAAAGAAGCTGCGTCTTCAACCTTGTGTTGTTTCGTTAAAACGCTTTTAACATATTTTCTAAATTGAGTTTCACCTAAATGATACCACGCTCTTAATATTTGCTTGTCTCTCAATTCTTTAGCATATTCAGAAGCATGAGAAGTCCTTCTCTTGCTCTTTTTCCCTGGCGGATAAGCTCTCTTTATCATGGCACATTTTGGAGACGTGCAACGATCCCCTCTCAAAAAGAGTTTAACTCCTAACCTTCTACATCTTTTACACTTTGAAGTATCCATAATTATTACACTCTTCTAACTTTTGGCGGACGGCAGCCGTTGTGAGGAACGGGAGTTACGTCTTTAATTGAAATTATTTCCAAACCGTGGGCAGCGACTGAACGCAAAGCCGATTCTCTACCAGAACCAATCCCTCTTACAAAAACGCCTATTTTTTCAATGCCCATTTTTTTCGCAACTTGAACTACGGCTTCTGCTACTTTAGAGGCGGCAAAAGGAGTAGATTTTTTTGATCCTTTAAACCCAAGTTGACCAGCTGATTTCCAATGCAAAACATCCCCTTTCGGATCAGACAAGGTTATTATCGTATTATTGTAAGAAGAAAAAATATATATCCTGCCTTCTTTCAGCCTGTGAGACGTTTCTTTGGCTTCTTTTTGTACTTTTAATTCTATTTTCTCACCTTCTTTTATTAATTCTTCTTGGCTTTGAGTTACAACGTGTTTCTTTCCCATAATAAGTTTATGTTGCGCTTGCTGGCGGCTTTCTCCCAGAGCCCACCGTCTTTCTTACATTCCCCCTTACGGTCCTGGTATTTGTTTTTGTTCTCTGCCCTCTAGTAGGAAGTCCCCTGATATGGCGGTGACCCCTCCAAGACCCTATATCCTTTAATCTTTTAATATTCATCATTACCTGTCTTCT
>Ga0172381_10007967_pt1 | contig 10420 bp, 7 predicted proteins | sample Leawel6488metaG_FD_119754 | JGI IMG/M metagenome (GOLD analysis project Ga0172381, IMG submission 119754) | Leachate microbial communities from a municipal landfill in Southern Ontario, Canada - Leachate well 64-88 metaG | ecosystem: Engineered > Solid waste > Landfill > Unclassified | place... | reverse complement strand
ATTTTCTTTCTTTCAAGCGCAGCCAAAGCAGACAGTCGCATATCAAGAATTGCGCTCGCCTGAGCATCAGATAAGCCAAAATTAGACACCAAATTTTTCGCCGCCTCTTCTCGATTAGCCGATTTTTTGATCGTCTCAATTATTTTATCAATCGAATCAAGCGCCTTAATTAAACCTTCGAGAATATGTGCTCGCTCCTGTGCTTTTTTCAGCTCAAATTTACTTCGGCGTTCGATAACTTCCTGGCGATGCTTAACAAAGAAATCTAATACGGTTCGCAGATTCATAACTCTCGGTTCGAGCGACGGCGTAAGTGCTAATAAGTTCACATGAAATGCAGTTTGGAGCTGGGTTAATTCGAACAATCTGTTTAAGACTTTTTTCGGATATGAGTTGGCTTTAAGTTCGATAACAACCCGTACACCTGTTCTGTCTGACTCGTCACGCAGATCGGAAATACCATCAATTTTATGATCCTTGACTAGCTCAGCAATTTTTTGAATTAAAGTTGATTTATTCACCTGAAAAGGAATTTCGCTAACGATAATACGAAAGCCCCGCTTGGCTTCCTCAATTTCAGCTTTTGCCCGCATAACCACTTTGCCTTTGCCAGTGATATATACCTGTTTGATTTCCTCAATATCAAAGATTAGCCCGCCGGTTGGGAAATCTGGTCCTTTTACGAACTGGGTCAAATCTTCCGAAGACGCCTCCGGGTTGTTGATCAAGTGTATTACGCCGTCACAAAGCTCGTTTAAATTGTGCGGAGGTATTTTCGTTGCCATGCCAACAGCGATTCCATCGGTTCCATTTAATAGCAACTGTGGCACACGGGCGGGCAGAACGCTCGGTTCCTGTTTCGTTCCATCATAGTTGTCAACGAAGTCAACTGTGTCTTTATCAATATCAAGAAGCATTTCTTCGGCAATTGGCTTCATTTTTGCCTCGGTGTAACGCATAGCTGCAGCGCTGTCTCCGTCCATCGAACCAAAGTTTCCTTGGCCATCGACTAGCGGATAACGCATCGAGAAATCTTGGGCCATCCGGACCATGGTGTCATAAACTGCGACATCACCATGCGGATGGTATTTACCTAAAACTTCACCGACAACGGTAGCGGATTTTCGATATTTGGCAGTCGATTTCAGACCGATATCGTGCATAGCGTAAAGCACCCGGCGATGTACCGGCTTTAAACCGTCGCGAACATCCGGTAGAGCACGCGAGACAATGACGCTCATGGCGTAATCCAAATATGACTCTTCCATTTCGGAACGAATATCACGATCAGCAAGTCTGCCAACATTTGGATCAACGACAAACGCCGCCGGTTCTTCATCCGACTTTTCATCCAAATCTATTTCGGAAACATTGACTGTTTGGATATCTGGGCCGCTCTCTGGATTGTCAATCAGCTCAATTTCCTCATTTGTATCTAATTCATCTGGCATAATTCCTCAATGGTTAAACGTCGAGATTTTTAACGCTTTTAGCATGCGTTTGAATAAACCGTTTTCTTGGCAAAACTTCATCACCCATCAAAGTAGTAAATACTTCGTCGGCATTGTCGGCCTCCGAGATTGAAACCTGAAGCAATGTCCGGTGCTCTGGATTCATTGTTGTTTCCCAAAGCTGAGTCGGGTTCATTTCACCCAAACCCTTGTATCGCTGAATGGATATGGCGGCATTCGGATTTTTTGCTCGGATATCTTTGATTAGTTGATTTCTCTCTACATCGGAGTAGGCATATTTAATTTCCTTGCCAACCGGAATTGAGTAAAGTGGCGGCTGGGCGATATAGATGTTTCCGTCGTCAAAAAGCTGTGGAAAGTTGCGATAAAAAAATGTCAAAAGCAACGTACGGATATGGGCTCCGTCGACGTCAGCATCAGTCATGATAATGATTCGACTATACCGTAGCTTTGCGTAGCTGATGTCTTCACCAATACCAATTCCCAAGGCAACAATTAGAGCTTTAATTTCGTCAGAAGCCAACATTCGGTCCAATCTGGCTCTTTCGACATTGAGAATTTTACCACGAAGCGGTAAAACCGCTTGAAAACTTCTGTCCCGGCCCTGTTTGGTTGAACCGCCGGCTGAGTCACCCTCGACAATATACAACTCGGTTTTTTTCGGATCGCGTTCCGAACAATCGGCTAATTTTCCAGGCAAGGTCATACCGTCTAGCGCGCCTTTGCGCATAACCGTTTCTCTGGCGGCGCGGGCTGCCATCCTGGCTTTAGCTGAAAGTAAGCATTTTTCCATGACTCTTCTGCCGTCATTCGGATGCTCATCAAAATAAAAAGACAAAGCTTCTCCAGCGACGGATTCGACAATTGTGCGTATCTCCGGATTGCCTAATTTTGCCTTCGTCTGACCTTCGAATTGCGGATCAGATAGTTTGATTGAAATAATTGCAGTTAAACCTTCACGGACATCATCGCCAGTTAAAGTAATACTGCCTTTTTTGTCTCCACCATTTGTAAATCCGGACTTCTTGACATAATCATTAATAGCTCTAGTTAAGGCTGAACGAAAACCAGTCAAATGAGTTCCGCCCTCAGGAGTAAAAATGTTATTGGCAAAGGTATATGTGTGCTCTTTGAAATCATCAGTATATGCTAATGCTACTTCAACAAGAACATTATCAAGTGTTTTTTCAACATAAAATGGCGGTTCGTTTAAAGCAGTTTTGGCTTTGTTTAAATGCCTGACGTAAGAAGCTATACCGCCCTCGAAATAAAAAGTATATGCTTTCGGGAATAATTTTGAGATTTTAGTTTCTGGAATTTTAATTGATTCTTCCGTCTCTGATTTTGTTTCATCAGAAGTTTCTTCAGTCTTATTTTCCTGATCAATAATTTCCTCTTGTTCAATTTTTGCGTCTTTAATTTCCTCAATAAATTCAGGAACAGAGGTTTTTGTTCTTTTGTCAAACAAGGCAATTTTCAAGCCTTTTGTTAAATAAGCCTGCTGTCGGCAATGATTTACAACAGTCTGAAAATTAAATTCCGTTATTGGAAATATATCAAGATCCGGTGTAAAACGCTGGATAGTTCCTGTTCGATTGGTTTCTCCGATTATCTCAACCTCACCTAATACTTTGCCCCGACTGTATTTTTGCTGATATATTTTTCCATCACGGTGAACAGTAGCAATGAATTCTGAAGATAGGGCGTTAACAACGGAAACACCAACTCCATGAAGTCCGCCGGAAACTTTGTACGACGAATCGCCGCCGAATTTGCCGCCGGCGTGCAAAACCGTCAGAACAGTTTCCAGCGCCGATTTGCCGGTAGTCTTATGCTTATCGACCGGGATACCACGGCCATTATCATCAATTGTCACCCAGTTGCCATCTTCCAAGGTGATGTTGACGCAATCACAAAAACCACCCATTGCTTCGTCAATAGCATTGTCCAGAACTTCCCAAATTAGGTGGTGTAAGCCATCAATGCCGGTTCCACCAATATACATACCTGGTCGTTTTCGAACCGGATCAAGCCCTTCGAGGACGGTAATTTTTGAAGCGTCATAAGACGAAGTTGTTTTTTTCTTGTCTTCCATGAATATAAATCAAATATTAAAGGTCAAAAATAAAAAAGGCAAACCAAAATGTAAAACACTAAAATATTTGTACTTATCATTTTGATTTTTACTTTTTACTATTTAATTTTACATCAAATATACCAGAAAATCAAAGATAAAATAGGTAAATTCTAAGCTCTAGTCGCGGATAAATCGGAGCGTAAAAGTGGCATCATTACGAATAGTTTCCGAGAGGTAAATTACCCGGTTTACACTATCGTAACCCTCAACATTTTCCGGCTTCCAACCCTCGGGATATGCAAGTTTTAAATTCCAATTAAAACTTTCAACGCCGGGTTGTTTCTGTATTGTCAATGGATAGGTGAAGGTTTCATCTGATGGAGATATTTTGATTTCTCTTAAATATTTGATCTCCGTACTGCTTTTTTCTCCGGGAGCTGTTGATTGCCAATAAGCTACAACGCTTTTACCGTTTTTGATTTTGGCAGTTTTATCGGCGCCCGGACCGTCAGAGCCGGCGTCTGAACAAACTATTGAATTGATTTGTGTCGACAGTGGAAGATGGACTTTGACAAAATTACGGTTAAGACTGTCCGGCCAGTTATAACTGCCATTATGTTTTCTGGAAATTACAAGTTTCTCCTCCACTTTGCCTACACTATTGATAGCAATTTCCTGATCGATGGTTTCTGCGACATTCAAACTGCTTTTTGCTCCGCCGATATTAGCATTAGCAACATATACGTAATCGCCAGTGACATTTTTTATCGTGCCTCCGGCATTTACGGCGCTGACCAATTCCTCGACCTTGTTATTTCGAAAGTAAAATAACAGATGTTTTTCTCTTATCGCCGCAGATATTATACCGGCCAAACCCTTTTCGGTCTGCGAACCAGCCATTAATTTCTCCACAAGTTTTGGCATCATGTCGGCTAAAATTTTCTTTGGCTGATTTTCTTTTTTGTTTTCTTGATTCTGAAAATATGCAATCTCAACCTGGTACTGAACGTCCGAAAGAAAATTCTTTTCATTGATTGTAAGATTATATTCCGGCATTTCTATCGGGCCGGTAACTTTTAAGAGTTCGCGGAAAAAAGTCGTGTCCAGTGCAAAAACTCCGTCCACCCGGTTACCTGATTCTTTCTGGTAAATATCTATGACGCTCTGGGAACTTTCTGCAAAGTCCGGATAGTAGTTCGATTCCCGCATGCTCTTTGTTGAACCTTCAAATTCAGGAGGATTTAGTTCCTTGTCGCCGCGAGAGCTATAGGCTTGATCTAATTTGTAAATGTTAGTCTCAAAATCCAGTGCCGTTGCCTTGCCGTTTTCCAAATCTAGTCTGGCAAACGAGCCGATGAATCCCCCGCCAAAACGCAATTCTGTATTATTTAGGAAAAGTATTAAATAACTTTTTTTGCCGGAAAAACCGAGTTCAGACTGTAAATCGCGCGAAAGATCAGAATAATAATTAAAAAATCCTCCAGACAAATTTGAAAGCTTTACCATATTGTTGACCGCAGTTAACTCGGATCCGCTAAATTTGCTTGCATCAATTGAATCGGTAATAACTTTTGACCAACCGCTAGCTACTTTTGCGTATAAAATTCCGTTCGGCAAATTGTTAAAATAGCTTTTGCTCTTAGCTAAATAGTTATTTATATGAGCCAGATAACCGGAATCGCTGGCAAAAGCCAAATTGTTTTCTTTAGGATTTGCAATTTGTTTATATGACCCGGTCAAAAGATGGGCGCTACGGATCATGTCAACAGACATCGTCGCCTTTGACGCTTGTTTTTTGGGATACAGTAGATCCAGCGCATAAAGATCTTGTCCCGTCGACTGTAGTAAAATTAGACTATCACTAATTTTACTATCCATTTCATTAATGTTGGCTGCCAGCTTCGGTATATCTTTTGATGAAATGTTTTCAGAAAATGATAAAAAGCTATTACTCAAACTTAAGAAGTTTTTGCTAATTTTTTTCTTGGCTTCTGTAGTGGCTATAAAACAAAAAATCGATATTAAAGTAAAAGCTAGTATCAGAAAAATTAGTTGGCCGATAATTCTTTTGGCGCTGGAGCGGACTCTTGGAACTGGCGGTTCCGGAATATCCGGCTCGGCGACCGGCAGAGACGCGGATTCAGCCAAAAAATCTTCTGCGGTAAAAGTCACTTCCCCAGATTCTTCAACAACTTCTGGCTTAGCTCGTCTTTTACCCGGCCGAATATCTTCGATTTTTCTCATGTCTATATTATAGCTGGGATAACCCAAATCCGAAAATCCAATCTCAACTTCTATCATGCTGAATTTATTTCAGCATCTTAATCCTGATAAATAATATTTTGGGATTCTGAAACGAGTTCAGAATGACATTATGGGAGATTTTCGGATTCGGGTTGGGATATGGATATTGACTGGGTAGCTTTTTTTTGCTATGTTTGCGACAACACACGATCGGAGAGTGTCATGACAAACATCCGAGCAACTTTGCAGGGCATCGTCATCCACCAGTCTGCAGATCGTTCGATGGAATACGGCATCGAAACAGGTCTTGGCCACCGCCCAGTTCCGTACTGTAAATGGCACCGCGGCACTGAATGTGGAATGGTCATCCTCGACCACAGTGGTGATATCATGGTCAGCAACGACATGCTCATCATGAGCGTCACTCAGATGAACCAGAGGGTTGCCATGTGGCTGATTGAACTGCGTCTTACTCTTAGCCAGCCGAAGGAAACACTACTTGGGCTGGTCGAGGCCGGCATTTTTTCATACGCTACTGAGATCGTCGACACACCAGGCGGAAAGACGATCAACGTGTTTCGGGACAAGCTTCACCGTCATGTGCCAGACGAAATACTACTTCAGTTCTACGACTGGCAACTCCAGGCCACTGGCCACAACTACAACATATTCATCTACCCATCATAGGGCTTGACAGACTTGCTGACAGCACCGCGCTCCCCGCCGGTGCATTTTTTTGCGTCACAACTTATCATGTCTAATAATTGCGATTATTGCTCACGTGAGCACTTTTTTAAATATTTTGTATATCCACTTTCGAAAGAACATTTTTATCAATAAACTTTTTAATTAATTTATCCTCAGCAACAACTGCTATTGCGATGAAGATTTCAACATAACCTTTGATCCCAAATTCATTGACAATCCATTCAATCTCCTCGGTGCAAGGAAACGGAAAAACATACACACTTTCTTGAATTTTTAAAAAACCACTTCGAGTCAAAAACCGGCGCAATTGATCACGCTCAGAACTTTTATCTTTGGGTATGTCATAAATCACAATCCTCCATTTCCCATCCCAAATTTTTTGTCGGTCAATCGTCATCCGTTCATGGCTGATTTTATTAACTCGATCCAATCCTTTTCTTGTTAGCTCGATATACTCCTCTTTGTTTTCAGAAAACGTTTTTATATAGCCCGTGGATTTCAGATATCTAATTTTGTTTTCTAATTCTTGCTGTGCGCAATCGATTTCACCCAATAAGGACACTGCCGAATGTCGATAGATACTACTGGAACGAAAAAAAGGCGTTCCTAGTTTTAGCACAACAAGTAATAGCTTTTTCGCCGTCAATTTTACTATTTCATTGTCACTGTCTTTGTTCATTCCTGTATGATTATTGCTCACGTGAGCAGTTTTCATCAATTATTACTCTAAAAAACCCATAATCTCTATACAAGATCTGAAATTATAGCTCCTTCTGTTTTTTATAATCAGAGTACAATTTATCGACGGTATCTTTAAAATTTTTACGAAAAGTTTCAGTTGAAAACTTTTCCGCCTGTAAGCGCAGGTCATCAAACTTATATTTATTCGGATTAAAATTTTTGACCGTCGCCATCAGAGATTCAGCTGTTTGCTTGACAAAAAACTCACCGGTTTTTCCGGCTATCACGGTTTCCGTCGCTCCGCCGGCGCCGTAAGCGATTACAGGAGTTCCACAGGCCATTGCTTCAACCGGCACAATGCCCCAATCTTCTTCCGATGGGAATATCACCGCCTTGGCAGATTTAAGATTATCATACAAAACCTCATCACTAGCGCGGCCCAAAAATTTGATATTGTTTTTGGCCATAGTTTTGAGTCTCTTTTCTTCCGAGCCGGTTCCAATAATTCGAAGTTCCAGCCCCAAATTATTAAAAGCCTCGATAACAATATCGGTTTTTTTATATGGAATCAATCGGCCGACAAATAGGTAGAAATCCTTTTTTTCTATCTCTTCTTGTTCTGGATGGTAGTAAGCCGTATTAACCGGAGGGGCTACAATTTCGCTGTCGCGCTGATAATATTTCCGTATTCGATTTTGAATATTTTTGGAATTTCCAATAAATGCATCAACCCTGGCAACTGCGGCAATATCCCAAACTTTTAAAGTTTTATTAACCCGACGGCGCAACCAACTTGTCGATGCACGAGAATCCATTTCCGGCATCCAAAGATATCTGGTCGGGGTATGGCAATAAGAAATGTGGCATGTATTTGGCCGAGTGATAATCCCTTTGGCGGCTGAAGTACTATTTGAAATAACTAGATCATATTTCGACAAATCGAGCTGCTCAAATGCCAGTGGCATCAGCGGCACCATAATGGAACGAAGTTTTTTTGCCAACGGAAACTTTTGTAAATAAGTCGTATATACTTTATATTTTTTGAATTGCGGCACTTTATCGGCATCATAGATTGAGGTGTAAATATCGGCTTCGGGATAAATTTGTTTTAACTCAAAAAGAACCTTATCGGCACCGGCATATTCGGTTAACCAATCATGTACGAGAGCGATATTCATATTTTCCTCCGAAGGCTTCACCGATGATTAAAAACATGGTTTTAATAATGATTTTTACATCAAACCAAAAACTCCAATTTTCAATATAGAATATATCAAACCGGACACGTTCTTCAATTGATGTGTCCCCTTTTAGCCCGTTGACCTGCGCCCAACCGGTAAGCCCGGCCTTAACCCGATGGCGACGAAAATAGTCCGGGATATTTTTTTGAAATTCATCAACGAATTTGGGTAATTCCGGACGCGGGCCGACAAAACTCATATTGCCAATTAATACATTCCAAAATTGCGGCAATTCGTCTAAATTGGTTTTTCTAATAAATTTTCCAAAAGACGTGATCCTATTTTTATCATCGGCTTTAGTCGTCCATTTTTTGCCTTTTTCGGAAAAATCGCATTTGTCAGTGTACATTGAGCGAAATTTGTAAAAATCAAATACTTTGCCATCGCGGCCAACACGTTTTTGTTTGAAAATTACCGGCCCGCTGGAAGTTAATAGGGTGCCAACCGCCGTAAAGAGCATAAATGGTGATGCAATGATTAGGCAGACAGAGGCGAATACAATATCGGATAACCGTTTGATAATTCTTCCCCAACCATCCAGCGCCACCGTCTTTAGTTCCATTACCGGAAATCCTGCCAATACCGATGTCGAGGCTGTTGTAGTAACAATTGAAAAAATATCGGAAATAAATTTGAAGCTGACATTGTTGTCATAACAAATTTGAATAATTTCGATTATTTTTTTTCGGTCAATACCAATATCGGTAAGAATAATTTCATCAGGCTGGTGTTTTTTGATGATATTTTTAAGATCTTTCAAATCCCCAAGTAAATTTACATGTGTTTTGGCTTGCGGCTTGGAATCAACCCCATTAATAACTCCAATGAACCGCATCCCCAGCCGACTGACTCGGTGCATCTCAGCTTCCAAGCGTTCAGCAACCTCATTGTTACCGATAACAGCGATGTTATGAATTCCATAGCCGAATTTATAAAGCCAACGCTGGAGCGATGTAATTATTATTCGACCGAGAAAAACCAAAATTACAGATAAAACTAAAATCAGAACAAGAATTAACCGAGAGAAGAAGAATGCCCGGCCAAAAAAAATCGCCACGACAAATATTAGAAGTACAACTGAGTTGTTGACAAAAATTTTGTATAGATCGTTAAAATAATTGCGTACACGGGAGATTTTATAAAGTCCGGAAAGGGCAAAAATCAATATCCAAACAGGAAGTGCATAGGCCACATACCAAAGATATTGATGAAAATTTACATCGGAATTTACCGGTAGTAGATCAGCCTTAATACGAATCCAATATGCTAAGACAAAAGAAGCGATAATCATCGCCGCATCAACCGGAACCAACAGAAATGAAAAGAACAGTTCGGATCGTTTCATAAGGATTTGTCATTGCGAGCGTTAGCGCGGCAATCTATTAGATTACTTTATCACACTACTCCTCGTTATGACAGACAAATTATAGCAAATTTCCTCAATCTTAGCAATAAAAACTGATTGACAAATATGTATTTGTGTGGTACATTCTTAGCGGTTTAGCATTCCCTATGAGAAAGAGGACTTGCCATGAAATGGCATGATGGCGGGACTATGTCCATCGGAGCGCCGGTGGTAGGCACACACATCCGTGTCAAGGCAGCACCGATGGCTGCCGAAGTTCCTCATCGGGTTGATGATCTCCTACAGGAGACCATCGGCGATGGCAGCTTGGCTGCCTACGGCGGCGAAGAGGGAGTCTTGATCATCGCCACCCCGCCGGCGGCAGCCAAGCTGAAGAACGACGCCACGATCTTGGACCTGATGCGGCGCATGCGCGCCAATGACCAGACGCTTTGTGGCCGGTACATCATCGTTGCCTGGCCTGGGTCATCACAAGGTGGTATCATCACTACGGTCACAGGCGGTGGGATGAGACCGTTCAAAATTGAGTGCGGAATATCACGAATTATGCTATCCTGTAACAACTAATCAATAACATTAACTAGTTAAATGGACTAAAATGCTCAAAAAAAGCACAATCCAAAGTGCTTGT
>Ga0172381_10007966_pt1 | contig 10421 bp, 22 predicted proteins | sample Leawel6488metaG_FD_119754 | JGI IMG/M metagenome (GOLD analysis project Ga0172381, IMG submission 119754) | Leachate microbial communities from a municipal landfill in Southern Ontario, Canada - Leachate well 64-88 metaG | ecosystem: Engineered > Solid waste > Landfill > Unclassified | place... | reverse complement strand
CGTCCTCTTTGAATAGCTCTTCAAGGCATGTGAGAGTACGCAGTGTTTCGTTGCTAGCCATTAGCGTTGCTTTTGTTGTAATATGAAATCATCAAGATAGTTCGTTAACGGTAGCCCCATGACTGATATCAGCCCCTCAATATCCTTTTCTACGCGGTCTTTCAACCGTTTCAAACGTTTTTTGCGTTCCTGGTATGGATGTTGGTGTAACTGTTTATGGTCTCTCTTCGTATGACTCGCTGGCTGACCTTCATTAGTTGCAACGGCGTGCGCTTCAGATTTCGCAAGTTTACATTCTATCCTACCGCGAGCTTGGTTGCAAGCATAACATGCAATTACCTTACGGATGACTTTGAGTTTACCACGCCTGTTTCTCCTGATGATGCCCAAATCACGTTCTTGGCGTCGTTCGTCCAACTTACTATAAAGGTGATCTATTGTTGCGGCATCGTCTGGCATAGTCTCATGGTCAGCGGGAATTATTAACTTGGTTGGACGTCGACACCAATAGCAGTGCGAGTCCTTTCTCCATAAGAATTCACGTTGACTCAATCTACCCATGAGAAGTTTATAGCACCAAGGAACCAATTACTTAATAAAATGGTAGGTTGGAGTCGATACCAACTAGGCTCGGTAAGGCGACGATCTAACCTGCGCACGCCGCTTTTAGTAGATTCCCTTGAATGACTTGCCGCTAGTATCGTTTCAACTAGGGTCCGGCCCGGTCGCATTGTAACCGTCATATCGCCCCGAATGCATCTCTGTGTCACCACAGACGGGCAACTTGAAATCTTGAGCCAACACTACTAAATGTTGCACAGTCAATCTGTGCCACTACCATTCAGTAATAAAATACTACCGCCCAGCGAAACTACCTATTTCTTCGTGAGCGTGATCAGATAGACTGGACAAGGCCGTATGTCTCAAATTAGCCTTAGAAACTGGAACATCCGGTCTAGTAGCTAATAGTTTCAGAGTGGACCTATCTATTTCATAACCATTCTGTGCCTTCTTATATGCTTTATTGGTGCTCAAAGCCCGAGCCTCTTCAGGAGTTAGTCCAAATCGTTTCACCACCACACCAATACCGGTCCAGATCGAATTATATGGCATATTTTGTGGCATGGCATCTAGCTTCTGAAGGATTGATGCCATTGTCCGTGATTCGTCTGATTCAGTCAGCCCATAAAGCTTGGCTGATTGTGGATGGTATTTTCTGATAATCTTCTCGCCCTGTTCAACACCTTTCTGCTCCCAGTCGTTGAGCGGCCTATATTTGGAGATCTTGCGTAGTATATCCATGCGTGTTATTGCTGCATGAAAATATCTCTCGCCCATACCACTCTGAGTGCAGCACCTAGCATCAGCTTGTTTCAATGCCTGCTCAAGTCGCCATAATTCGGTTCGTTGAGATTTGGATGTTTTCACACCCGATAATGCAGATTCTAGTAATTTGTCGAAGCTACGCATTTGCTTCTCCTCAGTATAGTCGCCACCCGAGTATATTTTTGGGCGACAGATGCAAAACTACTACGGAGGATATCATGATTCAAGAGGCCAAAAAAGATCTGACAGAGGTTCCCGGCACTGCACCATACGCTCTGAAGCAGATATCAGGCGAATTAAAGGAAACCACAGACCTTAATCAACTACTCTCTAGTTGATGGTGCTATTGGGCAATATGTTGGTCGTGGTTTATCGCCGGCGAACTATGAAAAATTCATCAACGATATTCGAAGAAGTGACAGCATAGAGAAGGCACAATTCGTCATTTGGCAGTGGCTCGTCGCGTCATCAGGCAATCGCGTCATGTATACTGGTGGAGAACGGAGGCGGTGGGGGACACGAGAAGGAATTGAGGCAGTTGCTTCAATGATAACAGAAAATGTCAACTCCGTGTTATCGCCGACCAACATGCTATTGGCCGAGCTTCTTGAGCCATATGGCTGCACTATTATACCACTCTAATGATTTCCACTTCCAGGCCGAGCTTCTCGATCTGTTTGCGTAGATTTGTGGTAAATGTGCTTAGATTCTTCGCCTTTGGCGTTCTATAGCCAAATCCCAACAATGCTCGTTGGAAGAAAGCATCAAAACAGTAATTGTCGCTGTTCGACCATTCCTTAAAGCCGCTATATCTGGTGCTGTTTAGTTTGCGACCAACTTTTCTTGATGCTATTGTGTGGCGCAAGATCCACGCAAACCTGTCACATCTGACAATATGGACGCTACCTTTTCTAACCAAAAAGTTATAGATGTCGCGATCTGACGGAGTGGTGGCATCTTTTGTCGGATGGGTATGAAAAGATATCGGCTCATCGAGATTAGGCCAGCAATAAGAGCAGCCGCCGCGTTCATAGACGACACTCGTATTAGCTATATGTCCGAATAGCTCATGGTCGCGTTCTACCGGCAGCAGCCGACAAATTTGCGACAATTCCAGACCTTTTCTGATCTTGAGCCTCATAGATTATTATAGCATAATCAATTATATGAATTAATACTGAGACAAATATACACAAGTAATTATTCACTTCTCTGTTGACACGAATTCACCTAGATACTCCTGTCTGAATTCGCAATAGTCGGCTCTGGCTCTGGCCCTCTCGATATCAAAGAATGGATTCGGCACCTCATTGGGAGTCGAGATAAGCTTACGTAGGTATTTCTCTGTCTTAAGACGTTCCATAAAGATAGCTTCCAGTTCTTTACTTATCTCGTCGGACATTTAGGGCTCCCTTGGTATCTCTTGTTGTTTCCTTGGTATTTTCTTTGCATTCTGGCAACTTCAATGTAGTTCGAGAGGGTTTGCGTCTTCTAGCGTAAGAAGACCATTTTCTGTGCGTCGTTCGGGTTCGCATTGACTGGATAATATGACGCCGCACAAATCAAGATATAAGTATTGGTATTTCACATATCGGAGAATCTTATGCATTGCTATTGGGCGAATATGTGTGAGGAAATGACAGAGCTGCGTAGAAGGATTTGGAATAAGTGGTTATTATTGTGGTGGTATCGACTCTTCATACGACGCAACGAATTCCATAGATCTCTCAACTCTGACTTTGACGCGATGTTGGCCATGGACAGCTCTGAGCTGAAGAAATTTTAAAGACCTCCAACACAGACGAAAAATCGCCCACAAAAGAGACTTACGTCGCTCTAAAGCATTATGAACATCGTACAGATTTCAAAGGATCAATTCGAGCGGATGGGTTCTGGCTCATTAGTCGGCAAGGTTGCCGAAAAATTCCCTCCATCTGAGGTCACTATCAAATTCGAGCAGACGACGCTGAATTGGCGGAAGGCTAATGGCGGACCTGAAGAAATCATCGTTCCAGAGTATCTTCCGATGTGCTTGTGTGGTGATATAGTTGATTTGATAAGACTTGGATACAAACTGACAATCGATGAATATTATACTAGACAGAATTAGAAGCTGCAAATGGTCGGATCCCTTTACGCAGGATGATCTTACTCCAAACTGCCGCTGTCGGCACCAAAATGCGAAAAATGAGATCGATGCCAGCAGCAACGGTAAATTAGTTGACTGCTGGTGTTTAGGATTCATCGAGATGTGCCCATATTACGAACAAATAGAGAAATCATAATGTCGCCAAGAGAATACACACTGTACAGAATCATCCTACTTGGTTTAGACATTAAGGCACGTGAGGGTAGAGACGACTATAGAGTTAAGTCGCTTAGAGATCTTTACACAACACTAAAACAAGACATCGACAACCCAGCACCTCACTTCTTAAAAATCCGGCAAAATTTTCTCGGCCTTGATCTGATTCATTTTGATAGGATTCTAGTTGATGAGACGGGAATCAACCAGTTCTTAAAGCGACAAGGATAATCATGGAATGGTACTGGTGGGTTATCATCGGAATTGGTACGTATCTGTTCGCTTCGTTCACGCTTGCAACCTGGTATATCATGTCGCCGACCATGAAGCCACGGCGGTGGATTGACTATTTCTGCTATCCTGCTGGGCTGGTAATACTATTACTCGCGTATCTGACCGGTAGAATAAAATGAAGATCATCTCCAGTCTTGTGTTTGCTGCTGGGTTGGCTGTTATCTGCACCTCGTTCGCCTTAGAATTATGGTGGAGATGCCACAGCGACACCTTCAATTTGTTCCCATGGCAAGCGGGTGTTCTCTTATGGACTGGCACGCCAGGGATGATTCTCGTAATCATCGGCGGCTATCTCATTAGCATCACGAATTGGAGCAATAAGTGATGGACGAAGAGAAGAGGTACTATGTGGCTGATAACGGCTGCAGTATAATAGAATATCCGGCCAAGATCATCCACGAGAAAGATCGCACTCTGTTTGATGGCCAGGCTAATGGACAAGGCCCCAACTGGGTTTCAGTCCACGTGATGCCAGAGCACGAAATAGCTCACGACAGAAATATGCTCAGACTACACGAATCGATAGCTAAAGCGGCTATCGAGTCTTGGGAAGTGTTCCGGGATGAAGAACCACATCTACTAAGCGAGTAATCCATGAGATATGCAGACAATCATTGCGATTATGCCGAAAGCTTCGAGGGCGACGTGCACACCTATACCTTCACCGGCCCATGCGTCGTGACCGGGAAGTCTTACAGCGTAACTGTCCTAGGAAGTGAGCTTTACGCTTACCGAAGGGGTACCAAACTTCAGGACGCTTTCCGGAGCTTGTCGCCGGAAGACCGAGAATTCCTCTTCTCTGGCTTCTCGCCCGAGGGATGGACGAAGACGTTCCCAGATGATGAAGACGACGGTAGACTCCCGGATGAAGAACCTTTGGACGAGCCTGTGAGCCAAGATATCGATCCAACTAACCCAGAGGTATAAATGTACCAGCTAGAACTGAACAGTAGCCAAGCTTACGCCGTTGTCGCCGCTTTGGATGCTTTCTCTCGCATCCATACAGGTCAGGTCAATATAGTTGCCGAGCTTTTGTCTGAAGGAGTGTATAGCTCTTACCAGATCGAGAAGGTCAGGGAGCTATGTGATGAGATTAAGCATATCCTTGGCTTCACACATGGCTCCTCATTCGGCATCCATCATGAGAAGGTTCCGCAAATTGGCAAGAATTCATGGGATGTTGCTTGTGTTATACGTCAGGTTATCGCACGAGCGGAGAACCACGGCAAGCATAGTGTCTGGCATCAAGACCCGCTTAAAAGCGATAATAGGAATCCTTTAGCGAAGTGTAAATTCGTCGAGGACCAGCCCGATTTGGACGTGGGCACCCAAAGTATCGGTTGATTTATGAAGGTCCACATGATTAAATTGATGGGTAGGGACCTTTATTTCCAACTTACTGATGCCGGGGCATATAAATTCACGAATTTCGGAGATGCTAGTGTCACCGATAGTATGGAGGTAGCCCAGCAAGTCGTCCTCCACATGCAGGACCAACAGCAGTTTAGCGATGACCTGTCGAAAGATATGGTCATGGAAGTAGTCACCTTCGAAGACTACGATATCATCAGACAAGCTACCAGGTTGAAGACCAGCTACAGCAACCCGAAATCGTGGAATCCCGTTCGAAACATTTCTAATCTATTTGACGCAGGACTAGGATAATGCTACAGATCATCCCAAGAGAGCCGACGTTCCAAGAAGAGCTTAGCCAGCTTATCAACAGGTATTCACTAGAGAACGGGAGCAACACTCCCGATTTCCTCCTCGCCCTTTACCTACAACAGTGCCTCTCCACCTTCAACGACGTTATGCGGAAGCGAGAGGACTGGTACGGACGCCGATGCTCGATTGGAGGATGCATCGACCTGCACAAGCAGCAGCAAGAACGGGCAACCAATGCTCTTTTAGACGCAGAAGCCAGCCAAGCCTGTGATTTAGGACCGCGTTCATCGTGAAGCTCACGGTTCACGGAAACACTATAGTTGAGGCCGCTCCTTTCGTTGATTGAAAGACAAGCTTGGGCTAAAACTACTTTCGGAGGCCGCTCGTCATCCAGGTCTTGGAGGAAGAGCAAAAGCCTTCTCTAGCCCAGCTACTTGAACGAGTCATCCAAGAATACAAGGGGTTTTGAACATGAGAGAACTTACAAGCCACCGCGTCACTGTCGCTGAGAAGCTTTTCGCCGAGCTTAACGATGAGCTGTCTGTCTGTGTTGAGGATCACGGCGACTGCTCAACCTATATGATTTCTTCCGATTCCGAGATCTTCGGCAACGTTCTCATTCAAGACGAAGACTCCCTCGACCTTAATGGGGCAACAGTTGAGTCTCTTCTTGCCATCGCTCTAGACAGTATTGGAGAAACTAGTCCTAGAGCATCACACCATATCCAGTGCGCTCTGGACGCTCTTCAACAGCACATCTTCACCCGCATCGTCGAGGAGGGGAAGAAGCATGATACTACCAGAAGCTCCTGATGGATGTGTCGGATCTGACTCCAAGAATCCTATCTATGACGGCACAGCAGACCCTATAGTAGTACAGGGTACGAAAGATGATTGGTCTAGGCTTTTCAAGAAAGCCGTCGAGGACTACCCAGACCCGAATGGCGATCCTATAGAATTGGCCGACAAGATAGAGGATCTTCAGAGAGGACATCTCTACGACGTCCTATATCGCGGAAGCCACGAGACAGGGTTCTTCTGTCGCTTCGAAGGCGGCATGGCCATCTTCTTCTGTTTCAACCTTGAATGCCAGGGCGACTATCTCTTCTTCCCTTCCGAGGAGATCGTAGTCGTCGAGCATCCCGAGAATTTAGCCTCTTTAGCTAGGACTATCTATTTTGAATGCGACAAGATTAGATGGCTTATAGAGTTTATGAAATGGGATAACGACGCCAATTTCGTTGTCGCTAAAGCCCGCAGAGGCATGATGTGAAAAGCCTTCACTGTAAAGAAGCTTCACTTCGCACCTTCATGAGTATCTTACCTAGCCAATTCTCACCCTCTCCGTCGCAGACGCCCCAGAACTTATCTTCCCAGTCGTTTCCTTCGATAAGCTCTGCATCCCCTGTAGCCTTTAGCTTCTCTCTTAGAACCCTCTCATTGAACTTCTGCCGGATCAGGTCTTCCATTATCCTTAGCTTTATCGATTCCCAATCGTCTCTTAGCGTAACCCTATACCCTCTCCTCTTCGCCTGCCCTGCCGTTAGCAGCGCTATCTCTTCCCTCTCGGCTATGTTCAGGGTCTTCGCCGCTTGGTATGCGTGTTCGACAGAGGGATATTCTATTCCTTCTATCTCGATTGTACAGGGGTAGAAATTCGACAAGAACCGATTCTCTTCGGAAAAGCTCGTTATGGCCATTATTCTTCCTTACTCGCTATCTTGAACGTTTCTTTTGGTAGAAATCAAATACAGGATTCTTCCTTATAGCACGAAATGACACTGGAATGAACTTTAGTATTCGATAAGTGTCTAGGTCTTTCAGTCTCACTAAAGGACGATCCTATGTCCATTAAACCAGGCCGATACAGACATTACAAGGGACAAGAATACATCGTCATAGGTGAGTCTACCCATACTGAAACCAAGGAGCAGATGGTCATTTACCAGCAAGACTACGAGGATTTCAAGCTTTGGGTCCGCCCTAAGGAACTCTTTGAGGGTACGGTCGAGATAGGAGGGGAGGTAGTTAACAGGTTCACATATGTCGGACCTTGGTACTGCTGGGGCTGGTCATTTCCCGGTGATGAAATTGCGATAACACCTGCAACATTAACGGCTTGGGAGGATAGGATGACATATCAAGATATTCGAGATAGAGGTGAGAAGCTACTAGAAGAGGCCAAGAAAGGCCAGAAAGTCATCGTTACGGCCATCCAGAAGTCCAAAGAGTTCAAACCCGGAGATAAGGTAGAGTATATCTCGGCTTCCGGAAAATCTTATACTGCCATTGTCGTCGAAATCCCAGAGAACCCTTGGCACCTTTCAACACCTCTCCCTACCCTCTCCCTTGCTTTTCGAGATGAGACAGGTCGGCTTATTCGAAAGCCGAGAGTATTACCTATCTCCGCATCCCTTCACAACCGTAAAGTCTATCGAGAAGTACAGAGACCATGAAGGGTAAGGAGAAAGCTCGAAGACAAAAGGCCGACTCACCCTATATCGGCAACTTTATCCACAGATACTTTGAAACTAGGACATGCCGAAGGATGAAAGAAATAGAGACCGATATTAAGGTAATCAAGCCCATTAGACTCTTGGTAACGGGCGGACGGGCCTATTGGGACGAAGAGGAACTCTATAGGGTGTTGGATAAAGTAGCTGAAGACCGAACTATCTCTGTCCTCATCCACGGAGACGCAGCCGGAGCAGACACCTTGGCTGGATCGTGGGCTAAGGATAGAGGAATACCTACTATTGCCATTCCTGCCGACTGGCAACGACTCGGTAGAAGAGCAGGACCTATCCGAAACCGCGTTATGCTTGAACAGTGTAGCCCCGATCTCGTCATAGCATTCCCAGGAGGTCGAGGGACTAGAGATATGATAAGGATTTCGAAGGCAGCAGGGATAGAGGTAATAGAGATATGAAGTGCGACGGAACCCGTATGTTCGAGTATTGCAAGAACGAGGCTATCACGGAAATCACTATGCTCCACGGTAATGTAGTCCATCTCTGCGATAGATGTGCGAAATTTACACAGATCTGCTCAGAGATATTAGAGCCTATCGACCGAGAAATCATCAAAAACCTACAGGAATTATCCAAATGACCATAAAGATTCTCGTCCTATTCCTCATTATCCCTGTCGTCATTAGCGTTCTCTTTGGCGTCTTTGGCTCGCTTTTCGATGGCTATTTCGGCACCGAGCTTACCGGCCCTTTATTCGGGAGAGTCCTTCGCACGGTTGCCACCCAATTCTGTGGCGTCCTTTGGGCTGGATACCTCTATCTCGCTGTTTGGCTCTTAGTGAGAAGGCAGAAGAGTGATGCAAAAGGACTTTAGCGTTTTTCGAAAAGATGAAAGTCCGTCATGACACAACAGACTACAACAGAAAACCAAGATAAGATAAAAACATACGGTATCTCACCCTTAGACAGTTGTTTGTCTGTTTATACCATGATGGTGATGTGGCAACATGCTTTGTATAAGTCGTTCTCATTACATTGTAAGCGTAGAGTGTCCGTAGGAGAGGAGAACAAGAATGGCAGTTTATGTAGATGAGTTGTTTGATACGGAGAAGACGCCACGTTGGAGATACGCTAAGGCTTGTCATTTAACGGCAGATACGTTAGAAGAGCTACATGAGTTTGCGGAGAGGATAGGGATGAAGAAGCAGTGGTTTCAGAATCACCCTAGGCACCCGCACTACGATTTGACGGTAGGAAGGAGAAGGACAGCAGTGAGGCTAGGAGCGGTAGAGGTGAAAGCGAGAGAGAAAGCGGAAGCAGAGAGGACACGTAGATTGATGGAAGCGTTAGATAGGGATGATTTAGTCCCCAGTGTAGGACCAGAGAACACGATACCGGGCATGGCATGGGCTTTCTCTACCGCCCAAGCTATTGATATAATGAGAAAACGCGGCCTGTCGAGATAGTTGAACAGGCTTTACCAATAATCTGATAAGCCCAAAGTAGTTCGGGACGTGGATGAAAGGGCCTGATGGTAGTTTGATGGTAGTCTAAAGGGCCTGAAGGGCCTGATGGGCCTGATGGGCCTGATGGGCGGCTGAAGGGCCTGAAAGAGTAGGCTAGCGGCTGAAGGGCCTGAAAGAGTAGGCTAGCGGCTGAAGGGCCTGAAAGAGTAGGCTAGCGGACAGGTAAATAGTTTTCTACGGTCCAGAATTACCCATAATTAAAAGTCTTCTCCTGAAAATATTGATAAGAGAAAAGGGATACAAGAGAGCTTTCGCACCCTCAAGAAGGGCCTTCCCGTGCCCGCGTGAAGCATCTTTGCTGATATTGCCTTGACTATTTCCAGGCTATTCAGAATGCAACGGGAGCTAAAGGAAATGCCTCCCGTGTCAAGCGAAGACCATATGGGCCTCACCACCCGGATTTTGAATGCCCGTTAATATTTACCTCTCAAGTTCCGAATACCCCGCCTTAAGTATAAGCCCCTCTTTCAGGCTATTTCGATATGTTTGATATTATTGAAATTTAGGAATTATTCCTGTCGTGCTATAACTAAGTGTTCACGGCAGACGCCTTTAGGCGGTCGTAAAGGGTGCATAGCCTAGTGCGTTCACCTGCTATACGTTTTGCCGCAATGAACGAGGCTCGACTTGGCGGAGGGAATAGTGATAATGTTCGGACTACTGTCCTCACAGCAACACATCTCCCAAGACCCACTTCGAGCCTTTAGACCATAGCACGAGGAATTGATTCATAAACGTGAGGCACTTTCAGCAAAAATTCTTTAGAATAAGAACTGGTTCAAAATTCTAAAGAACCTCGCTACGACTATTTTTGCTGGGTCTCTCTCCACTGTTG
>Ga0172381_10007964_pt1 | contig 10422 bp, 13 predicted proteins | sample Leawel6488metaG_FD_119754 | JGI IMG/M metagenome (GOLD analysis project Ga0172381, IMG submission 119754) | Leachate microbial communities from a municipal landfill in Southern Ontario, Canada - Leachate well 64-88 metaG | ecosystem: Engineered > Solid waste > Landfill > Unclassified | place... | reverse complement strand
GCATGCCGCGGCCTCTCGTTCGGCGCGGCGGGATCGTGCAAAAAGGAACTTGATGAAGCCGCGAAATGGGTGCGCAGCGTGCAGAACGACGACGGGGGCTGGGGCGAGTCGCCCGTGACCTATGAAGACCCTTTCAGGAAAGGTAAGGGCCAGTCATGCGCGTCGCAGACGGCGTGGGCGCTGCTTACATTGTTCGCGGCGGGCGATCTCGAGAGCGGCGCGGTCGAGCGCGGCATCGAGTACCTCGTCGGCGTACAGGATATCACCGGCAACTGGGAAGAGCCCTGTTTTACGGGGACCGGATTCCCGAGGGTATGCTATCTCCGCTATGAGTTATATTCCGTGATCTTCCCGCTTATCGCGCTATCGGAATATGCCGCAGCACGCGGAAAACTAAAGGTATAATAAAAATGAGATTTAAACCCGGCCTTACGGCAAAGATAACGAAACAGATAGTATCGAATAAGATAAGGGGCAAAAAGCGTTTTGCGCTGGTCCTGATGCTCGAGCCGACCTTCATGTGCAACCTCGCGTGCGAGGGCTGCGGCAGGATCAGGGAGTACAAGGAAGGCCTCAACAGGATGATGAGCGTCGACGAATGCATGAAGGCGGTCGACGAATGCGGCGCGCAGATCGTATCGATCTGCGGCGGAGAGCCGCTCGTGTATCCGCATATCGAGGAGCTCATCAGCAGGCTGACCAAAAAAGGCAAATATATCTATCTCTGCACGAACGGGCTCCTGTTCAAGGACAAGATGCCGCGCCTGAAGCCGAGCGAGAACCTGATGGTGAACTTCCATATAGACGGCCTCGAGAAGACCCATGACGCGATCACCGGGCTCAAGGGTGCATACAATAAGGTCATAGAAGCGGTGAAGGCCGCGAAAAAGAAGGGTTACTTCGTGTGCACGAATACTACGATATACAGGCAGACCGATATAAACGAGCTTAAACAGCTGTTCAAGACGCTGCATGAGCTTAAAGTGGACGGATTCCTGATATCCCCCGCGTACGGGTACGTGCACGTCGGCGACGCGTTCTTCTTCAGGAAGAAGGAGCTTGCCGAGTATTTCAGGAAACTCGAGCCGGAATTCAAGAAGTATAATTTCCTCGGCTCGCCTTTATATATAGAATTTGTCCAGGGCAAACGCGATATCGATTGCGCTCCGTGGTCCACGCCGACGCGCAACCCGTTCGGCTGGCGTTCGCCGTGCTACCAGCTGGCGGACAAGCATTTAGCGACGTATAAGGAGCTTATCGAAAAGACCGATTGGAAAAAGTACGGGGCCAGGAGCAAGAACCCCCGCTGCGCCGAATGCGCGGTCCATTGCGGGTTCGAGCCGGCAAGCGTGCTCGAAGGAAAGTCGTTCATGGATATAATGAAGTTAATAGGATGGCAGTTCACATAGGATTAAGCCACATATAACAGAAAGGGCAAAGATATGGACTGGGGATCTCATATGGTACTGGCGGCAAGGCTGCTCGATTCGAGCAAGCTCGACGTAGGCGCCGCGATATATTCGGTAATACCCGTCATCGACCAGAAACCCGCGCATTTCCACAGGGTCTACGCGCATATACTCGAGAACCAGCCTGATTTCCTCGATGTCACGCTCGAGCTCTTCAAAAGGCCGGAAGTCGTGAAGAGGGATTTCGCGGCGCTCGGAAAGTTCATATCGGAGAAGACCGCGCAATTGCAAAAGGAATACGACAGCGTTCCGGTGAAGGAAGCGGCGAAGAGGCAGAGGATAGAGAAGAGGATATACGCCTTCACGCGCATAGGCGAGGAGACCCCCGGATTCCTGAAACTGCTCGATGACGCGCGCGATGTCGTCGGAGACGAGAGGGTCACGAAGATATCGACCGACAAGCTCTCGGCCGCGGTGAGCCTCCTCTCGCACACGTATTTCGACACCTACAATAACCCTGTCCAGATATTCCTGCCGACATGCTCGCTCTGCTCGGCGCAGTGGGATTTCTGGTCGAAGATAGATTATATGAAGTTCCGCGGCGATTTCTACAAGCCGGAGAACATTGTCCCGTTCCGCAAGGAGATAGCGAAGAGCAAGGTCTGGAACGTGACGCTGAAGCCCGAGGCCCTGATGAAGGCGCTTATAATAAGGCTCGGAGAGATGGGCGAGCCGGCCATTCCCTACGAGATAGTCGATATGGGCGTCAGGGATTTCCTCCGGTATATGGGGATAGACGAATACCAGAAGGCCGATAAAGAGCTGAAATTCCTGCATGACCTCGAGAAAGAGATATCCGAGATAATCTACAAGAATTTCGCGAGGGTTGCCTGAAGGAAGCGATATGGATGCACAGGGACTGAAGAAAAGCCTTAACGGGCTCGGGTTCGATTTCTTTACCGGTGTGCCGTGTTCCCTGCTCGGGGGCATGATCAAGGCGCTCGGGGACGGCTATATCCCGTCGGTAAGGGAAGATACCGCCCTGGGCCTCGCGGCAGGCGCTTATCTCGGCGGCAAGAAACCGTGCGTGTTGATGCAGAATTCCGGCATCGGCTATTCCCTGAACGTCCTCACGAGCCTCAACCTCATATATGACATCCCGGTACTCCTTATAATAAGTTTCCGCGGTTTCGCGGGCAAGGATGCGCCCGAACACCTGGTAATGGGAAAGCACTGTGTGGAGCTTATGGAGACTATCGGTATACGCTCGAAGGTTTGTGACGGGCCGGAAATCGAAGCGGCGCTTGCCGAGGCCGACAGGCATATAAAGGATGGCAAACCCTACGCTGTCTTCATCAAAGAGGGGGCCGTCTCATGATAATGCGCGACGCCATCGCCGGCCTCTTATCCGCGATAAAAGACGAATATGTCGTCTGTGCGAACGGTTTCATATCGCGCGACACCTTCAACGCGAAGGACAGGCCGCGGAATTTCTATATGCTCGGCTCGATGGGGCAGGCATCTTCAATAGGGCTCGGGCTCGCGATCGCTGACCCGCGCAAAAAGGTGGTCGTATTCGACGGCGACGGGAACCTCCTCATGAACCTCGGCATCCTCGCGATGATCGCGCAAATATCCCCCAAGAACCTTATCCATGTCGTCCTCGATAACGAGTGCTACGACTCTACCGGCGGCCAGCCGACGATATCATCCTCGATAGATCTCTCCGGAGCCGCGAAGGGCTGCGGAATAAAAAATGTTGTAAAAAAGGGCCCGTCGGAGGACATTACGGCGGCGTTCAAGGATTGCCTGGCTAAGGACGGGCCGCATTTCCTTCTGCTAAAGGTCGCGCGCGACCCTTCGGAAAAAGTCCCGCGCGTCGATATAAAACCGCCTGAAATAGCCGCGAGGTTCAAGAGATCATGAAGAGATATGTGCTGCTCAATCCGGGCCCGGTAAATATAAAAGAAAAGGTCAGGAAGGCGCTTCTGTCGCCCGATATCTGCCACCGTGAACCCGAATTTTCCTCGCTGATGACCGGATGCGCGAAAAAACTTTTGCGCGCTTTCTCGATAGCGAAGTCCTACGACGCCGTGTTCATAACAGGTTCCGGCACAGCCGCTCTCGAAACGGCCGTGGTCTCTTCCGTCCCGCACGGGAAGAAGATACTTGTTATAAATAACGGTATATACGGCGAAAGGATAGCCGAGATCGCGAGGCGCCACGGAATAAACGTCGCAGACGCGAAGTCTGATATAGCGCAGGTTCCCGGCCTGAGAGCCGTAGAAAAAAAGCTCAGGTCCGACAGATCTATCGCGGTCGTGGCGATGGTCCATCATGAGACGTCCACAGGGATATTGAACCCGGTAAATGAGGCCGGAAGGCTGTGCAGGAAATATAAGAAACTATATTTGCTCGATTCGATAAGCGCGCTCGGCGGAGAAGAGCTGGATTTCGCGAAGTGCGGTGTGGATATATGCGTCGGGACCGCCAATAAATGCATAGAAAGCATACCGGGCGTATCATTTGTCCTTGTAAAAAAGTCGGCGCTTGCCATGATAGAAAAAATATCGCCGCGGTCGCTGTATTTCGACCTGCCCGGAAACCTGAAAGGGCAGAAGGCGGGCGTCCCGCTGTTCACCCCGGCGGTCCAGTCTTTCCTCGCGCTTGACGCGGCGCTCGACGAACTCCTTAAGGAAGGCGTGAATAACCGCATCAGGAGATACCGCGCGCTCGCGCTCCGCCTCAGGCGGGCGTTCGAGGCCGCGGGATTGGAGTACCTTATAGCCCCCGCGTACCGTTCGAACACTATTACGGCACTGCGCCTTCCGGAGGGCATCACATATGAAAAGCTGCATCGTGAATTCAAGTCCAGGGGATTTATCATATACGCCGGCCAGTCGAAACTAAAGAAGACCATATTCAGGATCGCGAACATGGGACAGATATCCGGAGGCGAGGGCCGCAGGCTCATCGCTGCGGTAAGGAGCATATTCAAGGCATGAAAGCCGTAATACTGGCCGCAGGGATAGGCAACCGCCTGAAACCGCTGACCGACAAGATGCCCAAATCGCTCATCAAGATCGGCGACAGGGCCGTGCTCGAGCGCATGCTCGATTCGCTGACAGGCCTCGGGATAACGGACGTGACGATAGTTGTCGGCCATTTAAAACAGATGATAACCGGCCTCGTGGGCAAGCAATACAAGACGGCCGCGTGCAAATACATAACGAACCCCGATTATGAACTGGGGAGCATCCTTTCATTATATGCAGCAAGGCAGGAGATCGCCGGGAATGACGTCCTGCTTATGGACGCCGATGTCATATTTGAGAGGGAAGTCCTTGCAAGGCTCGCCAACTCGAAGAACGCCAATTGCTTCCTGGTAGATAGAAGTTCCAAGGACACCGGCGAGGAGATGAAGGTCGCTTCCCTGGGCGGCAGGGTGGTCCAGATCGCGCGGAAGGTCACGAGGGAGCACGACAGCGCCGGGGAAGGGGTCGGTTTCTGCAAGGTATCTTCCAAGTACTCGGAGGAGCTGGTAAAGGCGCTCGAGAAGAAGATCTGCCTGAGCCGCTTATGCGACTACGAGATGGCGCTCGATGATTTCTGCCTGCGCGTCAGCGCAGGCATAGAGGACGTGACGGGGCTAAGATGGACGGAGATAGATTTTCCTGAAGACATAGAGAAAGCGCGGATAATCTCGGGAGGGTTGGGATGAAGAGCATAAACAGGATCTTAAGTGAGCCGCTTTCAGGCCTGTTCGTCAAATCGGGGCTGCACCCTAATTCGATAACCCTGATGAGCGGCGCCGCCGGGCTCGTCGCTTTTCTGTTCTTCTGTATCGGCAGCAGGATGAATTTCATCATAGGGGCGCTCTTCTTCGAGCTTTTTTATGTGCTCGATAATTGCGACGGGGAAGTCGCGAGGGCTAAAGGCCTGTCGTCTAAGCTCGGAAGCTGGCTGGATACGATGGTCGATTATGTCGTACACGTCATCGGGTTTGGCGGCATAATGCTCGGGGTATACCGGCAGAACGAGAATCCGGTAATATTCATCGCGGGCATCGCGGCGATGATAGGCATATTTCTGTCGTTCTTCGTTGTGATCCTCCAGAAGACAAGAAATTACGGCCTCGCGATACACGGCATGCCCAAGGCGCCCGGCGGCGCCGCCAAGCAGCTCAGCTTCTGGGACAAGCTTATCGACGTATTGTCCATAGGGGATTTTTCGCTCGTAGTCATAATATTTGCCGTTTTCGGTAAGATGGAGGTGCTGCTGTGGCTTGCCGCGGCGGGAGCTAACCTCTTCTGTGTCATACTGCTTGCGGTCAATTTCAAATACCTGATCGGCCGGGAGTAGATGAAAATACTCAAGAAGGCAATACTGGCCCTCGCGGCCGCGCTCTTCGTATGGATCGTCTTCAAGTCGGGCCCGGACCTTATCATCGCGCAGATAGTCTCGCTCAACTGGAAGATCGCCGTAGTCGTCATCGCGTACATGATAACTTATTATTTCGATACGACCGGATGGAGATGGGCCTTCCGCAGGGAGGTAAAGCTGCCGTCGTTCTGGCGGTTCTTCCTTGCGCGGCAGGCCGGAGAGGCGATCAATTATACGACCCCCACCGCTTACATAGGCGGCGAGCCGGTCAAGGCGCTCGTTCTGCGCAAACGCGACGGCGTGGATATGGTCGACGGCCTCGCGAGCGTTGTCATTGCGAAGACATCGCTGTTCCTGAGCAAGGTCGTCTTCCTGCTTGCCGGCATAATAGTCGCGCTTAGGATATTCAAGTTCAGCGGCATGGTCGCCACAGGGATACTCTGGACGTTCGCCGGGGTCTTTGTCCTGCTGGTGCTATTCCTTTTCCTGCAGAAGAAGGGCCTGTTCATGCTGGGGCTCAAGATGGCGCGCAAGTTCAAGCTGAGCGATCCGCTGGAAGGGAAGAGGACGAGCCTTGAGGAGATAGACAGGGTAATAAGCGATTTTTACGCGAATGAAAGGCCCCGGTTCTTCCTCTCATTCATATTCCATCTCCTCGGATGGTTCGCGGGGCTGATAGAGGTGTACATAATAATGTATTTCCTCGGCGTGCAGGTCGATTGGGCCAAGGCCCTCGTGATCGAGGTATTTTTCAAGGCCGCGAACTCCGCGTTCTTTTTCGTGCCGGCGGCGCTCGGAGTGCAGGAAGGCGCCGGATATGCCGTACTGGCGGCCCTCGGCATAGGAGGAGAGATCGGCGTCGCGCTAAGCATAGTCAAAAGGATACGCGAGATAGCCTGGGCGGGTTTCGGGCTCATAATATATTGGAAGACGCCAAAATGATAGTCGTGACCGGAGCTAACGGTTTTATAGGTTCAAGGGTCGTCCGCCAGCTGCTCAGGCAGGGCGAACGCGTGCGCTGTTTTATCCGCAGGGAGACGAACCTGATCAACCTGGAAGAGGACGGGGCCAGGTATGAAGTCGAGATGGTATGCGGCGACGTAAGGGATTACAGCTCGGTCAGGAATGCCGTTAAGGATGCGAGGGCCGTGTACCATATGGCGGCTTACGCGCACCTCTGGTACCCGGACGTCAAGGCCGTATACGATATAAACTGGAAGGGATCGAAGAACGTCTTCCAGGCCTGCCTCGAAGAAGGGGTCGAGAAGGTCGTATATACGAATACCGCTGCGATAATGAAAGGCGGCACGAAGAAGGACCCGGGAAATGAGGACAGCGGGGGGCTGGGCCTGCGCGACATGCCGGGCCATTATACCCGTTCGAAATTCCTCGCTTTCCAGCAAGCGGTAAACTATTCTAAGAACGGCCTGCCCGTCACTATAGTGAGCCCGACCACGCCTGTCGGGGACGGCGATTTCAAGCCGACGCCTCCCGGGAAGATGATAATCGACTACCTGAACGGGAAACTGCCCGCCTATATAGGGACGGTCTTGAATTATATAGACGTCGATGACGTCGCCGCGGGGCATATATCAGCCGAAAAGACCGGGAGGAAAGGGGAGCGCTATATATTGGGCGCGCACAACCTTACTCTCGAGGAGCTGTTCGCCATGCTCGAGAAGATAACGGGTATTCCGGCGCCGAGGGTAAAACTGCCTGTGGCGCCGCTGCTCCCGCTGGGATTCATATGCGGAATGATATCGGAGAATATAACGCACACGGAACCGCCGGTGCCATGGGAAGGCCTTAGGCTGGCCGCGAAACCCTTCGCGTTCGACTCATCCAAGGCGGTCAGGGAGCTTGGCCTGCCGCAGGGCGATATCGAAACCGCCTTAAGGAAGGCCGTCGATTGGTTCCGTTCGAAAGGATACGTAAATACCGGAGGAAGAAGATGAAGATATTGACCCCAAAGAAGATAGGATGTTGTTTCGGAGTCAACCGCGCAGTCAAGTTGACGGAAGAGGCGCTCTCCAGGGGAGTGCCCGCGTATATAAACGGCGAACTCGTCCATAATGACACGATAACCAGGAAGCTCTCCGAAAGGGGCCTGACCGAGATAAAAAGCATTGACGAAGTGAAGGACGGGACGCTCATCATAAGGGCGCACGGCATCTCCCCTGCCGAAAGGGCAAAGGTCGACGCGAAGAGGATAGAGATAGTCGACGCGACGTGCCCCATCGTCAGGCAGGCGCAGGTGGCGGCAAAAAAGATCGAAGAGGAGGGTTACCAGGTCGTTATAGTCGGCGACAAGTCCCATGCCGAGATAAAGGGGATACTGGGCCACCTGAAGAACGAAGCCCTCGTCGTCTCGAGCCCCAAGGAGATAGACCCGTCCAAGCTCAAGAACAAGGTAGGCCTCATATTCCAGACGACGCATTCGATAGAGCTCTGCAGGGAAGTCGTGGCGGAAGTCATGAAGGTCTCACACGAGATAAAGATAGTGAACACGATATGCGCGGATATAAGGAAGAGGCAGGAGGACGCCGTCAAGCTTGCCCAGAAGACAGGGTTGATGATAGTCGTCGGAAGCCATCACAGCTCGAATACGATCAAGCTCAAAAAACTGTGCCAGAAATACAACGATAATACGATCCAGATAGAACGCGCCAAGGACCTCGACCCGAAGAGGTTCAAGGGCATCAAATCGGTCGGGATAATCGGGGGCGCCTCGACGCCGGACATACTGATAGAAGAGGTCAAGAAGAGGCTGAAGAACATAAGCAAGAAATGAACACCAGGGCCGCAGTTATATTCGCGCTTTACTGGGAATCGCGCCCTTTCGCCAAGAGGCTCGGGATAGGTTTTATCGGGTCCCTGCCGCAAGTGGTGTCCGCGCAGGAAGGCGGGATCGTGATCGCCAGGAGCGGCATGGGAGCGGAGAATTCCAAGAAGACGGCCGAACGCATAATAAACGAATATCATCCGGACCTTATAATATCCGCGGGTTTTTGCGGCGCGCTTGCGGACGGCCTGAAGATAGGCGATGTGATAGTATCCGACCTTAAGGACCGCAAGCTCTTCTGCTCGGCGAAACCCCTATTTACCTGCGAAGATAAGACGGCCGCGTTCCGCAGGGAAGGAGCGATAGCCGTGGACATGGAATCTTCCGGCGTGGCCGAAGCGGCCGCGGCGGCGGGAGTCCGGTTCCTGGCAGTCAAGGCGGTAAGCGACACGCTGCTGGAAGAATTGCCGCGTTCGATCCTCGGGTTCCTTTCAGTCCCGAGATTGGTGCGTTTCAAGGGCGCGGCGGATAAGGCATCGAAAAACCTTTCGAAATTCCTGCTGGAATACATCAACAAAGGAGAGACGAGATGAAGATAGTGCCGGCCCTGCTCACCGATAAGCCCGCGGACCTGGAGAGGATGATCCGCCAGGCGGAGGGTTTCTGCGGCCTGGTGCAGGTGGACATCATGGACGGGAAATTCGTGCCGTCTAAGAGCATATCGGCCGCGGACCTCGCGAAGATAAGGACCGGGCTTGAGCTCGAGATACATATCATGGTCGAGGACCCGTCGAGCTACATCGCGCCGTTCAAAAATGCCGGCGCAGGCAGGATAGTCTTCCATTACGAATCGAAGGAAGACCCCGCCGCGGTCATAAAGAATATTCGCGCGCAGGGCATGCAGGCCGGGATAGCGATAAATCCCGAGACGCCCGTATCGAAGGTCGAACCGTATTTCAAGGACATCGACATACTGCTCTTCCTTTCCGTGAATCCGGGTTATTACGGCAGCAAATTCATCCCCGGGGTATGCGACAAGGCGCGCTCGCTTAAGGGAAGGAAAGACAGGCCCCTTATAGCGATGGACGGGGGCCTTAAATCGGATAATATACTGATGATAAGGGACGCCGGTGTTGATCTCGCCTGCGTAGGAAGCGGCGTATACGGCAAGGGAGACCCTGCGCAGAACTACCGCGCGCTCACCGCGAAGATCGCTTAATTTATTATAGACAACGTATTTTTATATGATATAATTTAACCAAGAAGGAGGGTAAAATGCGTATATTAATCGTGTTGTTCATGTTGATAGCCCTTACGTTCGTGACATCGGCTCCCGAAGTTGCGGCTGACTCGAGCGGACTTATCAGGAACGGTCTCGTCGGAGCCGCGACAGGCGCGGTAGCCGCGGGAGCGTCCCACGGCAAGGCCGGCAAGGGCGCGCTTATTGGCGCCGGCACCGGGATAGCCGCCAATGCCATAGCGGATGCCCTTATACCGAGCGAAAAGAGCGAGCCGGTACAGCAGGCTCCTGCAGCATCTTCTTCGTCCGGAGATTCCAGCGGTTTTGAAAGAGGATATACGAAAGGCTACGAAGCCGGTTACCAGGCGGGTTACCAGGCGGGAGTAAAGGGACCGTAGGCCCGGACTTATCCCAGGCATAGATTTTGACCTTACAAAAGGCCCTTTGATGATTGAATCGGGGGGCTTTTTGTTTTATAATGCTATCCAACAACAAGGTGGTGCATGAACAGAAAAAGGGTAAAGGGCGAGACGGTCGGCTCGATAATGAAGAACGAATTCCTGGCCGTCCCCGAACATTTCAGCATAGATGAGACGATAAAACATTTC
>Ga0172381_10007962_pt1 | contig 10422 bp, 18 predicted proteins | sample Leawel6488metaG_FD_119754 | JGI IMG/M metagenome (GOLD analysis project Ga0172381, IMG submission 119754) | Leachate microbial communities from a municipal landfill in Southern Ontario, Canada - Leachate well 64-88 metaG | ecosystem: Engineered > Solid waste > Landfill > Unclassified | place... | reverse complement strand
CGTTTTGCTATTTTTTGGTATGTGCCTATGAAAAGGGCAATATTCCGCTGTATCTCTTAATAATCGCAACACTTCATATACTAAACCGCTGCGAGTGCCACCGCTTAAACCTTTTTGTTTACCGGCTTTTGATAAATCAGTGCATGGGAAAGACCAAGTGAATATATCGCAAGGTGGTATCTCGCCCATCATAGTTATATCGCCATAGTTTTTAACTTCGCCATGAATTGCTTGATATGATTTAATAGCATGAACATCGATTTCACTAAAACCTATTAACTCATATTTGTCAGTAATTCTCTTTAACGCCATCGCTTGGCAACCGACACCAGAAAATGCCTCGAATAATCTAATCGGTTTAGATTTATCGAAATAAAATCTTGGGTATAGCATTTCAAATATGTTCATTTTTCCAACCTCTAAATCGCTCGTAGTTGTGCATTTCTTTGTATAGTTTCCGTAGATATTTTTTATAATCGTTTTTCAAGTGATTGCTTTTCGATGTAGCAATAGCGATATTCACTCTCTCGATTTCATCTAATAATTCAAGGTAGGCAAATTGTTTCACGATTATTTCCTTTATTGTGTTTCTTTCATAAACGCCCTAATTTCAAGCGTAATTTAGTTTTTGGTATAATTTATCAATTTAGTGCATTTCGCTTAACCTTGCTGTGTCTTTGTGGCGAATGGCGCTATTTTACGCAATTAAGGGAGGTCGGTCAGCGTGGAGGAGTGTTTTGCTATGTGTGGATCTGTTCCGCCAATCGACCTCATAAGTAATATATCACAATCTTTTTCTATTATTAGTTTATCGGTGTGATTTTGGAATAAATGATGCGTTGTTCTTCTGGTTGCAAACTCGCTTTACGCCACTTCAACACCTTTTCGGCTTTGGTAATGCTCTCGTGTTCACCGATCTCGGTTGTGGTTGTGATGGTGTCTTTGTCGCTTTTCAGTAAAGCAACAACGATTAACCGACACTTTTGTTTAATGCCTCTCATATCAATTCATCTCCTTTTTATTTGTGCTTTCTTCATCTTCAAATATCAATCGCATTTCTTCGGCGGTAAACTCGATGCGGTCGTTGGCATCAATGTTGCCCTTTTTGTATTCGGTGATAAACGCCTCGACCGCCTCAACTAAGTATTGTTTGGTTTTCTTCATAACTTTTTAATGCCTTTCATTGCCGAGAAGTCGATGGCTGATAGCGGTATGTCCATATCGACGGGATTATACTCGGTTAATTTTCGCTCGGCTTCTTCTTCGGTGATTTTACCTTGTGCGACTTGTATTTCCAATTCGAGCGAGTATGCGTATTTACTGTTGGGTGTTGCTTCCGCCAATCTCGCTTTTAATAGAGCAATATGTTCTTTATTATTCATTTCTGCTATTTTGGCTTCCTTTCTTTCTTGTGCTTCAATTTGCTGTTCGGTTGGTTTCGCGGTTAGGTCGATTTCAGACTCGTCTTCCCACCGCCCTTGATTTAACCAGGTGTATGGATGTGGTATGTATTGTCCATTATCGCGTTGCCATTGTTCGCTCTGTTTTTGCTCGTTAATGGCATTTAGCATTTTATCGAGTAGCGGTTTATCAACCTTGTGTGTTCTAAACCAATTTGCACATTTTTGCTTACCAATTTTTCGTGGATAATTATTCCAAAAATCATCGAATAAACTAATGCGATTTTGCACTGCTTTTTTTGGTGTGTCTTTTTTTGTATCATCACTCGTATCATTTTGTGATTGTTCGACTGCATCATCAACGAGCGGTAGCGATGTGGCAACTTTTTTTTGATCAATAGTCTTATTCTTTACTAAACCTAAATCTAAACCTAAATCTAAACCTGCGTTGCCATTCCCGCCGACATTGGTTGCCATTCCCGTCTTTTCTTGGTTAATTTCGTTCCATTTTTCAATAACTAAATCGTTGTTTAATCTGCCAATTTCTTTCATTCCAATGCTCGAATTGCATTGATGACAAATGACCGAAATATTAGACAACTCATGCTTACCGCCCAACGCAATAGGCAAGTTATGGTTAATTGTTGGCGATTGGTTTCTAATTTCGTAATTCATTTTGACTCCGCAAATGGGGCAAGGCATAGTATTAAAAGCGTTTTTAATTCTTTGGTCAAAAGATGATGGTAAATCGCTTTCTTTTTTTGCTTCTAAACGCTTTGCCTGTGCTTCGGTTAAAGGTTTGCGGATTTTCTTGTATTCAGTAAGCGGAACACCGTTATTGAATGAATAACTGCGATTCTCATCGATTAGCAACAGTGATTTTTCATCTTTCCATTTAGTTTCGACATATCTATCTAATCTTATGGTGTTGTGAATGAGCCAATGCTTAATCACCACAATACCGCTATCGAAAAGCAAAACAAACTTTTTTTCAGCCAACTTTTCCAGGTCTTTTTCAGTGCAACCGCTTAATCTTGCTATGGAACGAGCGTTATTTAAAAAGCCATCATCATCGGCTCTAACCACTAAATCAAAATAAAGCAATCTCGCCGAAATCGGCATATCGATAAATGCGTCTGTTTCTACGATATCTAAACTAATCATTCTTTTATTCGCCATGTCTATTTAATTCCGCCTTTCTTCCCACATACATATGTTGGTATTTTGAACACTTTTTCAATTTCCATTTTCATTACATACTCGTTTGCTATATCGTCTGATAAGTGCATTAAGAATATGCCTTTTAGTTGCGTTTTGTTTAATTCTCTGACGACCTTTTTTGTTCCCGCCAGCGATAAATGGTAATGGGCTTGCCGCGTGAACTTATATATTTTACTTCGCGCGATTGGGTCATCTTCATTACCTTGCGCGTGTTCCATCACTGATTTTAATATCGCTTCAAGTTGTTTGCGGATATGGTTGCACTCGATGAATAGATAGTCAATTGGCACTTTGCTTATTTGTGCTGTATCGAATGTCTTGGTATCGTTGATAAACATTATCGTTTTTTTGCTAACCTTATCGTGGATCATAAATCCAAGTGCCGATGTATCGTGCTGCACATCGAATGGTTTAACAAAGATGCCTGGCAGTATTTCATAAACATTGCCACTTTCGATAATGTGCGCCCGCTTGTGGTCAATTCCGCTCAATGTCGCACTATTTGCCCACACATCAATGTTTCGCTCTAATAATTCGCTTTTGGATAAAGAATGGTCATTATGGCTGTGCGTTATCAAACAACTTTTTATGTTAGTTATTTGCATATTATTGCTGATCGTTTTAGACAACAAGTCGTGGTACGATAGTCCGCACTCGACTAAAATATGGCGATTGTTGGGGAAAGCCATAACATAAGCGTTCCCCGAACTCGAACTCGCCAAGCAAACGAACGATACTAAATTGTCATTAGAACGGTAAGTCATCTTCTTTCTCTTCTTCTTCCCTTTCGCCCTTTGCTCCATCTTTAATTTTTTGGGCTTTCCATTCCTCGAAAGTTAAGCCACTTGTGCTTTTGGGCGTTTCGGTTTGTTCCGCCTCGTCAACGGGCGCTTGTGGGGCGTTTGGTGTGTCAATAGTGATTTCGTCATCGCCATCTTGCTCTTTTAATGTTTCGATAACTTGTTCGGCACTTGTTAACTTTGGTTTTTCGCGATATTGCTCGTAATCTTCGAAAGTGTTTTCGAACGCCTCGCGGATGAATGTGTTAGAGAAGTTTTTGGGATATTTCTTGGTGGCATTGTTCATCATCTTTCGCTCAATCATCGCTTCTCTGCTTTGTGGCATTATCCACGATGGCGATATTAGCGTTTTATCTTTGCCATATTTATCCTTATAGACTCTTAACGATTTGTCTTTTAGCATTTCTTCAAGCGTCATATCTTCGATTTTATCGATGATGGCTTGTTTGGTTTCTTCATCGGCTGTTCGAGCGTTATTGAGTATGTGTGCTTTAAGGTTGGTTGCGACTTCTTCACGATCGCTGATTAACCATTCATCGCGACCATCGGTTTTGATAACGCGATAGACAACGCGCTCGATTGGTTGCGAATATGATTTAGGTTGCCATGTTGGCGGAACTTGCCCGTCGACATTAAACTGTGGGAATGTGAAACCATCCCCTTTGCGGACTTTCCATGCATTGTCGAGTGATTTAACGCCCTCGCCATATTTGCGGAGCAGTTTGTCATTGCCAACGCCCTCAACAAAGAACTCAAACTCTTTGCGGATGATAACGCCATTTTGATAAACTTTGCGGATTTGAAATCCACATTCACGCGGTATCGCGTTAGTGTTCAATCTTAATAAAGCAACTTGGCTTAACACCTTTGTAATGTTGCTCTGGTCGAAGTCGCTCATCTTCAAGCCATCGGCAGTTGCGATTTCGTTTAATTTGCTGATTGCTGAATAAACACACGCCCTTTGTTCGGCATCGAACTTGATGTTGTTGCTATTTAATGATTGGGCGACGCTTTGCAAATAAATGCTTTGCGCCTTTTGTAGTGCGGTTTGGAATCCGCCTTGTGTTGCAGTAATTTCTCTCTTGTCCATATTTTCTCCTTATAAGATGGGGTTGCCCCATAAATCATATTGTCGGGTTTTTTGTTCCGGCTCTGGTGTCGGCTCGCTCGGCGCGAAACTTTCCCAGAACTTATTGGCGAGTGATTTTTCATCTATCACATCGCCACGCCCACTAATTAATCGACCTTGACCATCGCGCCTAATCTTGCGTTTGATTATGCTGTATTCGATTAGAGGCGTCATTGCCCTTTGATATAATCGCTCGGCATATTCTTCGGCTTCGGCATCGTCTTTGGCGAACTTAATATCGCCTTGTGGATTTCTAATCAGCACTTTGCCGATAAGCGACCACGCGTCTTGTAGTGCTTTGCTATCGTTATAAATGTCAATACACTTATCGTGCTTGTGTGGATTGGTGTTGTAGGTGTAGTGTTCCGGCAACATTTCGCATATCTCTTTTTTCGAGTAATAACGATCGTGATTGCCGTCGCTCAATAAATCATGTAATCGCCATTGTCTTGGCGTTAATGTAATGTCGCTCATTTTTTCCCTTTCTTATTTATTATTATTTTACCATCTTAAATCGCTATTATTAGTTTTCGCGCAATGTTCCCACCTCAATCTTGTGGAATAAATCGCTAACCTTTGCGGTGATAACTTGGGCATTGGTTTTAATCTTGGTGGCGATACTTTCGCTATCGAGCGCTTCGCCCTCATCAAAGATAATCGGTAAGTCTGGCAAATTGCCTTTTCTTTTCAATGCCTCAATAACCGCTATTCCCGTGATTACCTTTTCGCTTGTGCTTCCCTTTTCGAACTTGGTTTGTTTGCCGATAATATATGGGTAGCATACTTCTTTGAAGCTTCCCTCTTTGATATTGCTTTCAATTAAATTAAACTTTACCTCGCCGAATGTTTGCGCGATATTTTCATTTAACTTTTGATATTTCAGAGCAATGAACTGCTCTAATGCAACTTGCTTAATTTCCAATTCGCTAACCGACTGTATATGGGCATCTTGCTTTTCTTTTAACTCGCAAACCAACCTTTCTTTAACTCCTGGCGCGATTAGTGGCGCGCTCGCTAAGTAATTTATTATAAGTTGGGCGTTAGATATATCGTTTTTAGCGGTTTTGAGGCGCGCGGCGAGGTTTTTAACTAATAAAGGTATATTTCCCCCGACTTCCTCTAATTCTCGCTGTATGTGGCTTTGTAGCGTTGGGCTGCTCTCTAACAATGCTTCATTGTCAATATCGCCCGCCAACTTAATAACAATTTCACGCAACACTTTATAATCGCTGATTTCTACCCACAGCGGATTGATGATCATCGCATAGTCGCCATTATAACCAAAGTATTCATTCAGCAATATCTCGGCATCTTTCTTTAATGGTATGTCAACGCCATTAATGATGTATTTCGTGGTATGCCCTTTTAATGTGCGCGTTTCAACATTACCGCGCGACACTTCCCAAACTTCTTGATATTGCTTTTCGTAAATCAGCCCATCGCGTTTGTTGCGAGTAAAATATGCTTTGACCGATACGCACGCGTTTGGTTTATTGTGCGGTTTATTGGCTTGCTCGTCTGAACTGCCCGATAATGATTTACCGGTCAACAGCCAACTTATTGCTTCAAGCACATTGGTTTTGCCGATGGCGTTTTTCCCATAGATGGCGCTTCTCCCGCTTTCAAACGATATTTTCAAATGTTCGATATTGCGGAAGTTGCTGATTTCTAATGTTTGAAGTTTGATGTTATTGATTTCCATAAAAGCCCTTTTCATCAATGCGATTGACCGCGATTTGTAAAAACTTGATTAGCCGATTCAACTCGACTTTGTTCAGAGTGGTGTGGACGATGATACGGATGTCATTAAGTATTGGCTCGATGACTTCGCACACTTCGCCATTTTGACCATAGGATTTCCACTCTAAATCTTTTTCTTCTACTTCTTCCCACTCGCGGTGAAACTCGGCGGTGGATGTTGGGTCGATGTTATTGTAATTGCCGCCGATTTTATTGGCGATGTATTCGCTGACATCACTTTCATCGTCGAAGTAGCGGTTGTCGTATTCGTATATCGTTTTAATCATTTCGTTTCCCCTTTATATGATTTTTGTGTATTTATCGCCCAATATGCACTGAACAATAATATAATTGCGTTTTGTGTGTTCTGCACTAACGAACTTATCTAAATCTTCTTCGGTATCGAATAGGCGTGTGCTGATTTTCCATGTTTTAATGTTTTGAAGCACCAACTTGCAGTAATATTTGTTTCCCATTGATTCCCCTTTATAGCGGTTGTTTAATCGCTCGTAGTATTGCCATCGCCGATATTGCGATGATAGCGCCGATTAATGTAAATAGTAGATTGGCAATGATGATTAGTAGTAGCATTATAGATTCTCCCATAACATTGCATATAATTCGGCGAGCGGTTTTTCAAAGTAATCAGCAATCTTCTTCATTGATTTGATGCTGGGCGTGTGTTTACCGGTTTCAATGTTCATGAGCGTTTGGTTAGTTAAGCCCAATTCTTTCGCTAACTCAATTTGCGATAAACCCTTTGCCATTCGGGCGCGTTTCAGCCACCCACTTAATTTCGACTTTTCCATATTCTTGTGTTCTCCTTTTCATGCATAGTTATTTTACTATGCGTTTTCCTTATTATTAGTTTCTGGATCGTCTTTGATGAAATAAACATCGTAGCGTTTGCTCTTATAGACGATGCGTTTTTGTTTGCCTTTGAATAACTGAGCAAGAATTACGCTTGTGGTCTTTTTCTTGATGCCAAAGTAATCGGCGAATTGATGTGCGTTGTCCAGGACTACGGTTAATTCATCGTCATCTTCATAGACCGCGATGCAGTATGCACCTTTGTATAATTTAGCGGTTTTCATTTATGCTTCTCCTTTATTTACCAACTTCGCCATTGTCGCCGCGCTCGACTAAATCATATGTCCCGCCATCTGCGAGCGATTGTGGCGTATCTGCGACTACACTGCCCATATCGTCGTAGGTGTGTATAACGATCTCGACGCCTTTGATTTTTACGCTGATTTCGCTGCCGTTCCAAAGCTCAGCAATTTTGTGAAAGCTGATAACGCCTTTCAATGATGTGTGTCTAACATAGTATCTTTTCATAACCACTCCTTCTCGCTCTGCCTTACTTGCGGACTTGCGACCGCCATCGGTGGCATTAAGAAAGGACTTTTTAGTCCTTATTATTGGTTGATGATTTTAGCAATTTCCTTTTTAGAAAAATGGATTTGCTTGGTTTTTTTGATGTGCTTTGTTAGTGCATCCACTTGAACAACGCTTATCATCCCCATGTTATTGCGGCGTAATTCGTATAACGCTCTTGCACCGGCGCGCAAGTCCTCTCGACTTATGCAAACGCTTTGAACTTTCGTCCCATCTCTTTTAATCTCGGTTAAACTGATATTCGGTCTTGCCATTTTTTTCTCCTTGCGATTTCTTTTCGCACCTTTATATTAGCACATAAAAAAGCGATTGCAAACCTTTTTTTATGTTTTTTTTATTCGGTTGCTATTTATATAATAAAAAAGACCTAACAAGTAGGTCAATTTATTCGATGTGGTGCTTATAATTCGGTGATTTCTGGTTTCGGCGTATCTTCGTTTAATGGTTTCGGTAATGGGGCTTCATCGATCACGATATTATTAGCGATTTCAATCTCGGTAATTATCTCTTTACCTAACGACATAAGGTTTAGTATTGTTGGGTATTTATCTTCATCGACCACGCGTTTACCTGTTTGTATACCTTGATAACACCCCCACGCGAACATAATTAACTTAATCACAAACACTAAGATTGATGCAGTATTCACGCCATATTCGCCAAACACCATTACCGCGTTAGCAAAAGCGATAATTATGGTCATTATGAATGGCATTGCAGAAAACTTTAATCCCGTTGTGTATGGGTGCGATATATATTTACTCCCAACTTTCCGATTGCCCGTTCCAAATGCGAACATATTATCAAATGTGGTGTAATCATATTTAACGCGTAATGTGGCTAAATTAAGCGTTCCCTTGTATTCTGGCACTTTACCATTAAGGAAGTCAATATATGCCAACACATCGCTTTTTTGTGCTTCAATGGTCAGCACCTCGCTATCGGTTATCTTCTTTGATAGTAATTGGTTATCTAATATGTCCAAATAAGCTTCGCACTTTGATAATTGATTATGGACTTTCAATCGTTCTCTAAACTCTTTATTGACGCGCTTTTTAATAATTAAGTTGCGATATTTTTTGAGTGTATTAGCGATTAACATATAATCGGGATTCGCCATTCCCACATCCAAACCCATCGGGAAATAAATACCGCGACCAGCAACGAAGTTAATGATGCTGAATGTAAATTCAAACCAATTAAACTGCGTGATGTCGAATTTAACTTGTAAAAGCAAAGTAAAGACCATCAACGCGACCATCAAGAATGTTAAAAGCGAGGTAATAACAACCCTCGCACGCCCGACTTTTACGGACTTCAAATTCAACCTTTTATTCATAAAACAATTTTCCCCTTTATTTTACTATACAACACAATATCTTTATTATTAGTTATTTCTTCGCTTTCGGCTTTTTGGCAAACGCTATTTGCATTGCTTGTTCGATTTGGGATTGTTCTCTTTCAGCAACCCATACGGGCAGTGGATTAACCACGATGCCAATGGCGACGCTTGGAATCACGATATATAGTATGCGTTGTATTTTCATTACATTTTCAGCGATTACGCTTGTCATAAAAAGAATTAGCACTAATGGCACGATGACATACATTACGCCAACGATAATTTGCTTTACTAACCCTTGCTCTAACGCTTTAACAATGCGTGATAGGGCATAGAATATCGGTATGGACACGATAGCAATTAAAATTAACGACCAACCGCCCATCATAAACCGCCCCTCGACATTAAATAAATCATAGTAATAATTTATAGCAAGAAAAGGCACTATGCAGGTAAAAAACATAAATGCGATTAACTTAACCCAAAACTTCGTTCTATCGCTCATGATACATTACCTTAAAGCGTTTCAGTATAATCTACTGATTGCTCGATTTCGGCGATGGCTTGTTCTTTGCGCTCTTCTTTTGCCGCTTGTTCCGCGACAAACTCTTTAACTTCTTGCTTGACCTTTTCGATAACAATGGTTTTAATCCCTTTGACTTTCGATACATTTTCAATCAAGGCAAGCTTAGATTGTGGATCATTGCTATTTGACAGCACTAAACTTTCGACCTGGACTTTTGCGATTGTTTCAATGTTCTTCAAATATTCAAGGATAGGCGATAATGCCTTATCGACCGCAATAGTAATAACTTCATCAATCTTGTTTTCGATGAGCGGCGATAATTCGCTCATAATGTCATCTTTGATTTCGGTTGGTGTCAGTGCTTTATATTTGCGGTATTTAGACCAGATAATACCAGCCCAAGTTAAAATGCCACTCGAAGCCAACCAAGTCATCAAGACGGTAAACTTCTCAAAATCGAATGTCGCAAACCAATTCATAATTTCATCCATACAATTAGATCTCCTTTAATGCTTTCGCAATTTGTAATCTCAAAGTGTTTAATTCACTTTTCAATTCTTCGCATTTCGCCAATCGCTTATCACGATCAACTAACAACTCATCAAGCGATGCAATTTCAAACTTGCCATCGCCGGTGCAAACGAGCAAATCGCCCTTTTTGGCTTTCTTTAATTCCCTAATACTAATTTCCATATTGTTCCTTTCTATTAATCTATTATCCAACTAAATGTATTGACACCATCTAATACCGTTAGTTTCAAAGTGTATGTGCCGCTTGCAGTTGGTAGTGCTGGTAAAGTATCAACATTTCCGCTATTGCCATTACCTAATAATGAGCGTGTGATAATTTCCGCAACAAGGTCATT
>Ga0172381_10007960_pt1 | contig 10423 bp, 12 predicted proteins | sample Leawel6488metaG_FD_119754 | JGI IMG/M metagenome (GOLD analysis project Ga0172381, IMG submission 119754) | Leachate microbial communities from a municipal landfill in Southern Ontario, Canada - Leachate well 64-88 metaG | ecosystem: Engineered > Solid waste > Landfill > Unclassified | place... | reverse complement strand
TTATCGTCGGTAATCCCGACCTGGACAATACGCTTTTCCGGGCCCTTGTCTTCTCCCTGTTTTAAAAGGACATAATCCTGCCCGTTGTCTTTATGCAGCGCCTGGGCGGGAATAAGCAATATGCCGTCTTTTTCCTGGACGATAAAATCCACGGTCGCGTTCATCCCGGAACGGAAAAATTCCGGTGAATTCTCGGGGACCAGGTCAACCTTGTAAATAGTTACATTATTAACGGTTTCCGACTCGTAATAAATATGTTCCACGAAAGCGTCGATCTTGGTATCCGGATAAGCGTCCAGGGCGATAACCGCTTTCTGGCCGAGCTTGATCTTGCCGATATCGGTCTCATCAACCTGGGCGCGCACGATAAGCTTATCCGACAATACCAGCACCGCGTCCGAGGTAGTAACCGTCTGCCCGGGCTGCGTGGTGGCCACGATCACCTCTCCGTTAATGGGGGCCAATAAGGCAATCGGCTTATAAACCTCCTGCCAGTATTTCAACTTCTCATCCCCCTGGCCGCGCGCCGCGTCCAGCAGGGCCGCCCTTTCGGTCGAACTCATCCAGGCCAGGGTCTGCCCGATCTTTACATTCTCTCCTTCCTTAACCAGGACGCTTTCCACCCGGCCGCTCACCGGAGGCATAATCTCCAGGCGGTTCTTGGGATAAACCGTGCCGGTAGTAGAAATATAAATCTTAATCGACCCGAGAAAAGGATGGATCTCTTTTACCGTATCCGAAACATCCTTGGCTTTCATCATCTTCATCCCGAAAAAACCGGCTCCCGCCAGTAATAAAACCGCAATAAATAACACGCTCCTTTTTTTAAACATATTCCAAAGTCTCTCCTTTCGCCTGGATCCAATAAGCTTCGGCCAGCAATAAAGCCGCCTGCGCGTTAAGATAAGTGCTTTTCTGCTGCACCAGGTTATCCTCGATGATCGTCCAGTTATCGAAGGTAATAAACCCGACTGCATACTCCGCCTGGGCGATCTTTGAACGTTCTTCGGTAGCGATAAGCTGTTTTTTCTGCACCCTCACATTCTCCAGCGCGTCCTGCAGCGCGGCCCAGCCTTCTTCCAGCACCAGGACGATGCTGTCGCGCGTGCTCCTTTCGTTTTCCTTAAGCTGGCTTAAATACGCCTGCGCCTTGGAAACCTGCGCTACCCTCAAGCCCCCTTCAAAAATCGGCATTGTAAGAGCGAGCCCGATATTCCACTGGTCTCCTTTAGGTTCCCAGCGGCTGCCTGATTTGCCCGCCCCCGCCGAACCGGAAAGGGAAGGCGAAAAATCGGCGTAAGCGGATTTCAGACTGAACTCCGCCGAATTCTTCTGGGCGATAATTTTCAAAAGTGACGGGTTATTCTGCGACAAAGATTCGAAATCCGGTTTTTCCTTAGCCTCGTCGGAAACCGTAAAAACACCTTTTACCTCAAGCGGAATGAACTGCCTGCGGCCCATCTCTTTATTCAGCTTACGCTGGGCTACTTCCATCTCCCTATTTGCCTGTGAGATTTGATACTGGGCATCCGCCAGGTCGGCTTCGGCGGTAAGAAGCGCCCCTTTATGTTCCAGCCCCGACTCATAACGCAAAGTGATCAGTTCCAGGTTGCTCCTGCGGATATCATAGATCTCACGGGTTATCTTAAGACGCTCCTGCGCCTTTAAGAGGCTGATAAAAGCGCTGCGTAATTCATACCTGACAGTAACCGAGATATACTTAAAGTTTTGCCGGGAGGCATTAATGTCTTCGGATGCGGCTTTCACTTCCTGCAAAGTTTTCGTACCGTCGAAGATCAACTGGGTTCCGCTGACCCCGTAGGAATAACTGTTGGACTCACCGCCTGATGAATTCTCGCCGTCCCCGGCAACAGTTTTGGAACGGGAAGCGCTCAAGCTGGCGTCAACCTGCGGCAGAAGCTGGCTTGCGGTAATTTTCTTGACAGCCTCGGACTGCCTGGTCTCCGCCTGCGCGGCGATCAAGTCGGGATGGTTCTTCGCCGCTTCCGCGACGCACTCCCTCCAGTCAAAAACTTCCGCCGCCGGCAGCGGTTTCGAAAGAATAAACACCGCGCCGAGGACTATAAAATTAATCTTTAATACTTTAAGCATATATCCTTAATTATAAAATCTCCGTCAAACTATCAAAAACTTCCTTAATAGCGAACCTATCTTTCCGAAGGCGGGCATGGTAAATCTCCACCCGGAAACGGGGCATGCCCTCCGCGCGGGAGAGGAACCCGCCCCTGCTTGAATTCCCTCTGCAATTCATTGAATTTTTCCTGCTGCTGCGGGGTAAGAAGGCCCATGATCTGTTTATCGGTGCTTTCTTTGATGGTCAACATCGTCCGGCGTAAATCCTTTCCCGCCTCGTCAATCTTCTGGCGCCCTTTTTCCAGTATCTGCCCAACTTTATCTTTCTGTTCGGCATTAAGCTCCAGCTCTTCCGTGAACATTTGCAAGGGGCCTCCTTTTATCCATCTATGCTTGCCGCGGTCATACCACATCATGCGTTCAGCTTTCTCCCTGAAATCAGCCTTCCTTAAAAAACGGCCTTTATGAACCGGGCCTCCGGAAATGACGGCACCCGTCAAAACCCCGGCCAAAACACACAATACCGCGAATAACGCCAGATACAACGCATTCCTGTTCATCTTCCCCTCCCTTTTTACTTATTCCTGGACACCCAGCACCAGGCCCAATGCCGTCGAAACTGTAACCTGCCCGCCCTTCAACAAACGGTCCTCCAGCAAATTATCTTCACCTTGCCCGGGCAAGACAGAAAATAAAAATATTAACGACAACAGAACCGCGGTAACCGGAACCGGGATAAGCCTGCGCGACAGGCTGCCCATGCCGGACAACCAGGAAAGCTCTCTTCCGAAAGCCCTCTCCCTTTTTCGAATTTCTTCTTTCAGACGGGAAACCATATAATCCGGGGGAAGAGACTTGCGCGCTCCTCCGGATACAGACTCCTTGGCACGCGAAAGAAACGACAGCTCCCTGCGGCAGGCGGGGCACTCCTGAAGGTGCTTTTCTACCCGCAGCCTGTCCGAAACAGAAGACTCCCCGTCCAAATAACCGGACAACATCCTCATCACCCTTCCGCAATCCCTCATCCCTGCACTACCCCCAGCTTGAATAACTCTTTTTTTAAAAACTGTCTACCGCGATAAATCCTGGACTCTACCGTGCCGATACTACAATGCAGCGCTTCGGATATCTCCGCGTAACTTAAATCTTCCAGGTCTTTCAGCACCACTGCCGCGCGGAATTTAAAAGGGACATTTTCCAGGGCCTTTTTAATTGCTTCCTCTTTTTCTTTACCCAGAAGCAGCTCGCGCGGCCCTTCGGAAGAGGAACCAGGTTCGAAAAAATGATCTTCAGCCGGGCGCGCCTTCCTCTTGCGGAGGAAATCATATGTCGTATTGACGGTAACCCGGTAAAGCCAGGTTGAGAACCGGCTTTCCCCGCGGAAGAATCCGATCTTGTAGTAAACTTTCAGGAATACCTCCTGAACGATATCCTCGATCTCCACGTCCCGCCCCGCCAGGGAATAAACGATATTCAAGACCTTATCCTGGTATTTCCTTACCAGCGCCTCGAACCCGGTTTGGCTGCCTCCCAGGAATTCCTTAATATAAAGAGCGTCTTCATTATTTTGGCTTTGCATAGATTAGACGTAAAAAACCCCGTTTTATTCCCGAAAAAATTTAAATATCCGGCCGGGCGCCTTATTACGGGCGGCGCGGAAAGCTATATTCCTTCGCCGTCCCGGATCAGGGCGAGGATCGCCGACTGGGAAACAATCACATATTTGTTCTTTTCAAACTGGATCTCTACCGCCGCGTCTTTTAAATATATACAGTCGTCTCCTTCTTTAGCCTGGAGGGGAAAATACTTCGCGGAAGAATTCTGGGTAAGCCAGGGTTCGTTTTCCAGAGAACTGGCGTCGGGAATGGGATAACCGGGCCCCGTTTTTACGATCTTGCCGCTATGGACCCTTTCTTTTTCCAGGACGCCCTGGGGAAGGTAAAGCCCGCAGTCGGTGCGGGTATTTTCTTCGTGCGGGGAAATCAGGACTTTATCACCTACCACGATAATCTCTTTATTCATATCTCACCTTAAATTTTACGATTGATTTTAATTATAACACTCAAAAATAAATTTCAGGCCTTTTTATTAGACCAGATACCCGCCAGGATTGCCGCGCTCACGATGCACCAGGTTGCAAAAAGAGCGTTAGGGATCGCCGCTTCAGCCGAAATATGTTTGATCGCCAATACCGCGCCCATTCCGGCATTTTGCATCCCGACGTTGATCGCCAAAGTCCGCCGCTGGGAGATACTGAACTTACACGCTTTGCCCGCCAAATACCCGAAAAGAAGCCCTAAAAGATTCAAACTGATCACCGCCGCCAGGATCAACCAGGTCACCTTACCCAGAGCGTCCTTATTTAAAGCCACCACCAACCCGCAGATAAAAGCGATAAATAAAGTCGAAAGCGCCGGAAAAACCGGTTTGATCCGCGAGGTAATCTTATGGAATTTATGCTGCACCCAAAGGCCCAGGATCAACGGCAGGATTACCATCAGCATAATACTTTTAAACATCGGCAGGAACTGTATCGGGATATACTGACGCCCCAGAAAAAATGTAAGCGCGGGCGTTAAAAGCGGCGAAACTAAAGTCGTAGCGGTAGTCAAGGCCACGGAAAATGCCACGTCCGCTTCGGCAAGATAAGACATTACGCCGGCGGCCATCGCGTCCGGCACCGCCGCCGCCAGGATCAACCCTACCGCCAAAACCGGAGGAAGATTTAAAACCTTGATAATACAAAAAGCAAGGACGGGCATGATCAGAAATTGCGCCGCGGTTCCCAGCAAAACCAGTTTCGGTTTTTCAATAATCGGCTTAAAATCTTTCGCGGAAAGCAGGCAGCCGATACCGAACATCGCCAGGCCGAACATCCAGTCGATAAAAGGTTTAAACGGCACTAATACCCCGGGAAAAAGGTAACCTGTCGCCGCCGCCAGGATCACCCAGAACACCAGAAGCTTGGAAAACCTTTCCAGTATTTTATTTAACATCTCGATTACCTCAAAATGCGGTTAGAGCCATCCGCAAATACTGAAAGCGCAGATCGTCTTAGCATCATTGATCTTTCCCGATAAAAATAACTTCCGCACCATTGCCTTTCCTGCGATGCCGCACCGGATCACTTCGTCTTTTTCCGGATGCCCGCCGGATTTCTTCAATCCGCACGCCCGGTAAATAACAATTTTCTCCGTAGAGTACCCGGGCACCGGATAAATATACCCCAGCCTGGCGATCCCGGAGGCGGAATATCCGGTTTCCTCGGCCAATTCCCTGCGCGCGCAGGACAACAGGGATTCCCCTTCTTCACGGGTCCCGGCGGGAAGTTCATAAAGATACCTGCCGATTACCGGACGGAACTGGCGCAGCAGGATAACCTTGTCCTTTTCGATAAACGGCACGATCAACGCCGCTCCGGGATGTTTAATTACCGGTATCTTCATTTTCATACGCCGATATCCTCATTCCAAAGTTCCGGCTTATCTTTAATAAACTTCGCCATAAGATCGATACATTCACGACTTTGTATAACTCTTAACTTCACTCCCCGGGAACGCAAAAGCTTTTCTTCTCCCGTAAAATTTTTATTCTCCCCGATCACCAGGCGCCTGATCCGGTAAAGAAGCAGCGCACCGGAACACATCGCGCAAGGCGAAAGCGTAGTGTAAAGACAACAGTCTTCATACGCTGAAGCCGAAAGCCTGCCGGCGTTTTCCAAAGCGTCCATCTCCGCGTGCAGGATCGCGCTGCCTTCCTGCACCCTCCGGTTATGCCCGCGGCCGATAATCCTGCCCCTTCGGACAAGAACCGCCCCGATGGGAATGCCCCCTTCTTTTAAACCAAGCTTCGCTTCCTTCAACGCCGCCTTCAAAAATTTATCCATATCTGGGACCGTTTCCCTCCAAATGCCTGTCGCTTCTTGAGTTACAAGAGAAGTGTCCCCCTCCTTCCTTCTCTACCTTATGCCTCCTGCCAGTATCCCGTTAATAATCTTCAGATCCTCTTCATTGGCAAGTACCAGCAGCACATCGCCGCTTTCCAAAACCGTGGAGCCGTTGGGCACAATAAACTTTTCTCCTCTGGAAATAAGAACTACCAGCGCCTCCGGAGGTATTTTTATTTCAGCGATGCTTTTGCCGATGATCTCCGAATGGTACGGAACGATCATGTCTGTAAGCGAAGACTCAAAACCTTCGGCGCGTTCAAACTCGATCGGATAAGGCTTCCTGAAATCAAAAGGCGCGTTAACATTAAGAACCCGGGAAACAAGATGAATTGTCGTTCCCTGCGCCAATACGGATAGCAGAACGATGAAAAACACGATATTAAATATCATGTGCGCCTGCGGGATCCCCGCCAGGAGAGGAAAAGTCGCCAATATTACCGGAACCGCCCCGCGTAATCCCACCCAGGAGATCATCAGTTTCTCGGAAAGGCTGAACTTAAAAGGGATCAGGGATAAAAAAACCCCGGCCGGGCGCGCCAAAAAAATAAGCACCGCGGCAACCAGGATTCCTTTTCCCGCCACCGGAGGGATCTGCGAAGGAAAAACCAGCAGGCCGAGCGTAATAAACATCGCGATCTGCATCAGCCAGGCGGTCCCCTCATAAAATTTGACAAGAGATTTCTTGTAAGCGAATTCTCCCCTGCTCATCAAAAGGCCCAGGATATAAACCGCCAGGAACCCGTTGCCTTTTATCAGAGATGCCAGAGAATAAGTCAAAAAAACCAGGGAAACCGTCAGCACCGGATATAACCCTTCATAACCCAGTTTTATCCTGTCGATAACAAGAATGCTGACCTTGGCCATCAGATAACCGGCCAGAAGCCCCAGGCCCATATTCAAAATAAATAACGGGAACAGGTTCCAGGGCGAACTTAAAGAATTAGTCAGTATCCCCAGAAAACCAATTGTCAAAAAAACCGCCATCGGATCGTTACTTCCCGATTCAAGTTCCAATAACGGCTTGAGCTTCCCTTTAAGCGATATCTTTTTAGACTTAAGGATGCTTAAAACAGCGGCCGCGTCGGTAGATGAAACGATCGCCCCCAGCAAAAGCCCCTCCCAGACGGAAAAATTAAGGATAAAAACCGAACAGGCACCTACGACCAGGGCGGTAATCAAAACGCCGAAAGTAGAAAGCATGAAACCCGCCGGGAACAACGGTTTAACCGATTTCCAGGAGGCGCCCAGGCCTCCGGAAAAAAGAATCAAAACGAGGGCGATCACGCCGATAGATTTTGTAATTTTATAATTATCGAAATAAATAATCCCGAGGCCTTCGGAACCGGCAAGTATGCCGATGGCAAGAAACAACAGCAGCGCGGGAACGGCGATCCTATCCGAAACTTTGCTTGAGATTACGCTAAGCAAAATCAGGACCGCCCCCCAGAGGATAAAAAATTCAATGGACATTTCGGAAAATCAATTCAGTATACCGCGGTCTAAGAACCGGGGTTGCTGCTTGGATTGACGAGGCACGCTTTATACCCGGCATCCGGTCATTTTAGCTAAAGACTCCACCGACCTGACCGCGAGTTCTACCGCCGCCTCCAGGTCTTTGATGTTAAAAACACCGGTAGCAGAATGGATATAGCGGGTGGGGATAGCCAGAACCCCCGTGGGAACACCTTCACGGCTCATACAGATAATCGCCCCGTCGGTCATCCCGCCTTCGATTACATCCAGCTGGTATTTAATCTTGTTTTCTTTGGCGGCCCCGACCAGAAGGTCTTTCATTTTTTCATTAACGATGAGGCCCCTGCCGGAAGCCTCGATAATGGTTATCGAAACACCCTCTCCAAGCTTAAGCGCGGATTCGCGCTCGGTTACCTGCGGGGTGTCCCCGGCGACATTAGTATCGATGGCAATGGCATAGTCCGGGTCGATCTTAAAAGACGAGGTGCGCGCGCCTTTTAAGCCTACCTCTTCCTGGGTGGTAGCCACCGCGTAAACCTCCGCCCCGGCATTAATCCGTTCCATAATCTTGAGCAGCGCGAAACAGCCGATGCGGTTATCGACCGCTTTGCCGTAATAAAGGTCCCCGTTTAATACTCCGGCGTTCGGCTCGAATATCACCACATCTCCTACCGCCACCCTCTTCTCCGCTTCCCCCTTATCCTTACATCCAATATCAATAAACATATCCTCGTATTTCAGGGGCTTCTTTCTTTCATCTTCCCTCAATAAATGCGGAGGCTTGGTCCCGATTATCCCCAGGCAGTCGCCTTTCTTGGACTTGACGATCACCCTCTGGGCGGGAAGAATACGGTCATCGATACCTCCCAGTTTTATGAAATGCAGGAAACCTTCCTTGGTAATATATTTAACCATCAGCCCTATTTCATCCATGTGCGCGGCGAGCATTACCTTAACCTTGCCCTGCCCCTTCCTGGCGATAACATTCCCCGAATTATCGACCCGCACCTCCTGGCAGCTCTTTTTCAGTTCCTCCTGCATGATTCCGGCGATCGGGCTTTCGTATCCCGAAGGCCCCGGCGCCTCAAGAATCTTTTTCAATAATGAATCCATTAATCCCTCCTGTCTATCTTGCCGCAGATGAAAACGATTTTTTTCATCATAGAATCACGGCCGCCTGGCTTCAACTTCTTTTAAAATCCTCTGATAAGTGCAGAAATCGCAATCCGGGGAATACGGAGGCACCACCTCTTTTTCCAGGCACTGGCGCATCGCTAAAATTTTCGGCTCAATCCATGAATCATCCCCGGTATACGGGATAATCTTGATCCGGAATTCAAGCCTGGCGTCAAAAGCGTCCCTGGAGGTATCTCCGTTGCAATAAACAAAATACCCGGTGGGAGAAACCTTAAAACCGTTCTTCCTGAATAACCACTGGTAGATCTCCATCTGCCTTTTGTAGGAAACCTGCCAATCCGCGTCCAGGCTGACCTCTTCATCTTTGGAGGTGCTTTTATAATCGACGATGAATAACTCCCCTTCCGGTCCGGACCAGACATCGTCCACCGCCCCGGTAAGCAGGAAGTTTGTCGCCTGGTGCAGGTATTGCATTCCGCCGTGCAGCGCGTCGCGCCAAAAATCCAGATCCTGATGCCGAAAGGGAACCGCCACGACCCCCGCCTGAAGCATCAGAGGGTGAGCCTCCCCTTTAAGGCGGTAGGCGTCGAATTCTTTCTTGAGCAGTTTATCAACCGCGGAATTCAAGGCGAAGGGAAATCCCGGGGGCTGACTTACCCCCAGCCTGCGGTCCAGATAAAAACAGCGCGGGCAATTAACAAAAAGCTCAATCTTGGAACGGCTTAATTTAAAAGGCGCTCCATTTTTCGGATCAAATAAATTTCTGGTCTTTCTGCCGGTATAATATTTTGACATCTTCCGCCGATAAAATCAGTAGTCGTGACAGCAGCCGGGCAAGTTTTCTCCGCCCCCCGTAAATTACCGGTTTACCGGTTTCATTAAAGTGGGCGGCAAGATAACAATCTCCACCCGCCGGTTCCGGCGCTTATTCTGCGGCGTATCGTTAGGGGCCACCGGATGATACTCCCCGTAACCGTCGGCCGAAAGCATGCGCGGATTGACCTTCCCCTGCTCGATAAGATAATGCAGGACCGAAAGGGCGCGCGCCGAGGAAAGCTCCCAATTCGACTTCCATCCGGAGCGCTTGATCGGGTCATTGTCCGTATGGCCTTCGACCGCGACCTGCGAATGGGGAACATCCTTATTGAGGACCGCGGCGACCTTGCCCAGCGTCGCTTTGCCCCCTTCTTTTATCTTATCCTTCCCGGAATCAAAAAATATCTCGGAAACAAAAGTGATCACCAGCCCGCGCTCGGTCATCTGAAGTTTCGCTTTGTATTCCCCGATCTCCTTCTTCAGAGACTTTTCAAGCTCCCTTTGAGCCTCTTCCAGGTCGGAGATTTCTTTCTCTTTCTCCGCGGCTACCTTTTGCACCTCTTTTTCTTTTTGTTTCTCCAGCCAGGCCAGCCGGTTCTTCAAACCGGCGTTCTCCGCTTCCAAGGTGTCGGCGCGGCGCGCTTTTTCAATGTAAGCGCAGCCGGACAAAGCAAATACCGCGAAAACAACAAAAACAAGCAATACCCCTTTTTTCATCACAGCCTCCCGGCGGTCCATCCCGCTGCCGCGAAAATTCCGATAATATTTCTTTTGTATTATACTGCTTAATTCCATTCGGCTCAATGAAAAAGTGACGGATTTAAATCATCGGCTATCAGCCGTCTGCTAAAAGCGGGAAAGGACAGTAGTTAAAAATAAAGGGGACGGTTCTATTTTTCTGGTAGAACTAGGGTTAAAAAATAGAACCGTCCCCTTTATTTTCTGGTTTTGCTT
>Ga0172381_10007959_pt1 | contig 10423 bp, 14 predicted proteins | sample Leawel6488metaG_FD_119754 | JGI IMG/M metagenome (GOLD analysis project Ga0172381, IMG submission 119754) | Leachate microbial communities from a municipal landfill in Southern Ontario, Canada - Leachate well 64-88 metaG | ecosystem: Engineered > Solid waste > Landfill > Unclassified | place... | reverse complement strand
TATAAGTATCACCCAGAACACTTAAAACAATAATCTACTATATGCCATTTGTACCAGGAGATCCCAACATAAACAGAGAAGGAAGACCGAAAGGAAGCGTGTCTGTTGTTCAGGCTATCAAGAAAAAATTAGAAGAAATACCAGAAGGAGAAAAGAAAACTTATCTTGAGCTATTGGTCAATCAAGTAATGGAGAAAGGACTAGCTGGAGATGTCTCTATGATTAAAGATATTATAGATAGAGTAGATGGAAAGCCTTTGCAGACTCAAGAGATTGATATGACTACCAAGGGTGAAAGTATTAACCCAGACATAGATCTAGACGCATTAGCTATCAAGATGGAAAAAGAGATAAAAGATAAAAAATGTCAGAGTTAACCGAAAAACTAGCAGAAAAGAACATCCATATATTTCTGGAGAAGTATAACATCACGGCTGACCAGGGAGATAAACTAAATTTCAGCGATCATGAGTATATGTGGGATATATATAGTGATATGTCTCCTAAACAAGCAATACTCAAGGCAGCGCAGGTAACAGCTTCCACTTGTACGAACATCAAAGCTCTATGGATCGCAAAGAACAAAAAGCTTGATATCATATATAGTCTTCCATCTTCTTCTGACATGAATGACTTTGTCTCTGGTAAGACCAACAGACTTATAGCCAACAATCCCATATTCGGAGAATGGACTAAAGATAAAGATAGCATTGAACAGAAGAGAGTAGGTGATAACGTAATATATTTCAGAGGGACTTGGAGCAACAGAGCTGCACTAGCCATCCCGGCAGACCTTTATATATCAGACGAAACAGATCGTAGCAAACAAGAAATAGTCGCACAGTATAGAACACGTCTACAACACAGTCAATTTGGTTGGGAATGGTATCTGAGTAACCCATCAGCTCCAGGCGTAGGAGTAGACAAGCACTTTCAACTATCAGATCAAAAGCATTGGATGATTAAGTGTCAGCATTGCAATCATGAGTGGTATCTAACAATGGATAACATCATGACTTCATCAAGGGGAATGCCATATTTTGGATGTATTAAGTGCAAACAGGAATTAGACAGACATCACGGCAGATGGGTGAAGAAGTTTAACGACAGGGAGATATCAGGTTATTGGATTTCTCTACTAATGCCCCCTAGAATGTCAGCACAGTATATCTTAGGAAAGAAGAAAGACGATAGCGAGGAGCAGTTTACAAACTTTGTTCTGGGCCAGCCTTATGTGGGTAAAGGAAATGTTCTGCTAAAGAACGCCTTTCTACAGAACCTTACTAATACTATCAATCCTCAAGACTCAAGACCTATCATCGGAGTGGACACGGGAGTAGGGATCAACTATGTAGTGGGTAACAAATACGGTATATTCTATTACAACAAGACTGATGGATATGATGAGCTAGAAAAATTATTACAAAGATGGCCCAATGCTATAATGGTAATAGATCAGGGGGGAGATATAATCGGACCTAGAAAGTTAAGAGAAAAATACCCCCATCGAGTGTTCCTATGCTTCTTTAGACAGGACAGAAAGAATGACCAGCTTATACAGTGGAACGATGATGACGGAACAGTAGTGGCAGATCGTAACAAGGTTATTCAGCTAGTAGTGGATGAGTTTACCGAGAAGAGAATCCCTATATATGGTACAGAGGCGGACTGGTATGATTACTGGCTAGAATGGGCAGGTATGTATCGTACTAGCGAGGAAAAGACTAACGCCCCGGGGACCATTATTAACATCTGGCACAAAGGTGCAAGCGGACGTTGTGACTATCCATTTTCCACGGTTTATTGGAGAATAGGCATAGATCGTTTCAATGAGGAGCATTCAACCTTTCACGAGCCTAACGCCGATACTTTCGCTTCCAAGGGCTACGAGGCACGACCAGACAATACTTTATTCTTACCCAAAAACTAATGGAAGGAGAAACAATCGTGATTATGACAGATGAAGACGCAAGGCTGTTTGTTGCTTTCCGAAAGTATCAATCTATCTGGGTAGAATTATTCCAGTACCCTCTTATCAATACTAAGGTAATTCTTAACTTCAACAGCCAAGGGGAACTAAAATCTGCCATGATACCAAAAATTGTTAAGTCTTGACAAATTCTGTATATCGTTTATACTGAAACTATATTAGCGGTTTATAAAAGTCCACCAACTTCACCGCAAGCGGACAGGGTTTATTCCCTGTCTTTTTTTGTATCTAACAACACCTAGATGGCTATAATTGGCGCGCCAGAGGGCAGCAGAGGAGTAATGGACAGCATCAAGGGGATGTTTGGTCTTTTTGGTGAAACGAACAAGTCAGACGGTAAAACTCCTGGGGAAAGCGGAACACCAGAAGACGCTTATGAGTCTAAGATGTCCGATGAAGAGATCATACAGCTTACTCGTAAATGGAAAGATACTTATAGCGTTTACTTCGATCCTATTAAGAAGACCCAAGAACTAGCTTTTGACTACTGGATAGGCAAGCACAGAGCAGATGATTCTACCTACATCAATAATTCAGCACAAGGTCAGGACTTGAAAGATAATCTATTGTTTGAAGCAATAGAGACTTTCCTCCCGATAGCTACCAGAGCGAATCCCGATCCGTTGGTGACAGCAGATGATTCGGAAATAGGTCAACAGTTGGCCCATGACATCAAAGTGGCCTTAGTACATGAGGCAGACGTGCAGAAACTTCGCAGGAAACTGGCTAAGATGACTAGACATTGGGTGCTTAACAGAATAGGAGTAGTTAAGATTAAGTGGGATGTTCAGACCAACTCTATCAAGACAGAAGTATTGAAGCCCAATAGGATGATTTTCGATAAGGACGGATATATTGACGAGGGTGGACATTTTGTTGGTGACTTCTTGGGAGAAGAGAAGAGCGAAACAGCACAAAGGCTCGGTGAGATGTTCCCCAAGAAAGCAGACTTTATCAAGATGAAGAGTGCAGGGAAGAAAGCAACCAAAATCAAATATATCGAGTGGTGGTATCATAATCAGGAAGTATTTTATACCTTAGATGATGAAGTACTTGGCAAATACAAGAACCCACACTGGAACTATGACGGTACTGTTAAAGAGAAAGATCCGATGACAGGAGAGGAAACAGAAGTGGAGATCCAAGGAACAAACCATCTTAAAGAACCTTTGGCACCTTATATCTTCCTTTCAATCTTTAACGCCAGTTCTCATCCTCATGATGACACTTCTTTGATGTTACAGAACATATCAATCCAAGACGTGGTAAACAGACGCTGGAGACAGATAGATAAAAACGTTGATGGAATGAATAACGGAATGGTTGTTAGTGGAACTGCTTTCACCGAGGAACAAGCCTCACAGGCCGCCTCAGCACTCCGTAGAGGGGTTTCAATACGAGTTCCCAATGGATCAGTCAAAGACGCTGTAATGCGTTTCCCGGCTCCTAATCTTCCGGCAGATGTGTTCAATAACTTAAGAGACGCTCGGCAGGAGATACGCAACATATTCGGAACGGCAGGAAGTAGCGCACAAGGCGTGGAGAATCAAGAGACGGTCCGAGGAAAAATAATGATAAACCAGATGGACTCTTCCCGTATCGGTGGAGGGGTCACTGAGTACATCGAGCAGGTAGCGGATTCAATCTATAACTACTGGGTGCAAATGATGTTTGTCTACTACGAGGAAGAGCATTTAATAGCAGACGCAGATGCTCAGGCTACTCAGCTTATCAAGTTGAAAAATGACCAGTTTCCTCTCATCAAGTCTCTGAATGTAACGGTCAAGGAAGGTTCTCTTATTCCTAAGGACCCGCTGACGCAGAGGAATGAAAGCATAGACTTGTGGAGCGCAGGAGCTATAGATCCTAAGAGCCTTTACAAGAAGCTAGACTATCCCGACCCAGAAGAAGCGGCTAAACAACTTCTCTTGTGGAAACTGGTAAGCGAAGGAGCATTGCCTCCCCAGGCATATATAGCAGACTTCCAGACACCCCCTCAGCAATTACCCCAGCAGGGAGTAGGTGGGCCAGCGGTAAATAACATAGGTCAGGAAGGACAAGGACAGATGCCATCAGCCACGAGCAATGAAGCAGTCAATGCGCAGAGCCAGCAATTACTCAATCAAGTCCCCATATGAGCTTAAAAGATAAAAAGAAACAAGTAGCTTTGAAGATGCCAGTCAAAGAACTGGTAAAAGAGCATACAGACTTAGTAAAGGCTCTAAAGACTGACAACCCTAAGCTGGTACGCAAAGAGGCTAAGGAACAGTCAAAAGAACTTAAAGGATATAAGAAACTAATATAAAACTATGCCTCTGAACGCTAAAGGTGAAGAAATCAAATCTGCTATGGAAAAGGAATACGGAGCAGAGAAAGGAAAACAAGTATTTTATGCTTCTGAGAATAAGGGAACTATCAAGGGAGTAACTAAGAAGATTTCCGATAAGAAAGCTGAAATCGCCAAACGTATGTCTAAATAATTATTTTAAAACTATGAAAGAAAAAGAGAAAGAGAAAAAGCACGGTAAAGAGGAAGAAGAGGAAGAATGCGAAAAAGAAGGCAAAGAAGATAAGAAAGTGGCAGAAAAGAAGAAAGAAATGGCTAAAAAGATGAAAAGATTTAAATAGTTTCCCGGTTTCACAAACCCTGTAATTAACTAAAGACTGGGTTCATGGTTATCCCACCCCAAAACTTGTATAAAATATGGATGAAAAAATCGATCTTAACGCTCCTGCTTTCGGAGAAGGAAGCCAACCAGCAGACTTTTTAGAAGCAGTAGCACCTATTGAGTCTTCAGTCGAAGAGCCAGTAGTTGAAAAAGAGCCAGAACCCTCGCAAGAGGAAAATAAAGTGCCTTACTCAAGATTTAAGAAGTTTCATGAGCGAGCTATCGAGGCTGAACGTGAAGCCAGAGAATGGCAAGCTAAGTATGAAGCTAATCAAAGAGTAGAACCCGCCAAGGTCGAGACTGATATGCCCGACTGGTGGGAAGAAATGTATGGAGATTCGGAAGCCTCTATGAAAGCCTATCAAATTCATCAGAGGCAAGAAGAAGCAACCATACAAAGAGCAGAAGAGCGAGCAATCGCAGCCCTGCAAGAAAGAGTAGAAAGAGAAAGCAGACAAACCCAAGAGAATATCGAACAGATTGATGAACAGTTCGAGGACCTATCCTCATTCGTAGGAAGGGATTTAACCGAAAAAGAACAGTCCGCAATCTTAGACATTATTGACGATTACACTCCTAAGGGAGATGACGGCAAGTATCTTGGGGCAACGCTTCCGATTGACAAAGCCTGGGAGATTTACGAACTCAAGAATGAGGCAAGCAAAGCTCCCCAGCGACAGTCTAGGAACAATGTAGCTGCTCTCAGTAACTCAAACTCTCAAGGCGATCCAGATGCAGACGAAAAGAATAAAAACTTCAATCCTATGGACTGGCAGAGCTGGAAGAGAAGAATTTAATAAATTTAATCTAACATTATGGCATTCAATAATACCGTAGATGTCATCACCCTAGAGGAAATCGTCCCTAGAGTTGTTGACACGGTTTTGAGAAGCAACACCTTTGCCACTAAAATGCTTTCTAAGACAAAGCGTTTCGGTGCTGCAACGATGAACTTCCCGATCAAGTACCAAGTTGGTACCGCAATTCAGTCCTTCCTTGGAATGGACGCGCTGCCCACTTCATTCACTGACACTCGTGTCTCTATGAAGTTTAATCCTAAATTCGTTGCCGCTAACGTTGCTTTGGCTGGTACTGATCTCTTGGCTAACAACACTGCTGCTAAGGTTCTTGACCTTACCGAGGTTGAAATGAAATCTCGCGCGCAGGACTTGGCTGATGGACTTGGTACTATGCTTTGGTCTGACGGTACTGGTAATAACAGCAAAGACGTTCTCGGCCTCGGTGCTATCGTTGATGACGCTACTAGCGTTGCTACTATCGGTGGCCTTTCAAGATCTACCTATACCACGCTGAAATCAACCGTTACCGCTGCTTCTACCCTTTCCCTCGCTACGATGAGAACCCTGTACAACAACATTGCTGACGCTACTATTGCCCCTAACCGTTGCTATACTGATTATCCGACTTGGGCTTTGTTTGAACAGCTCTTGCAGCCCCAGGAAAAGATCTTCAAGGAAGTGAACATCGTTCCGAATTACAAAGGTTATGAAGGTTTCGCTGGTCTGATGTACGCTGGTATGGAAATCGTACCGGATCGAAAAGCTACGGCTGGTAATATGTTGTTCCTCAATGACAACTTCCTCGACTTCTATGGACTCGACTCAAGCCTTGAACAGTTTGAAGGTTCCAAAAAGGTCGAAGTAGCTTCCAAACTCTTCACTGGTAACCAGTATAACGAAGTGTCAAACCTTGGTTTCTACTGGACAGGTTTTATCAAGAGCCAGAACCAGTTTGCTTTTAACTCGTTTATCTTGCTTTGTGGTAACCTCTGTACTGACAACCCTCGCAGACACGGCAAGTTGACTGGTATCACGGGAGTCTAATTTAATCCGCTAAATAAAAAATATGTCTATCAAAGCAGAAGAGACATTGAACGAAATCAGATATGCAGGCGGGTTCTATTCGGATAAACCTATCAGTACGACTAGCTCCTTTGCAGCGGCAAGTGCTGTAGTGGACGGATCCATGACGTCTTCTTCCCTGACTTCCAATGTTGCATACTTGTCTATGGCTTACATAACAGGGGTTCTAACCGCTGGAACTATATCGGCTAGGTCTCCTATTATCTCTGGAAGCGGAGCTACTAAAGACCTTACGATAGACCAAAGCGGTTCTATTGTCCTCATGGATAGAGCAGCTGGTATAGTATTCACTCTACCTACCGCAACGCCTGGAACATACTTTGAGTTTATCGCTACGGTTTCAGTGACTACCAATGCATACAAGATTATCACAGCAGTAGGCACTGAGCTTCTGATTGGTGATTTACTCAGTATTGACTCTGATACTTCAAACGCCATCGCAGCGTGGACTGGTAATGGTTCAACCCACATTGCGGTAAATATGGCAGGTACCACAAAAGGTGGACTTATCGGAACTCATCTTGTGCTTACATGTCTTACTGCCACTCAATGGTTGGTAAAAGGAAGCAACATAGGAAGTGGAACTGTAGAAACTCCGTTTGCCACATCTTAATTAATTTAATTTAACATTATGGCTTCAACGCTAAAACAAGACATTCTCATTACTCCGCAGGATCTCTTGACTGCCACTTCTGTCCAGAACACGGATTTGGGGGCTAAGGCTACTACGGGTGATAGACGCTACTTCCGATATGCAAAAATCGGAGCTGTAGCAACCGTTCCGGGTAAGGTATATCAGGGACCTACTGAGGACACGACCAACAACAACCCTTCCGGTGGGCTTACTCCCGCAGAAACTGCCATCGGAGCCACTTCGGTGACCATCACTAGCTCGACTACGCATACGGTCAATGACCTCGCAGGGGGTTTCATGAGCGTCAACGTAACTCCTGGACAGGGTTATTACTACAAGATCAAGGGTAATACGGCCGTGACTGGCGCTGCTAATATGGTGGTATATCTTGAAGATCCGATCATCATTGCTCTTACTACTTCCTCTAGGGTTACTTTCCAGAAGAATCTTTATAACGGTATTATCGTCGCTCCGGCTACCATGACTAACGCTATTGTGGGTGTGCCGACCAACATCTTCACCGCTGCCTATTACGCATGGATCCAGACTGGTGGACAGTGTTCAGTATTGGAAACTGGTACGGGTACTTGTGGAACTGCTCTCGGTGTATTGCAGGGTGGAACTATCGGATCTCTTGCCCCGGCTATCGCTGGCACTCCGATCATCGGATTTGCACAGGGTACAAACATCACAGGAGAATATGGACACGTGTTCTTGACTCTCGACTAACTTTTACTTCTCCTCTCCTCCAGTCGGGGGAGAGGAGAATATAGGTTCTTGGGTTATCCTATTTAAAAACCTCGTAACTTTACACAAATGTCATTGCCTAAAACAGAAGGACTTTACAACCCATCATTGAGATTTGCCTTTACTAACATCACAGCTAAAGAATTTACCTCTAAATGGGACGGAGCGCCGATTAACGTGCCAGCTGGTGCAACAGTCGAACTTCCTCATCATCTCGCTGAGAAGCTAACTAATGAGCTTGTAGACCTTATCATGCAAGGACTTGCAGTCATGGACGATAGAGGAACCATGAGCGAGAAACAGGGAACCTCTTTAGGAGTTCCAGCCATGAGACAGATATGGGAAGACAAGATCGTCAGAAGTCTAGAAATGGACGAAGAAAGCCCACAACTTCAAATATTGCGATCACAGATCAAAGCCGAACTGGAAGCAGATTTGCAAGATGCTCAAAAGGCCCCTGCTTCTGTTACAGAAATTAACTTTAATCCTACCGAATTTGCCGATTTGAACAATGAAGTTAAAGAGAAGTCTGTTAAAAAGCCAATGAAAATTAAAAAGTTATGAAACTATTAACCCCGAAAGAACATACTGATTTGAGGGGACAGGAACTATCACGCGAGTTATTGAGGACGCAAGAGATCAAAAACTTGGCCAAGCGAGAAGAATCTAACTTAGCTAAGGCACAAATGGAATTTTCCCAAATGATGGCAGGACAACAAGCTAGGTGGGCCATGGAAGAGGACGAACACACGAAACGAAAGCTAGAAATGCAAAGAGAAATTGATAAAATGGAACAACAAAAGCTTAATGCCCTAGTTCCTTTCGACATTTTAAAGGTTGGTACTGATGAAAAAATGGAAGAAACTGCCACTTTTATCGCTAAATTAAGGATAAGAGAGGAAAACGTCGAAGATTTGACCGAAAGACTACAGGATAAATTAGATGAAGTTGGAGAAAAGGAACAAGACCTGAAAAAGTTAGATAGAAAACTTCAATTTGAGCGGATCGGAATAGAAAATCAGAAGCAGACCACTTCAGACAATGCTAAAGCGCTTTCGGAGGAGATGAAATCTTTTGCAATCAAGCGAGCGGAGGAAGAAAAAGACATTAAAGAACGCAAGGAAGCTCTATTTCTACAGGATACTAATCTAAACGCCTTACAGGGGCGATTAGAGGCCAAAGAACGAGAATTAGACAAGTTTGCTATAAGGCTCAGAGACGAACGTGGAGTACTCGATAGAGCATTCCAAGAGGTAGAAAGAATGAAATTAAAATATAAGTAAAGTATATGACAACATCAGCAGCGTCATTTTCAAGAGATGCCAATAGAATTCCCATAACTACCGATGGGCTTACTCTCTCAACTACTAAAAGCATGACAGGGGGTAATGCTACAATCGCAATTCCACTTTTTCATATTACAGGATCGGTAGAGATTAGGGGGTTATGGGGTGTCATCACTACAGATCTAGGTTCTGCTCACACAGCAGCTTATTGGCGTTTAAATGACCAGACAGCGCAGGTAGCTATTACTTTGGCCACTGGAACTACTTTATCTAGCAAAAAAGCAGGCTCGACAATCGTAAAAAAGGGACTGGCCGCCACCGCGCTTGCTCTTGTAGATAATGCTGCTGGTGCTATTTCAGAACCTACAACCTTAGAGACTACTTTTTTCTCACCTTTCGTTGCTCAGAAGAAAACAGCGGCAGTCACTGATATAGAATATGTCTATACTACTTCTCAAACGCCTACTACTGGAGCGATACAATTCTTCATTAGGTTTATTCCCCTTTCAGCAGATGGAAACATAACTGTAATATAATGGCGATCCATATAGATAATTTTGACGATAGTCTCATCATAGACGGATGGGAAAACGGAATAGCAGATAGCCCGTTTAACGGTATTTCTGACATTAAAAACGTCAATATTATTTCTGTACCTGGAGAAGCTAGTGTAAACTTCGCTACTGCAACCGCTACTCCTCCTTATATTACTGGTATCTCTGTTGTTTCAGCAGATGCAGGAACGGATATCATAACAATATCATCTACTCCTACTCTTCTAACTTACATGGCTGTAATTTTCTCTGGTGCTTCTCTTCCAGCAGGAATAGCTGCGGGCACTATTTATTGGGTTAATAAACAAAGTGATACTACCATAAAGATTTATGATGATTATAAAATGACTTCTTTGGTAGACATTACTGGAAATGGGACTGGATCGATGTCTACTATAGAAATGGGAATTCCTACCTATTTTGCATCGTCTATAAATTATGATTGGATGCTAGATAACAATGGCAGAGTGTGGAGCAACAGTTATATGAGCGGTGATTACTGGACTAATACGGGAAATAAACCTAACAATACCTCTGACGGAGAGGGTTTAGTTATTTATGAAGCTTCGGACAGAACTGAGTATCTATTTGTTTTCAGCGGAGCTTCAATAGATTTCGCTTCGCTTCCTGGGTTGGGAACGGTCTTAACTTGGTACTATC
>Ga0172381_10007956_pt1 | contig 10424 bp, 11 predicted proteins | sample Leawel6488metaG_FD_119754 | JGI IMG/M metagenome (GOLD analysis project Ga0172381, IMG submission 119754) | Leachate microbial communities from a municipal landfill in Southern Ontario, Canada - Leachate well 64-88 metaG | ecosystem: Engineered > Solid waste > Landfill > Unclassified | place... | reverse complement strand
TAATCTGGTAAAAATGGAAGAAATTTGATAGCCTTTTAATGTGAATTTGCCCCCGTAGTTCAATGGATAGAATAGCTCACTCCTAACGAGTAGATGTAGGTTCGATTCCTACCGGGGGTACCAGACAATTTGGTTCTTGGCGACCGGAATGCCGTCATCGCCAAAATAGTAATAAAAAATGGCTTCAAGCCATTTTTTATTTACATCAAATTGCAATTTTTTAGTAAAGTATCGATTGAGTTTTTGCAGAGTGTAGCTAGCTCTTCAGCCTCCATTTCATCAACTAGTCTGGAAAGACCCATCGCAGGAACTGTTGTTTTTACTCCGACAAATATTCGGCTATATGGTGGAATTCCTAACGGCGCAGATCCTATAGCATAACCAATTCCAACCCTCTCCATATCAACATCGGTGCTAACTGATACTCTACTAGGATCAAGTTTCAAGTGTTTTGATGCGTTTGCTAAATCTCGTGCGAGTTTAAGGCATTGCTCATTTTTATAATATTCTTTTACTTTATTTTTAATATTCTTGGGCACTGATGGGTCTTTTGTGATCCAGTCCCTTAAATTCAGACAATCTTGAAAATAATGAATAAAATCATCCTCGATCCCTTGAATGTCTTTTTCAAAACCATAGTAAGGAAGCTTAGGGGAATCGCCCCATTGTGAGTGAGACAAACATTTTTCGAGTGATCTCTTGAGCCTTTCGTATTGTTCTTTGTAACTTCGATCCATAAATCGAAGATAGCAAAAATCAATGGTAATATGAAGTTGGATTATCGAATCACCGAGATCTTTTTGTCTTTCAAGCTCATTTTGATTTTTAAGCAGTTCAGAAGTTCTCGTTTTTCTTCACGAGATCCCTCGCGAAGCACGAATTTCGAGTAATCTCTTAGGTCTACTTTATTTTCCAAATCTTTGCTTACTTTTTGTTTTAGGATTTTTGACATAAATCTTTCATATCGTTCGATCTCGCTATTGAGATGTTTTTGAGTATTCAGCGAATTGATATTAACCTGATCGACTATTCCGCAAATTTGATCGGTAACATTCTCTTCGCGGATGTAGGGCTGTTTACAGTCGCGATCCTTTCCACCAGTGCAATGATAGTAGACATATCTTCGAATTACTCCGTTGTCTTGTCGTTTGAACTTTTCTTCGGCCGTCACGCCAGAACCACATACACCGCAGTAAATTAACTTGGTGAAATCAAATTCTTTGGTTCCTGGACGAGATTTGGGAATGATTGCCAATCTCGCCTGGACTTTATCGAATAGTTCTTTGGAAATTATCGATTCATGTCCGGCTTGATACCAAACCCCAGCTCCTTTCGGATACTCAAACGATCCGTAATAGTAATGATTGTTCAAAATCGCATAGACCGAACTTAATACTACCGATTTTCCTTGTCTACTTTTGAAATCTATTGAGTTAAGCCATCCGAGTACTGTTCTGCCACTTTCACCATTTGCAACTCTCTCAAACATTTCTCTAATTATTGGTGCTCGTTCGGGATCAAGAAATATTTTTTTGTAGCCCTTCCGACCTCCAATTTCGTTTAAATACCCAAGCGGTGGAGCGCATGGTCTAAATCCCATCTCACATTTAGCTTTAAGACCACGCTTTACATTGATGACCTTATTATCGTTCTCGAGTTTTGCCTGGCTCCCTAAGATCATCAATAGAAACTTATCATTCGGAGAGTTTGTAAAAGTTTGGTTAATTGTTCGGATTTCCAATAAATAATTCTGGTCCATTAAGTCGACCAATGTTCCAAGATCGCCAGCATTTCTACTTAATCTATCCGGTGCCCAGGCGAGAATGCCTTGGATTTTATCTTCTCTGATGTCTTTGATAATCGACATAAAGACAGGTCGTTCACCCGAGTTCTTTGCCGAATGACTTTCTTTTCGTATATCAGCTACCTCCAAACCATCTCGATCGGCAACCGCCAGCATTTCCTTGAGCTGTGAATCTATCGACAAAGCCTGCAATTCATCCCTTTCTGTCGATTTTCTGGCATAAAGACAGAACTTGATCTTCTTGTTGCCTGGTAGTGTAGCTTCCATAGCAGAGAGGAAGGTACCGCAAGGGTGGTTAAAGTCAAGCAAAACCTCTTCCATACCTGTTAACTTGGTGTTATTATCAAGCTACAAATGAAAGAATTTTTTGAAACATATTTAGGAGCGATATCATCAAAGTTAAGCCATGAAGAGACTAGCGAAATTGGTTATCGCACAGATTTTGAGATTCTCTTAAAGAATATTTTTGCGACGATTAAAGTAGGCAGAATTGATCATGATGCTCGGGCAAAACAAGGAAACAAGCCAGATTTTGTTGTCATCAAGGGCGAAGTGCCAATTCTATATATTGAGGCAAAAGACATCGGTGTTTCTCTAGACAAGGTCGAGAAATCCGAACAAATGTCTAGATATTTTGGCTATGCAAATCTTGTACTGACAGATTATGTAGAGTTTAGATTTTATCGAAACGGCTTACGATATGGTGAGCCTATTAAAATTGCCGAATATGATAAAAAAACAAGAACAGTTTCAATTTTATCTCAAAATTTTGAGTTAGCCGCTCAGACCTTACTCGAATTTACGCAATCCTATAAAGAGCCGATTAAATCAGGGATTCATCTTTCTAAGATTATGGGTGGCAAGGCTCAAAGAATTCGCGACAATGTTTTGCAGTTTTTGAATTCAGAGTCAGAGAGCAGTTCAGGCACTCTCAAAGTCTTCGAAACAATAAAAAAACTTTTGGTTCATGATTTGACACTCGAATCGTTTGCGGATATGTATGCCCAGACTTTGGTTTATGGCCTATTCGTGGCTCGCTATCATGATGAAACGTCCGAAAGCTTCACCAGACAAGAGGCTAGAGATCTAATCCCTAAGTCTAACCCATTCTTGAGGGAGTTTTTCGATCATATAGTCGGTCCGAGCTTCGACAAAAGATTAGAATATATCGTTGACGAACTCTGCGAGGTTTTCTCACATTCAGATGTAAAAGCTCTAATGGAACAATATTATAAAAAAGATGCTCAAAAATCAGACGACGGCCCTGACCTACCAGTGATTCACTTTTATGAAGATTTTCTAAAAGAATACGACCCGGATCTTCGCAAGAAAATGGGGGCATATTACACACCTATATCCGTCGTTCGATTTATCGTTCGAGCGGTAGATGATATTTTGGAAAAAGAATTTAAACTCTCTGGCGGACTTGCTAATACGTCAAAATTGCCTGATGGAAAACACCGAGTTCAAATATTAGATCCTGCAACCGGAACCGGAACTTTCATCAGCGCAACAATTCGAAAAATATATGAAAAGTTACTCAAGCAGGGACAAAAAGGGCGCTGGCCAGCATATGTACAAAACGATCTGTTGCCTCGCCTGCACGGCTTCGAGCTAATGATGGCTCCCTATACAATTGCTCACCTTAAATTATCGATGGCTTTTGATAAAACTGGCTTTAAATACTTCAACCAAAAACGCCTGGGTATATATTTAACGAACTCACTTGAGGAGACTACGATTCAGCAAGATTTACTTACAGGATTCGGGTTAGCAGAAAGCATTGCCGAAGAATCCAAAGAAGCGGCAAAAATAAAAAATAATACTCCAATTATGGTTGTTCTCGGGAATCCACCATACAGTGTCAGTTCTTCTAATAAAGGCAGATGGATCCAAGATCTTATTAAGGTATATAAAGAAGGGCTGGGTGAGCGAAATATTCAACCCTTATCTGATGATTATATTAAATTCATTAGATTTGCCGAGCATTTCATTGAGAAAAATGGCAGCGGTGTGGTTGCAATGATAACCAATAATTCTTTCCTCGATGGAATAATACACCGCCAAATGAGAAAACATTTGCTAGAAACTTTTGATGATATTTATATTGTGAATTTGCATGGTAATTCCAAAAAGAAAGAGACAGCTCTCGATGGCAGTAAAGATGAGAACGTTTTTGACATACAGCAAGGAGTAGCAATTTCTATTTTTGTTAAAAAAATATCTGCAAGAAAAGAATTGGGTAAGGTTGCTTATTCCGATCTTTACGGTTCGCGAAGTAGTAAATTCAAAATTCTAGACGAGCAGAAGCTGACGAGTGCCAAATGGCAAAGGCTGAAGTATTCAAATCCAGATTTCTTTTTTATTCCAAAAGACTTTACCCTAGTTGATGAATATAGTAATGGTTTTCAAATTAACGACCTGTTTGGAGTAAACAGCGTTGGGATCGTCACATCACGGGATAGTTTTTTAATAAGTCATTCTAAAGAGAAGCTTGAGGAAAGGCGGCACGAAATTCTGAATTTAGGTATAACAGATGAGCAGTTTGAAAATAAATATCATCTTAAGACAAGGTATTTTGCACCAGATGCGGCCAGAAAAATATCTCAAGCGAAGTCTGATTCAGAAATAGTAAAATGTTTTTATCGTCCACTGGATACTCGGTATATTTTGTATGATAAGAATTTTATCGAACGTAATCGTTTTAACGTAATGAAACATATGTTTACTCCGAATTTAGCACTAGTATGTTCGAAACAAAGCACGAGGAATTATATAGATAATATTCAAATTTCTAATTCGGTAATTGAATTAAAATTTAATAGCCATGATCGAAATTCAAATATTTTTCCTCTCTATCTATACAGCGATGATGGCTCTAGAGAAACTAACCTCAATCCATTAATAGTTAAGGAATTGGAAAATTTGATAGGGCAGATCAGCCCAGAAAATATATTGGATTATGTATATGCCGTTCTGCACTCACCAAATTATCGGGAAAAATATCGAGAATTTTTGAAGATAGATTTTCCACGAGTACCTTATCCCAAAAATGCCGAGCAATTCAAAAAGTTAGCTACCAAAGGCAAAGAATTAAGAGAATTGCATTTGATGGAATCACCAGCACTCGAGCGACTCATCACAACCTTTCCCGAAGAAGGCGACGATTCCGTAACTAAAGTTGAATTTAAAGATAATAAAGTTTATATAAACCAATCTCAATACTTTGGTAATGTTCCAGAACTAGTATGGAAGTTTTATATCGGAGGATATCAACCGGCTCAAAAATGGCTTAAAGATCGCAAGGGCCGAGTTCTAACAAATGAAGATATCGAGCATTATCAGAAAATTATCAAAGTTCTAGTTGAAACTGATCGAATCATGAAAGAGATTGATAAGATAGAGGTATAATTATGCCTCAAGATATTCTCAAAATTTCTGAACTAAATAAAATTATTTCCGATCAGATTAATGCTCTAGGAGAATTCGAAGTGGAGGGGGAAATTTCCGAATGGAAAATGTTCGGAGGAAAATTATTTTATTTCAAGTTAAAAGACGAAAAGTCATCTATTTCCGCGATGACAAACATATTCGAGCTGAAGAACTGGAAAGATTTTGAAGAAGGAATGCTGGTCAGGGCGAAAGTTGCAATAAAATTTAATCAGGTAAAAGGTAATCTTTATGCTTGGATCGAAGAAATGTCACCGCACGGTGAGGGTGCGTTAAAAATTGCACTCGAAAAATTAAAAATGCGGTTGCAATCTGAAGGTCTTTTTTCGCCAGAACGCAAACGACCAGTTGCCAGATACCCAAGACAGATCGGGCTTATAACCTCCAAAGACGGAGCAGCAATTAAAGATTTTCATAAAATTCTTAATGCTCGTACCGGAGGATTAAAAGTTTATTTTTATCCAGTTAAAGTTGAGGGTCGCGAAGCAATTTCGAGCATTTTAGGAGCATTTGAATTCTTTAATAGTTTCAAAGAATCTTTGGATGCAATTGTGCTTGTTAGGGGTGGGGGCAGTTTGGAGAATCTGCAGGCGTTTAATGACGAGCGTGTTGCCCGATGTGTTGCTGGCTCCAGATTCCCAGTTGTTTGCGGAATTGGCCATGAACATGATATCAGCATCTGCGATCTTTGTGCGGATGTCAGAGCTTCGACCCCATCCAATGCTGCCGAATTGTTAGTCGAGAACAAATTACACACTAACGAAATTATTAACGGCTTAGTTATCGAGATTAAAGCCGCAATCAAACTTAAGATAAGCAGAGCGTCAAATTTAGAGGAAAACATAATTCAGTCAATTTGAAATTTGGTCCGAGCCGATCTTGATAAAAAGAAAGTGATTATAAGCGGAGTCAATGCTCTACTTTTTCAATTTAAATCCCAGTTTCGCATTATCGAGAAGCAAATTAGCCAATCGATCGAATCAATCAGAGAAGATTTTATTTATAAGATTGATTTTTTCAGACAAAACCTGGTGGGATCAATAAAATTTTTGAATTCGGTTAGCCCTAGAAATATTATGTCGATGGGCTATTCTGTAGTAAAAGATAGCGGACAAAAAATTGTCAGGAGCTCAGATCAGTTAGAAATTGATTCGACCTTGAGCGCGTATTTTTATAAAGGCTCAGTTGAAGCAAAAGTAATAAAAAGTGAGGCGTAAAATGGCTGAACAAAAAAGTTTCGCGGACAAAATGAAGGAGTTGGAATCTATAAAAGAAAAATTTGAGTCAGGTAATTTTGATTTAGAGAAAGATTTACCACTATACAAACGTGCTGTACAGCTAGCTGGTGATCTTAAAGAGCATCTGAAGAAAATCGAGAATGAGATTATTGAAATCGAGAAACAAAAAGACTAATGCCCAGCCAGAATAAAAAATTAGACGTGTTCCTCAATAATTTAAGGTTGAATTTTGAATTGATCAATTCGTCATATGATGCCGTGGATAGTAAAGCGAACTATTTAATAGGTTTTGAAATCGCTTTATTCATTGCCTTCTATTCAATTCCGAATGACTTCGGCAATAGTATTAAATATTACGAGTTTATTTTAGCCACTTTCTTTTTGGTATTTTCATTGATTCTTCTTATTATTGTTATTTGGCCTAAGGAATATAAAACTTCATCTGTTGGACTAAAAAAAATTAAGGCATACCTTAAATTAGATGAAAAGGAGTATCTCAAACAAATTATTGTGGATCTCGATATGGCGATCGAGGTGAATAAGAAAAAGCTGTTTACAAAAACTAAATTTTATAAATTTGCAATAGTGTTTCTGCTGTTAGCAATTATTATATATCTATTATCAAAGTCAGGGAGGTTTTATGTATGACCTTGCATCAGATCCAGAAGATTCCGATTGGCCAGATGGAAATGAGACAGAATCGATCACCAAGGGTGGCTAAATATCATTTTGGATTTTTTGAGCCTCGAGTTAATGTGCCGTTAGTCCAAATTGCAATAATTTTTTTCTCTATATCATAGAATGTTACTCGGAGGTTTCTTGCAACTTTAAACCTGGCATCTTGCTGAGATCTATAGCATCCAATACTATTGATCATTTCCGTTAGTGATTCATCATCTCGTTTGTTGTCATAGTAGAGCGTCACTTCACAGGAAACATTGTGGGATGGATTAATCCAAATGGAAGGGTAGGTATTAAATTTCTTGTTAAATTCTTGACCTATGGCTTTAATTTCATCCCTTGAGTCAACGAGAAGAGTTGCCCTTCTTAGAGCATTTATCAAGGCCCGAATATTTTTAAAAACCTCATCCCAATTAACATCCCCAAAGAGATCTATCACTCGCACCGTCTCCCCATGAGCAATTTTATTTCTCGCCCTTATTGCAGTCATTACCTTAGGAAAATTAATTGACCGAAGCCAGCTGCCGTGGATTTGGAGTTTTAATAAGATATTTAAACGATCCTCAAGTTTTGTGCCACCGGTCTTAAGAAAGGCACTAATTGCACTCTTTGAGCAATCTGCCCCCAGCTTATCTAGCATATTCTTAGATAAATATTCGTTTAACGATTGTTCGAGAGCGGTTACAAAATTAAAAATAGCTAACCTTAGATTAGAATTGTCTTTAGCCTCTATGGCCTGGGTCAATAGTTCGTCAATAATTGAAACCTGCTTTTGATCTTCTAACCATTCTATAGCCTCATCGACCTGGGTAGCATCTAAATGTGTTGTACTTGTTCTCCTATAAATTCTAACCAAATCTTTTAATTCTGCTTTGTAGGTCACCTTTGAATATCGACCACGCCCCGAGAAACTATATTCAGCTTTCCATAAAGAACATTGATATTCCACTGCGTCTAATTCCGCGCTTATTCGAGGAAGAGTCCATGTATGTGCGGTACCTCTAACTACATCCACAAGTCTGTTGTGAGCGACGACAATATCATCACAGATTAATTTTATTATTTGTTTTTTATTAAGTGCTTCATTATATTTATTTGCGGTTGATATGATGTCGTACGTTATATTTGTCACCTCGACATAGCTTTTTAAGTCCGGAAGATCCGGATTGGAGACTTTATTAATTTCTTCGAAAGATATCCGAGCAGTTGCTTGGAGATTGCGGTTTATTTTAATACTGATTGGTTTAATACAGAAAGATTCTGCAGGCGACCATATCCACAAAGAGACTGGTATTTGAAATCTAATTTTCATAAAATCCCTAAAAGCTGACGAGGAGGGGCGGCTTAATTGCTCAAGCCAAGACCTCTAAAGACATTTGTCGTCTCATCGACGATTCTTGCCTCAGAAGCCCAAACCACGACTTTTTGAGCGGACTCTATGGCTTCCTGCTTGGAGACATAAGCCTCACTGGCAGCAACCTTCTCACCATTTCTGGCAACAAGGCGCCATCGGTAACCACCCGCAACATCGCGGTAGATGACGAACTTCGTCATATAACCTCCGGGTTAGTTGATATACGGAAAGTCAACCTTAGGCTGCTCTCCGCCTCAATTTCCATAAGAAACTGAGGAAGAGAGCTAAGGTGATCTAATCGTAACCGACTGCGCCGGAGAATTACTTCCCCGCCAGCTTTTAAGGAACTCAACATTATTAATGACGGACTATTTTTGATTTGTCAAATCAAGTGAGCTATTAGGATAAAATCGCTTTACAGCAGGAGTAAATCTGCTAACATTAAGAGTGGTAATCGCACATAAAATTAGTTGCCTAAACTCTAGAACTCTTCTGGGGCATGGCATAAAAACCTTCACAGATAATGAGCTCGTCGTCAGAGCATCTGTGAAGGTTGTAGTCCGAAAGGATTGCAGGTAGCCGTAAAAAGCTATCGCTGGCGGCGGGCTTTTTGTATCCCGCCGATGAATAAAAAAATAATATGATCGGGGGAAATATGGAAAGCGTTCTAGGTGTTGTCGCAATTATTTTGCTCTTCGTATCGATTCCTTGTTTGATACTCGGGTTGATACAGCCGAAAATATTCTCGAAATTCTTCAAAAAGGGAGTAAATCGCAAGAAAACCTCGCTGGTTTTCGGTGCGGCGTTTGTGATCTCGCTGGTAACGATCGGAATCTTTTCTTCTGGAACACCATCTCTAGCTAAAATGAAAAGCCCGACCAATCAAAAAGATCTGACCGTTTCCGGAAATACAAGTTATAAGAACGCATCTATCAAGATTTATCGAAACGGTGAAGTCGCTAAAGAAATGAAAGCTAGCGATAAGGGTGATTTCTCAGCAACAGTTGAATTGAAGGAGGGCTCAAACAAAATTAAAGCCAGCGCAACAAACGATAAGAACAAGACCAAAACCAGCTCGGAAATGGAGGTGGTTTACGATATTACCCCACCTGATTTTTCTTTCGACCAGCCCCAGAGCCCGACCGGGAGCGATAAATTCATCCTCAAAGGCAAATCGGAAAAGAATGCCCAAATTGTCGTTTACTCGGCGGATAAAGAGATAAAGAGGACAAAAGTCGAAAAAGACAGCTTTGAGATCAAAGACATCGCCCTCGTAGAAGGAGAAAACAAATTTACCGCTAAGGCCATCGACGAAGCTGATAATTACTCTCAACCTAAAGATATTACTGTCGTTTATAACAAGCCTAAAGAAGAAACCAAAAAGTCAGAAACACCCAGCCAAACTTCAACTCCTAAACCGTCAACACCGACTCCACCGCCTGCCTCCACACCGACACCGGCACCGCAAGTGCCAAGCATAACAACCAGTCAAAAAAATGCCGTTAACAAAGCCAAATCATATTTGGCTTATACGGCATTTTCTCACGACGGATTGGTTGACCAACTGGAGTACGAACAATTTTCACACGACGATGCGGTTTACGGCGCGGACAATTGCGGGGCCGACTGGAATGAACAAGCGGCCAAAAAGGCCCAATCGTACATGGACTATTCGTCCTTTTCACGCGGCAGTTTAATCGGACAGCTGGAATACGATAAATTTACACGAGAACAAGCGGAACACGGAGCTGACGCCGTCGGTCTATAAGAATACGAGGGATAATTGCAAAAAGCGGGGTCTGTGCTAACCTGAAGCTCTCGGTTTGAATTTATAAGTGTTTGTAAATTGGAGTAAAAATGTATAAAAAAATTGTCCGTTTTGTTTATCAAATAAAAC
>Ga0172381_10007955_pt1 | contig 10425 bp, 9 predicted proteins | sample Leawel6488metaG_FD_119754 | JGI IMG/M metagenome (GOLD analysis project Ga0172381, IMG submission 119754) | Leachate microbial communities from a municipal landfill in Southern Ontario, Canada - Leachate well 64-88 metaG | ecosystem: Engineered > Solid waste > Landfill > Unclassified | place... | reverse complement strand
CCTTTTGGTTACCGGCCCGGTTTCCAGGAACATGCTTGTTGCGCTTAAGAAGACTTACGAGGCGATGCCGGAGCCTAAATTCGTGATTACCTGCGGGGATTGCGCTTTAGACGGCGGGATGTTCAAAGGTTCATATTATACCGCCGGGCCGGTTAAGGATATCCTGCCGGTGGCCTTGCATATTCCCGGATGCCCGCCCAGCCCGCTGGCAATCGTCGAGGCGCTGCTGGATTTTTTGAGCAAGTAGTAACATATTTAAAAACTGGATTACATCTAAAGCTATCGGCCTGATACGCCGGTAGCTTTTTTTGTTCCCGGAGGGCCGTTTTCGGCAGGTGGAGAAAAGTCAGGAACAAGCGGATTTAGCCAATTCACAAATTACCGTTTTCCTGTAAAATCTTTAATTGTAAATCAATTCAAAAAAACCCCCGGGATTTTAGCCTGTGCAGCCGAAGGGTAGATTTCCGGCAGGCCCGGAGCCGGGAAGATAAGAAGGTAAATATGCTATTTGATCCATTGGAAATCCGCGGGATAGTCTTAAGGAACAGGATTATGGTTTCCCCGATGTGCCAGTATTCATACCAGGATGGTTTTTCCAGCGATTGGCAGTTAGTCCACCTGGGGAGCCGCGCGGTAGGCGGGGCGGGTATCGTGATGGTGGAGGCTACGGCGGTAGAGGCGCGCGGCAGGATCACTCCGCAGGACCTGGGTATCTGGAAGGATGAGCATATCCCGAATTTAAAGAGAGTGGCTGAATTTATTGAAGCCCAGGGCGCGGTTCCGGGGATCCAGCTGGCGCATGCCGGAAGAAAGGCCTCGATTTTCAGGCCCTGGGATAAACGTAAAGGGGCTTGCGATGAAAAAGACGGAGGCTGGAAGCCGGTAGTTGCCCCCAGCGCCTTGCCTTTTGCCGGGAATTATCCGCTGCCCGAGGCCCTGAGCATTGAGGGTATCGGGGCAGTCAGAGAGTCTTTTGTTAAAGCGGCCGGCCGCGCCTTGAAAGCCGGTTTTCGTATCGCCGAGATCCATTGCGCCCACGGTTATCTTTTGCATGAATTTCTTTCTCCGATCGCCAACCGGCGCGCGGATATTTACGGGGGGTCTTTCGAGAACCGCGCCAGGTTCCCCCTGGAGGTCGTGCGCGCGGTGCGCCAGGCCTGGCCGGCGCAGCTGCCGGTGTTTGTCCGTATTTCGGCTACCGATTGGATGGAGCCTCAAGGATGGGATCCGGAGCAGTCCGTGATGTTCGCCCGCCTGCTAAAGGAGGAGGGGGTTGACCTTGTTGACTGTTCTTCGGGCGGAATGGTTCCCGATGCCAGGATACCCGCCGGGCCGGGATACCAGGTGCAGTTTTCCGAACAGATCCATAAAGAGGCGGAGATACTGACCGGAGCGGTAGGTATAATTACGCAGGCGGCGCAGGCGGAGACAATCCTGGCGTCCGGGCAGGCCGATCTTATCGTAATCGCGCGGCAATTTTTACGCGACCCTTACTGGCCGCTGCGCGCGGCGCAGGAATTGAAAAAAGAAGTAAAATGGCCCTGTCCGTATCATCTTGCCTCGCCGGACCCGGAAAATTGCGGGGAGTAAAGGGGCATAAAAAATAAGGATGCAGATATGGCAAGGATCGGGATTTTGATCGATGAGATGTTTGAGGATTCGGAATATGAAAAACCCGCCGCCGCTTTTAAGGAAGCGGGGCATGAACTTACGCATCTGGGGGTTGAGAAGAAACTGGTAAAGGGCGTAAAGACCGGCTTGCCGGTAAAAGTTGAGAAGAAGGCGGGAGAGGTTTCCGCGGAAGATTTCGATGCCATATTCATACCCGGAGGGTATTCTCCCGACCACCTCCGAAGTCACGATGAAGTGGTGGCTTTTGTGAAGCAATTCGCCGTAACGGACAGGCCGGTTTTCTTTATCTGCCACGGGGCGCAGCTTTTGATCACCGCCGGTGTGTTGAGGGGGCGTAAAGTGACGGGATGGAAATCCATCATCCAGGATATCAAGAACGCGGGGGCGGAATACCTGGACCGGGAAGTGGTGGAGGACGGAAACTTTATCTCCAGCCGTTTTCCTTCCGATATCCCGGCTTTTATAAAAGCTTGCTTAAGCAAACTGAAGAGAGGAGCATAACAATGGAATTCAGAAAACTTATGGAAGAGCGGCGTTCCGTGAATTATTTCGATCCTGCCGGGCAGGTCAGCGATGAAGAGCTTAAAAAAATGGTCGCCCTGGCAAGCCTGGTTCCTTCTTCTTTTAACCTTCAGCCGTGGAATATGATCGTTCTGCGTTCTCCCATCGATAAGGCGAGGTTAAGAAAGGTAGCGATGGATCAGCCCAAGATAACGGAAGCGCCGGTGGTGTTGATCCTCCTGGCCGATGAGGAGGGATATAAGGAAAATAACCCTACGGTCGGCAAGGTATGGGAGAGTATGGAGAAAAAAGGATATATGAAGCCGGAACAGAAAGGCTGGTTTCTCGGGGCGATCAGCAAGCTTTACGGAGGGGATAATTCTTTGGCTTTCGCGGTCAAGAATACCGCTTTTTTCGGGATGGGGCTGATGCTGGCGGCAAAGGAACTTGGGCTTGATTCTCACCCCATGGATGGTTTCAGCCGCGAGGGTGTGATGAAAGAATTTTCCATTCCCGCGAATTTTTTTGTTCCGATGCTGCTTGCGGTAGGGCGTTTCGACCAGAGTAAAAAGCTCCTGGAGCGCAACTGGAGGAAATCTTACCGGGAGATCGTGATCTCGGAGCTTTAAAAAGGAGGGTATTTAATGAAAGTTATCGCATTCAACGGCAGCCCGAGAAAAGAATGGAATACCGCGACACTGCTTAAAAAAGCGCTCGAGGGCGCCGCTTCTCAAGGCGCCCAAACAGAATTCGTGCAGTTATATGAGCTGGATTATCAGGGGTGCATCAGCTGTTTTGCCTGTAAGGAAAAAGGAGGGGAAAGCTACGGCCGCTGCGTGGTGCAAGACGACCTGAAGCCTGTCTTTGACAGGATTGAAAAAGCCGACGCACTTATTTTCGGCTCCCCGATATACCTGGGGAATATTACCGGGCAGACGCAGTCATTCCTGGAAAGGCTGTTGTTTCCCTATCTTGCCTATACTGACCCTCCGGAATCGCTTTTTCCCAAAAAGATCCCTACGGGGTTTATATATACAATGGGGATGACCGAGGAGCTGATGAACCAATTCGGGTACCGCCAGCGTTTCGCGGGCATGGAAGGTTCCCTATCCAGGATCTTCGGGTCAAGCGAAACGCTTTTAAGTTTCGATACCTGCCAGTTTGAGGATTATGCAAAAATGGTCGCCCCGAGGTTTGATCCCGCGGAGAAACTTAAAAGGCGCCGGGAGGTATTCCCGGAAGACTGCCGTAAGGCGATCGGGATGGGTATCCGGCTCGCCGGAGGAAAGCAGGATTAAGGTTTTTTAAAGAAGGATTTTAAAAAAAGGAGGCGGTTATGAAAAACGTTCTTAAGCTTCTGGCTGTCGGTATATTTGCCCTGTTGGTTTTTTCAATGCCGGCGCTAGCCGATGATACATCTTATCATCCCGGAGCACGGATGGGGATGGGCGGGAGGATGATGGGGCAAGGTTCCGGGCGTATGGGAAATAAGATGGATCCGGCGGCAATGTTCTATTATAAAACACGCCTGATCATGGAAAATGCCGATGAATTAGGGTTAATCCCTGACCAGATAGAGCAGGTAAGGATGCTCAAAATGAAAGTAAAAAAGAACCAGATAAAGAATAACGCGGATGTGGAGCTGCTGGCAATCGATATCAAAGAAGAATTGAAAAAAGACCAGATCAATGTAAATAAGATAAATGCCATGATCGATAAGAAATATGGTGTCAAGGCCCGGGAGGCCAAGACAGTCGTAAGGGCCTGCGCCGATTTGAAGAATATTCTCAACAAAAACCAGACTGCTAAACTGCGCGAGATTTGGAATAAGCAGATGGCGAAAGAAGGCAAGTGTATGATGTCCGAAAAGAAATCGATGATGCCGCAGGGTCAGAAAATGCGGGAAGGCGGGATGATGATGCGCAAGGAGGGGCGGGATTCTTATTGAGGAAATTGCGTGGGTGTACCCTTGTGGGTAAGGAGGGAATAATGAGCTGGGGATTATTCGGACAAATAGTTTTGTTGATGATTATCGGAGTGTTCGTTAAGACTTTCGTCAAATGCATGCATGATACTCATTGTCTGAAATGTAAAAAGGCAGTTTGAACAGGGAAGTTTTCCGATGAGTTTTATCCCGTCTTATCCGGAATTTATTCCGCTGGACTTGGCGCATAAGCCTATTTTCGACGCGGCGTTTAAGGAGTCTCCTCCCGAGATATCGGAATTTACTTTTACGAATTTGTTCAGCTGGAGGCAGGTTTACGGTTATAAGCTTTGCCTGCTCGACGGCTGGCTTATCCTGCGCTCCGGCGCCGGAAAAAACCTGTTCCTTCCGCCGATAGGGACGGGTGATGCATCCGGGCCGGTAAGAGCAATACTGCTTGATTCCAGAGGTGAATTCTGCCGCGTCCCGGAAGATTTGGCGCGGGTTTTCGGCGGAGACGATTCTTTCGTAGTCCGGGAGGACAGGGATAATTTTGACTATCTTTATTATTTATCGGATTTGACCGGCCTGGCAGGGAGGAAGTATGACGGGAAGCGTAACCTGATCCGGAAGTTTAAATCGGGCTATCTTTATGATTATGCCGATATCACGCCCGCCGGATCAAGCCGGATATTGGAATTCGAACAGGCATGGTGCCTGATGAAAGATTGCGAAACAGCCGAAGGCCTGGAGAATGAAAGACGTGCGGTCCTGGAAATCGCGGAGCATTTTGCGGAATTCAGGTTGAGCTGCGGCGTAATCAGAGTCGGAGGCGTAATTCGCGCGATGGCGGTAGCCGAAGCACTGAACCCGGAAACGATGGTGATGCATATATTTAAGGCGGATTCGGGGATACCGGGGCTTTATCAAACGATGCTCAATGAATTCCTGCGCTGCCGCGGCGGTAATTTCAAATATCTTAATTTAGAACAGGACCTGGGAATCCCCGGACTGCGCGCTTCCAAGGAATCTTACCACCCGGTAAGGATGATAAAAAAATATACCATTGCGCTTAAGGAATGAAATGCGGGTTTCGGCCTCCCCGCAATAGTATTAAAGCAAAATCCTCCGGTTTTTAGCCGCATTTTTCCGCTAATCCGGCGGATCCCCCCCGGAGATGCCTTGTCTTCCTGTCCGGTCCGGCGGATAACCGCGCAGCCGGAAAAATCGACGGATTTCCTAAAGTATTGATTTAGTTTTTTAAAGAGTTATAATAAATGCCCGGCACCTAAAAAGGGAGCGAAAATGCCTTTAGACCCCAGAGTTTTGCCTTCCAGGATACTTTTGGTCGACGATGATGCCCTTTTGCGGGAAGAGTTTATGGAATGTTTCCGCGAATACGGTATCGCCGAATCCTCCAGCGGCCAGGAAGCCCTTGCCTACCTTAGTAAACCCAATGAAATCGATTTAGTTATTCTTGATGTGCGGATGTCCGGATTAAACGGTATCGAAGTCCTGGAAAGAATAAAGAGGATTGCCCCGGAAGTGCGGGTAGTTATTTTTACCGGTTACGGCTCCAAAGATGTGGCGGTGGAGGCCTTGCGCAGTCGGGCGGATGATTATATCGAGAAACCCCTGGATATCGAGAGCACCAGGTTGGTAATCGAAAAGCATCTCCAGGAGAAGAAAGCGCGGCAATACGGCCCGGCCGGGGAGAATAAAATTGAACGCGTCAAAGATTTTCTTTTAAGGAACCTGCATAAGAAGGTTACGCTCAAGGATGCCTCCGAAGCCGTATGCCTAAGCCCTAAATATTTAAGCCGGATTTTTTCCAGGTTTGCCGGGCAGGGGTTTGGCGAATACCGGATTTCCTTGATGGTCGAAGAGGCAAAAAGGCTCCTGAAGCAAACCGCCGATACCGTAGACCAGATTTCCGGCAGGTTGGGATACCAGAACGCGGAGTCTTTTATCCGGCAGTTCAAACGTTCCGTTAAAGCCACTCCTGCCGAATACCGGAAAAAGACCCGGAAGAAAAAGAAAGCCGGGAGATAAGAACATGGGAAAGCCTATTCTTAAAATAACAGTCAGGATATTGGCGTGCGCGGTAATTTTTTCCGGATTGGCGGTGATCGCCGGATGGGAATTCGGGGTTCCGGGGCTGCTGAGCGTATATTCCGGATGGATGAATATAAAATTCAATACGGCGGTAGTTTTTGTTTTTAGCGGTATTCTTCTTTATTTCATCGCCCGCAGCAGGGAGGGGGATGTGGATAAGGCGCAGGTGGTGATCCCGATCGTATCTTTGGTCATTATTCTATTTATCGGGACTTCTTTTTTTTCTTCTATCCTGGGGATCCGGACGGAGGTTGAAGATTTGTTTATCGAAGGGCAAACCGGATCTATTACCGCGGTTGCCGGAAAACCTTCCATGCCGATGATGCTGGGTTTTCTTTTGATCGCTTCGGCGGGGCTTTTGACCGTTGCCGGGGCAAAAACAATAAGCTTAAAGTTGAAAGTAACCGGCTTGATCCTAGTCTTGATCGGGGCAGCCGCCGCGGCCGGATACCTTTTTAATTTCCCTCCGCTTTATTATTATATTAAAGGCATAAATTCCGGGATGGCGTTTTACACCGCGGTTTTATTTATCCTGCTGGGAGGCGGATTGCTATGCCTATAAAAACAAAACTTATAAGTTTATTCCTGGCGATTGCCCTGATACCGCTGGCGTTTGTAAGCGCCCTTACCTTCCGTAATTACAGGAATTCTCTTGAATCCAGCAGTATTTTGAAACTGCAGAATATCGCCGATTTTAAAGTCGAAAGGATAGAGTCATTTTTCTCCCAGAAAAAATCCGCGGTTGAATTTTTAAGCAACAGTTACGCTTTAAAAAAATTCCTTCCGGTCCTGGTGAACCGGCCTGATCCCTCCGACCCCGCTTTTATCGAAGCAAAAAAAACGATTAACAGCCTGCTGCGGAAGGCGCAGGCGGATTTCGGGGTTACGGATATTATGCTGGTTAATCCCTACGGCAGGATTATTTATTCGAGCAACCCGCTCCACGCGGGGAATTATCTTATGCCGCTTTCAAGCATTAAAGAAGAGGTGTTTAGCGAAGCCAGGAAAGGTGTTTATGCCTCCGGGATTTTTCTGGATAAGGCGCTGGCGGGGAGGCCGGCGGCGTTAATCGCGGCGCCGGTGGAAGATAGCGGCGGAGTATTCAGCGGTTTGATCGTTTTAGAGGCGGATATCTGGCCGATTTACGCGCTTCTTAATGATGTTACCGGATTGGGTAGCACCGGAGAAACCCTGATCGGGAGGAAAGAAGGAGATGCGGCGGTTTTTTTAAATCCTTTAAAATACAATCCGGAAGCTGCTTTCCGGAGGAAGGTAAAACTCGGGGATAAGGTCGCCGTCGGTATCCAGCTGGCGGTCCAAGGTGGCAGCGGGGCCGGGGAGTTCAGTGATTACCGCGGCAAGAACGTGCTGGGAGTATGGCGTTATATTCCTTCTTTAGGCCTGGGGGTAGTCGCAAAAATAGATACGGATGAGGCTTTTGCCGAAGCGATAAATTTAAGGAACCTGGTATTTGTGATTCTTTTTATCGTTTTTATCTTAAGCGCGATCATGGCGGTGATCATCGCCCAGCTGATCGCCGGGCCGATCAAGACGCTTTCTAAAGGGGTAGAAGAGATCGGCACGGGCAATCTTGACTATAAGGTCGGGATTGAGCAGAGGGATGAGATCGGCCAGCTTTCACGGGCATTCGACAAGATGACTTATGAGTTGAAAAAAGCGCAGGATTTTCTGCGCAAGTCTTCGCAGTATGTCCGTAATTTGATCGAGGCTTCGCTGGACCCCCTGCTTACGATCTCCAGCAACGGCAGGATAACCGATGTTAATGAGGCTGCGGTTAAGGTGACCGGGCTGTCCCGGCAGGAGCTGATCGGTACGGAATTCTCCGCTTATTTTACCGAGCCGGAAAAAGCGCGTTTGGGTTACCGGGAGGTTTTTTCCAAAGGTTTTGTTACCGATTATCCTTTAACGATCCGTCATAAGGACGGCCGGCTCACGGATGTCCTTTATAATGCCAGCGTTTATAAGGATACCCAGGGTAATGTTTTGGGGGTTTTTGCCGCCGCGCGCGATATTACCGTTTTGAAGCGTGCCGAAGCGGAATTAATGCGGCACCGGGACCATCTTGAGGCGCTGGTTGATGAGCGCACCGCGGAGTTAAGTGAAAGCGAGGAAAGGTTAAGGCACGCTTTGGATGCCGGGGAGTTCGGCACCTGGAGCCTGAACGTAAAGACGGAGCAGGCCTGGCATTCCCTGCGGCATGACCAGATATTCGGTTATAAAACACTGCTGCCGGAGTGGACTTACCGGATGTTTTTGGAGCACGTATTGCCTGAAGACCGGACGGCGGTGGATGAAAAGTTCGGTCAGGCGCTGGTGAAAAGAAAGGAATGGAATTTTGAATGCCGCATTAAGCGTATCGATGGGGATATCCGCTGGATCTGGGCGCAGGGCAGGCCTAAACTGAACCGGCAGTCGGAGGTTACGATGCTGATCGGGCTGGTGCAGGATATTACCGGGCGTAAGCGCGCCGAAGAGGAGTTGGTCAGAGAAAGGACGAACCTGCAGAAAATTTTCGACGTGGTAAGCGTCGGTTTACTGTTGATCGATGAAGGAGGGGTTGTTAAGCGGGTGAATAATACCGTTGCTTCGTGGATGAAAGATGCGTCTTCGGAGCTTGATAGCAAACAGCCGGGAGACGTTCTGGGATGCGTGCACGCCTTGTCCGATCCGTCCGGCTGCGGGCGTACCTCTTCCTGTCCGGCATGCCCGATACGGAACGCTTTCGAGCGTGTTTTGCGCACCGGAGAGCAGGTTCATAATATTGAAACCCAGGCCGCCCTTTTCTTAAAAGGAAAACAGACGAATTTGTGGCTGGAGGTCAGCGTGGATCCCATGGTTTTGGACGGCAGGCAGCATGCGATTTTATCGATGAATAATATCACTTTCCGCAAGGAGTCGGAAGAACAGCTGCAAAGGATCAACCGCGCGCTGCAGGCGCGCAGTCATATCGACCGCGCGGTTACCGTTGCCGAAAACGAAGGCGATTTTTTGAAGACGGCATGCCGGATTATTATCGATGACTGCGGTTATCCGTTGGTTTGGATTGGTTACGCGGAAAACGACGAGCAAAAAACCGTCCGTCCGGTGGCCAGCGCCGGATTCAGCCGGGGGTATCTGGAAAACCTGAAGGTAAGCTGGTCGGATGATGAATTCGGCCGCGGCCCTACGGGTGTCGCTATCCGCAGCGGGAAGCCTTCCGCCTGCACTGATATGCTTAACGATCCGGATTTTAAGCCCTGGCGCCGGGAGGCGGACCGCTATGGTTACGCTTCTTCATTCGTCGTTCCTCTCTTGGAAAAAGGCCGCGCTTTCGGCGCGGTATGTCTATATTTTAAACGGACCGGCAAGCTTGGCGAGGAAGAAGCGAAGCTTTTGGTTGAGCTTGTCGATGATCTGTCTTACGGGATATCCCTGATCCGGCTGCGCCAGGCGCATTTAAGGACGATTAACGCGCTGCGTGAAAGCGAAGACCGCTATAAAAGGATGGTTTTCACCTCTCCGGATGCAATTATCGTGCAGAGTGCGGGAAGGATAAGGTTTGCCAACCCCGCGGCGGCGAAGATCTTCAGGGAGGATGAGCATAATAAGCTCATTGGCCGTCCGGTTTTGAGGGTTGTGTCCAGGGATTTCCGCAGGGCCGCTAAAGAAAGCATCCGCAGCAAGCAGGAACAGCAGGTGGCGCTAGAAATGAAGCTTATACGTTTTGACGGAACGGCCTTCGAGGCAAGCTTATCCGGCAGGGGTATTGTTTATGCCGGCAAGCCGGCGGTCCAGGTTATTATCAGGGATATCACCGGGATAAAAAAAGCGCAGGAGATCCTCAAGCGTGATAAAGAGGCGCTGGAAAGGCTGGTCGGTGAAAAAGCGCAGGAATTGATGGTTGCCCGGCAGAAGATTGAGGAGGGTAAGCGCCTTTCGGATATCGGGACCCTCGCGGCTACGGTGGCGCATGAATTGCGTAATCCGCTGGCGGCGATGCGCATGGCGACTTATAATATCAAGCGTAAGGCGCAAAATCCGGAGATTGAGAAGAACCTTGAAAATATCGAGATTAAAATCAAGGACAGTGAGCAGATTATCAACAATCTGCTTTTTTATTCGCGCCTGAAGATGCCGCGACTCGAAAACGCCGGCATTTTCGATATCCTTAAGGACAGTATCGCAAGCCTGGCGGCGCATTTTCCGAAATATAACTTAACGATTCTGCAGGAGTTCGACGGGCTTAAGGATGT
>Ga0172381_10007954_pt1 | contig 10425 bp, 10 predicted proteins | sample Leawel6488metaG_FD_119754 | JGI IMG/M metagenome (GOLD analysis project Ga0172381, IMG submission 119754) | Leachate microbial communities from a municipal landfill in Southern Ontario, Canada - Leachate well 64-88 metaG | ecosystem: Engineered > Solid waste > Landfill > Unclassified | place... | reverse complement strand
TACTTACCGCCAGATTTATGCTGTGATGGCGGGCAAGCGGCGTAGCCGCCCTCGCCCCTAAAATCAACATTCGGCAGGAATCTTACCCTGTTCGGTAGCGCTTCAGCTGGCGCTTTAAAGTAATAATGGAATCCGCCGCCGCCAGTCTTTGCGGTCGGGGTGCGCGGAATATCAAATTTTGAAAGGTTCGCGTCCTTTTCAGCGTCGAGGACAACCACGCCTGATGCCGCGCCGGTGATTATGGCAATGCCGGTAGGGTTTAATTCGAAAAACCATTTTTCGATTTCATCTTTGGTAGGCTTCCTTGTTTGGTATTCCTTCCAGCCCGGTAAGAGACACGCTTTGCCTCTCACCGGAATAACTGATAAGCCCAAGCATATAAGGCGCAGAGCTTCGTTTAACAATTTATTGTCCATATCTTTTATTTAATTTGTTTGGGTTCAAGGAAATCAATCGTTAACCCTCCCACTTCAAAATACGCGTCTTCCACCCAACGAAGTCCTTTGTCTATTAGCCCTTTGCAAGCGGTGAGGGTGGCTCTACTTAGCCAGTGTTTGCTCGTATCCGTGCTAAGGTCAATTGCCCAGATATCTTCCCTGAATCTGTTTATTGCAATTAGCTGTGCGTAATAATCTTCTTCCTGCCCGTTCCATAGGTAGGTTGCGGTAGACTGCGCTATGATGGCTCGAAATACTATTTTTTCGTGAGCATTTAGCTTATTCCAGAATTCAAGGAGTATCTGGTAATATTTCTCGTTGTCGTCAAAATCTATTTTCATAGTTATATTTTCGCCGCAATCGGGGGCTGATCGATTTGCGGTCGGTCAGCCTTGATTGAAGACGGTAGTTGTTAAATAAACTGAGGCACTATTTCAACTTTTCGAACGATTTTTCCTTACATATATTTATTGCTGTCATCGGCCGTGCCTTCCTGTTGAGGGCTAGCATTCTCAACAGAGCAGTAAACGGCTCGGACTAAACTTAAAAGCGCGGTGGCTTTTTTTGATACTTCCGCATCGGTCAGATCTTGCCCGTATACTTCCTTATAAATTTTGGCGAAGCTTTGAAGTGCCGAATCCGAAAGTTTCATAACCTTTAATTTAGCTGTATGATTGTATCCAACCACGAATCGATGGTGTAAATCGCGGTGTAAAAATTTACTCTTGCAATGAGATAGAAAATCAGCTTAAAAAACAAAACCCCCATTTGAGTGGGGGTAAAAAGCTTAACGCTTTTCTTACTCTTCTATTCTTCGACTATCATCAGATAGTCTTTAATTGTTATCGGAAACCCTTTCTTTTTTAAGTTTCCTTGCAGATTTTTAACAGCTTTTTTCAGTATATTTCTGGCTTCGGGACGAAATTCAAAATTGTGCACAGAATCAATAAGCCCAATTCTGACTGCAACGGTTGCAGCGGGAAGACGTTTTCCCGGAAGATCAAGTTTTCCATTTATAATTCTTTGCTTTTCTTTCCACAAAGCATCGAATAACGAGAATGTGGGTAGGTCTGTTGTGCGGTGGAAAGTATGTTTTATCGTTCCATATCGAAGCTCGCGGCCTTGGAATTCTACGGAACCAGATTTTCTATCAGTGCGTTTTTCGCTAATCCGGTCAGCGTTTTGCCGGACTCCTTTCACAAGATCGATGTCCAGTATCTTGACTTGGTATTCGGATGGGGTTGCGAGACTAAGACCGTTACATTCGTAGACGCTAATTTTTTTAGCTAGGTCGTTTGTTATTTTGATTGCGCCCTTTCCCCGCAAGAATTTCCAAAAGTTTTGGTTGCTTTCCTCGGTCCGGTAGGTGGGAACCTCATCTCCTGAATACGATTTGATGGTGGCAATCTCGCCCCATTCTTGGGCGTAGAATTCGTCATTGAAATAAATCAACTCTTTTAAGTAGCGTTGGATTTGTGGTGTAAATTCAAAAGGGTATCTTCGTGATTTCATATTTTTTGTAATGTATTTAGTTTTATTTAGACAAATAAAAAACTCCCAAATTTTATCTAAGACAAAAAAACCAAACTTACCGCCGCGGCAAGCTAAATTTTTAAGTCTCGGAGAAAATTTGAGAGTCCTTAGGGGGTTCTCGTCACTACCGAAGGCTTAGGAAACAAGAATATAAATCATATTAAATTTTTGAAAACTACATTTTTAGTATACCTTATTTTTCGTTAAAATTCAAGTGAATTTTTGTAAAATAAAGGGAGATTACTTTGATTTCATCTCCATCTTACGCTTGAACGTATTGAGTTTTTAAGGCTTACCGCAGCCTGGACACAGTCCCGTGGAGGATTGCATATGTTCTATTGATCCGTGCACCGAACACTCGGATTCGCTCTTCTCATCCGCCGAAGTCCAGGAACCTTGCGTCGGTTCAGCAGTGTCCACAAAGCACTCAACCCTTGAGCTGGGGTAAAGTCCTTTAACAGATTTACCCACGCTTTTTGCAAGTTGCTGGCGCACATCTGCAGTTTTGAATAAACCGCGGATCTCAATAATAATTTCTTCGCCAAGACCCTTTTGCATAAGGTCCGATGGGAATAGACAGGTGATATCCTTTCCGCCACGAAGACTAAGTTCAGAAATCGATACGGTAGCTTCTACGATACTTTCGTATAGACGGTTTAGATCGTCTTCAGTTTGACCGGGTGGTAAGCACCACACTTTAATTACGGGCATTTAAACCTCCGTTTGCTCCAGTGATATAATGCCATAGATTTTAAAAAAGTCAATAATTTTTCGTGTCATTTATTCACCCTCTGCTACGTTTTAGCGGGTTAGCCAATAAAATATACCTCTGGCACATAATCTTTCATTTGGGTGTATTCTGGGTGCTTCGGGGGTGAGGAAAGTATCAATTGAAAGTGGCTTTGCCCCTTATTTGTAATATTGAGGATAAAAATTACTTTTGATCCTGAATATAATGATCAAAAAATAAACGTGTACTATTAAACCGCAAATCAACCTTTTTATAAATATCGAGTTTATGGTTTTGTAAGTAAAAAACCAGCGATTAGCTGGTAATTTTTTTATTTTCCAAAACAATTTTTATTTTAAAGATTCAAGCTGGTTTTGCATTCCTTCGATTTCTTTTTGCAATTCTGCGGCTTGTTGTTTGATTTTCTGCTGACCTTGATATGCCTTGCTTTTTTCAACAGGGTAGACCACATTTCCGTTAATGGATAATTGGGTTAACTTTTTTTGTTGATTATTGTTTAACATTTGAAACTGCACATTCCAGTTGCTTCTTATCATAGCTCCGAAGCTGTTTTGCGAATCAACATAAGAAATAACTTCATATTCGTTATCACCAAAGGAGTGCGCCAGAAAATCAGTGGCTGGAAATTTTGCGGTTGATGGTGATTTTAACGCTTGCTTTACGTATTCTTGAGCTTCGATGTAAGCTGAGATGTCATCAAGCTTTTCGTTCTCATTTTTCGGCGGAACGTAATTGTAGGATTTCTCTGATGATGAATCGCCAGACTGTCCTATGATTGCTATGCAGGTAAACAATGCAACTGCTGATGCTGTGCTGACGACCAAAATGTATAATGACACGAGCGCATAATACAAACCGCGGCTTTTCTTTTTGATTTTTTCAATTTTTTGCAGGAGGGGATTTTGTATAATCATTGCTTTGACTTGTTGTTTAACCGGGCTGGAATAACAAAAAAGGTCTTCCGTCCGGCTGATAGCCCCTTGCGGTGCTACCACTACACCCTTTCGGATGCAGACCCCTCCTACAAGTACCGGCCAGAAGACCGTTTTTATGTAGGAGAGGGTTTCAGACCATATCCTATGACAAAAAACATAGGGGTTAGGTCATAAATTGTATAAAGTTCTAACTATCCGCTTGCATAGATTTTATATCAAAAAACGCCCATTTTGTAAACCGAAAATGGTTTTAACAAAATTAGTGAATATTTTAGGTATTAATGAAGTATTAATTGAAAAAAGGCACCAAAAGAGCTAGATTGTAATGTAAGAATAAGGTAGGACTCAACAATTGATAATTAACGGTTAACAGTATAAATCTTTTACGTGTATGTATATTTCACGCATTTATATAAAAAATTACAGGAATTTTAAAGAATTTGATTTGTATATACCAAACGGAGAGCCATTAACGATTATTGGTTGTAATAATTCGGGGAAAACAAATCTATTAAGAGCGTTAAGACTAGTATTAGATACAAATTTACCTCCTTGGGATAAAAAATTAAATGAAAATGATTTTTGCTGGGACATTGGTAACTCTCCTTGGGAAAAAGGAGAGGAAATAGTGATTACTTTGACATTTTCCGACGTAAAGAAGAAAGAAGAGATAATAGCTCTATTAACTTTTTTGGACCCATCAAAAAATGAACAAATTATTTCCGATAATTTAGAAGCAATTATTTCTTTTGTATTTGCGCCAGCAACATATAACAAGGGGAGCAAATATGATTTAAATGACGATTATATCTCTTTTTTAGTTGCGGGTAGATACCATCCCTCTGGATATTATTATCTAGATAATGGGGAGGCTAAAGATTATGAGAGTAGTGTTTTTAATTTATATGCACGTAATAATAAAGATGATTTTTATAAATTTTTCTATTTAGACAATGAAGATATTGAAACGATAAGAAAAGATGAGAAAGCTGCTTTCGATAAAAAGATAATGAAGCAGTTATATCCAAATAAAATTCATAAATATATCAATCTTTTATTTTTGGATGCGACCAGAGATGTAAAGAATGATTTTTATCAAGGGTATAACTCATTGGTATCTCAGTTAATTCGATTTGGATTGCAAAACAATAAAAAAAATGGGGTTACCGATGAAATAACCAAAGCCCTAAAAGAACTTCGGACAAATTCATCAATACCAGAAACTAATATAATCATTGCGGATATAGAAAAAAGATTACAGAATGAAAAAGCTAATTTTTTAACAAACAAAGCTGATATTAATATTGGTACCCCTAGAATAACATTGGAAAATATCGGTAGATATTTTAATTTTCTAGTTGATCTTAACGAAGATTTAAAAAAAAATCTTGAAATGAATGTTGTTGGTTTGGGCTATCAAAATTTAGCTTATATATCTGCAGTGTTTGCTTTGTTTGAGCTAAAAAAAGAAATATTTTTCAATAATACAAATGAAAAAATAAAGATCATATATAATTTATTATTGATCGAGGAGCCAGAAGCGCACCTAGACGTACAAAATCAAAAATTTTTACATACTCAAATTGAAAATAAAAGTAATAAGCTGTTAAATATAGAATTTGATAAAAATAGAGAAGTTGATATCGACCAGAAATTCTTTATATCAACGCAGGTTATTCAAACTTCACATTCAACGCATTTAGCGTCAAAATCAGATTTAAGAAACATTGTTGTAATTCAAAAGAACCAAAAAGCAGTAAAAGTTGTAAGTATTGATAGTATTCTGAAAAATGGTGAAGAACATTATTGGCACAGGAGAAGAATACTTAAACAATACCTCGATGCCACTAGGTCATCGATATTGTTTGCTAAAAAAGTTGTATTAGTTGAGGGGCTTTCCGAGAAATATGCGCTAGGCGCAATATTGAATTCTTATTTGAGGAGAATTTATCCTAGCCAAAGCAATATCAATATTGATAGCGAGGGAATAGAAATCGTGGAAATTGGGGGCAAAAATTTTGATTCTTTTTCTTCTCTTTATTCACAAAATGGGCTTCAAAATAAATGTTTAATCATTAAAGATGGCGATTCGCAGTTAAAGGACGGTCTGGATATAAATGAATACGGGGAAATTTATAAGGAGCTTAATAAAAATAATAATGGTATTAGCCAGCTGCTATTTAAAAAGAATGTATTTACATTTGAAATAGATACATTTTTTATTCCCGATCCGGAAGACAATCAAATAAGCAATAATGATTATTTGAAGCTGATATTATTCAGATTTATGAAGGACGGTAATTATTTTAAGAAAAAATCATTTATTGACAAAATCAAGTCTATTAACGAGTTTGATCAGAATGTTAAGAATAAGAAATTGGATAGCAAGGATATTCCTAAATTTTTTAATGAAATCTTGGGTTATGAGGTTTCAAAACCTTCGCTGTCTTTGTATTTATCGTCTTTAATTAAAGCGAAATTATTAGAAGATGATTCTGAGGCGGATGCTTGGAAAATTGACCATCAAGATCAAATTGAATTAGGAGTAAAGAAATTTGTTGATTTGCCAGAGTTTGTAGTTCCTAAATATATTGAAGAAGGAATAGTATGGTTGATTACAAAGAACAATTAGGTATTAATTTTGATTTATCGCCGAAACAATCCGAGGTACTAAGCAGAAATGCTGATACTATAGTTAGGGCTGTCCCTGGAAGCGGAAAAACAACAATACTTACTCTAAAGATTAAAAAATTACTCATAGAAGACCCCAATATTAAAAAATTATGTTGTATCTCTTATACGAATGTGAATGTAGATGACCTTAGAAATGCTTGTATAAAACAGATAAGCGGGAACTTAATTGATAAAATTGAATTTTTAACATTTCATAAATTTTGTATTCAATATATTCTAAATCCTTTTTCTTATTTATATAGAAGTAATGATGGGCTGAGGCCTTATAGAAATTTTTTTGACTATAAAGAGCACGGCAATAATCTTTGCGACTATTTAATAAAGAATAAAATTAAAAAGTCCGAAATAGATAAAATCAAAAAGAAAGAATCGATTTTCTATAATTTTATATTTAATGAAAAATGGATTCCAACTAGTAATAATCTTGAACAATATACCGTTATCGTTTATCTAAATTTCCTTAATGACTATAAGTTGATTGACTTTAATTTAATTAACTTATTGTCTCTTTTTATCGTTCAACAAAATCGCATGGTGCGGCGAGCATTAAATAAATCATTTGATTGGGTATTTATAGATGAATTTCAGGATGTTTCGGAAATTCAATGTAAGATTATTGAAGAGTTGAAAAAGGATAGACTAAGCAATAAAAATGAACTTAAGTGGTTTTTAGTTGGTGACCCGAACCAATCAATCTACGGTTTTGCAGGAGCCAACCCTAGGAGTATGTACGATATGCGTGAGTATTTTAACGCTATAAATAACGATAATTGTGAAATAAAGCTTGATAGGACGTATAGATGCTCTAACGGCGTATTTGATTATGCTAGAGATAGCTATAATGAGAGTTTATCGAAAATAAAGAATTTAAGCGCAATAAAATTAATCGAAAACGAGAGCGTCGCTCTCTATTTAGAAGATCTTATTATCTCAAGAGAAATAATGGGTAATGGTAGCAACGGGAAAGTGTTTCTTAGGAAGGTACCATCAAATAACCCCGAAGCAGAGATTATAAGCCTAAAACTTAATGAATTGCCAAATTATGAAGTATGTTGTATAGGAATTGATAGATTTAATTCTATTGATGTTTATAGGCAGTATAAACGACAAATAGATATCAATGATGGTGAAAATTTTAGACTTTATTCGGATTTATATAAAGACTATGAAGACAAATACGGATTCAAACATTTTTCTTTATTTATCAATTATTTATTATTAAAACATAATTTTTATAAAAATCGCTTAAAGTTTGTTCATTATGTTAACAAGCATTTGTATTTGCTTGATCAATTAATTAAAGAAAAAAATTTTAATGATGAATATTCCGAAAATCAATTGGTAGAAACCTTAATCGATTCGTGTGAATTGTTGGTTCCATTAATAAATTCTGATAATTTAAATGATGAATTTATTTCATTTTCCCAAAAATTAGCCATTAGTTTCAATAAATTTATTCCTGAACAAGATATTTTCCCCGAAGTTATTGAAAATAAATCAATGGAAGGATTTGGTGACATCTTAGCTCCAGATATTGAGGGATTTATTAATTTCAATCAAAAAATTGATATAAAAAAGACATCTTTTGAAATAAAATACATACATAAAATAAAAGGGCTTGAATATGAACAAGTTATTGTTCAGAAAATCGAAAGATTACCTTATCGATCCTATGAAAATAAAACGCATCAAGCAATATTAGGTAAATACTATCAAGATTTAACTGCAGATGATATTTATGATTACATTCAGGATTTAAACAAACTATACGTAATGCTTACCAGATCTAAAAATAATTTATACATAATCGTTAACGAGAATAAATTGCCAGATTTGATTAATGTTAATTTAGCTGAATTGTAGGTAATATATAAGAGTGTTAATTTTACTGTTTTTTATAAAATTGAAATTATTTCAGGTTATTGAAGTGTAGTATAATTTAAAAATATGGATATCATAATAGCTATAATAACTATTTTTGTTGGATTTATTGCCTATAACGTTGATAAAACTAATAAGTTAATAATTTCGCATATTAAGCAATCCGAAATTGATGAATTGTTGAGGCAAAGATTCCCACATTTGTTCCCAGTTTTAAGAAAAGAAATAAGAGAATATTTCGATGAAAAAACTTCATTTACGGAGTATATGGATATGGTTGATGACTGGGCGAATATCAAGAATGTTAACAAGGAAGATTTCAAAAAGTGGCGGAATCAGGTAACGGACGATATCAATAAAATCTTTGAACGCGAACGATCTAAAAGGGAAGCGACCAGTTTTGAAATTGAGTTTATTTTATACACATACTATAAGCTCATTTTTGATTCATATTTGAAATACATTAAACAAAAACAAATCGAATTGTTCAATAAGGAAATAATAAGCAACCAAAAATCGTTTGGTGGTTCGGTGTTGAGCTGGCAAATCGAAAGTATATTCCATCAATTGCCCGAAAAAACAGATAAAATATGAAAAATTTTATTATCAACAAGATGGAGTTGATTTCAATTATTTTACCAACTATTGCCATATTCAATTGATGAAAATCGGGCTTCCGGTAAGAAAGCCCCTTTGAGGGTAAAAATTAGGCTAATTTTTTTATAAATTTTGAAGGGAGGGAGAGGTTCTAAATCGACGCAGCGGATTTAAGCAGTTGCAAGATTAAGTTTGATTCTTCGTAAGATAATAATTTGATAATAGCTTCTAAATAAAGTCAGATCTAGTTGCTGCGTAACCATCATTTTACTATAATAGTTATTAAGTGATAAGCGGTCATTAATTATGAAAAATCAGGATTTTTAAAATTAATTGTTTATTGACTTTTGGCTTATATTATGTTAGTCACTAATGTTTAGTAATTTATAATTAATAGTGTTTTGCGTATTGTTAGTTTAATAATTAAATGAAGAATATGAATCCTCAAAATCAGTACGATAACCAAAGAGAATATAAGGTTCCCAAAGATGCTCCTCTTCATAAGGGTGAGTTTATCGTGTTTTTCTCTGACGATGAGGATCCCGAAATATTATTTCACAGTATTATACCTGAAGAGGCATACCAAAAAGCGGAAGAAATTGGTTTAACAAGCAACAGAAAGCCTACGGTTATTAGGATTGTTAACGATGAACACCAAAATTTGGCGCAATATCTGGCAATGCAGATCTAATTATTGATTAAGATGACCAGTAAAGTTTTTTATTCAAAAATTAATGGTAAATATCGACCGTATTTAGAGCTTGTTTTTAAAAATAACGGAACAGGAAAAGAAAGCCAAAGAGTATTTGCTATGGTAGATTCTGGAGCTGATCATACAGTTATCCCTTTTTCGCTGGGTTCTTTTATTGGATTTAATGCTCCAACCGAGCAAGAAGTTCTTGCAAGTGTTTCGGGAGTTGGTGGTAATTTAAGCTATCTGGAAAGGAGATGTCAGATTCAATTATTTGATAATACCAATAAAGAAATAATAACTTTTGATGAAACAGTGTGGTGGATATATCCAGATGATCAAGCGCGTCTTCAGATTAAACAACTATTTGAAAAGTATCAGAATTTTGAAAGGTTGAAGGGGCAGTGTATCCCGGAAACAGATTTAAATAATTATTTTGGATTGGAAATGAGGAATGTGATTAACGAAATCAATACTATAAATAACCGTTTTGAGTCAATGATATTGCTTGGAAGACCATTTTTTAATAATTTCGAGTATGTTAAATTTTGTCACAAAGACAGGGATAACGAGGAGCAATGTTATTTTACCTATAAATTACTTGAGAATAAAGTTATTGAAAAAAAACCAAATCTGTCGCTGGCGCAGTTGGCAGGAGCTGTTAAATAAAACAAATCTTGACTTGAAATTGGTTTCCCGCAAGAAAACCAATTTGTTTTTAAAGGGGCAGGGGGGTGAGGTTCTAACGGATATTGATATTTAACCTATTTGGTGCGGTTTTCTGTCATCCAGCTTCATTTGATTGATCTCTGGAGGGTTAAAATCGTTACCAAGTTAAGGCGATTTCGAATAAATCAGGGTTTGCGGACTCTTGGAATGAGGTTCTAACTTGGTTCATTATCCAGC
>Ga0172381_10007952_pt1 | contig 10426 bp, 10 predicted proteins | sample Leawel6488metaG_FD_119754 | JGI IMG/M metagenome (GOLD analysis project Ga0172381, IMG submission 119754) | Leachate microbial communities from a municipal landfill in Southern Ontario, Canada - Leachate well 64-88 metaG | ecosystem: Engineered > Solid waste > Landfill > Unclassified | place... | reverse complement strand
GTTAGGTCATTTGAACCGATAGACATGCCATCAAAAATATCTAAAAATTCTTCAGCTAGGAAAACATTTGAAGGAATCTCGCACATAACAATCACTTTTAAATCATTTTCGCCTTTAACTAAACCAGCTTCTTTCATTATTTCTAAAACCTTTTTACCTTCTTCAACAGTGCGGCAAAAAGGAATCATCGCCCAAATATTTTTTAGTCCGAATTCTTCCCGAGCTTTTTTCATAGCTTGGCATTCAAGCAAAAAAGCCGGTTTAAATTTTTCGTTGTAATATCTGGAAGCTCCCCGCCAGCCCAACATGGGATTTTCTTCTTTTGGTTCAAACTCTCTGCCGCCCATTAAAGCTGCGTATTCATTGGTTTTAAAATCAGAAAATCTGACTATTGTTGGATATGGCCAAAAAGCAGCTGCAATTTGACCCATACCTCTGGCTAATTCATCAATATAAAATTGAGCTTTATCTTTATATCCTAAAGTAATGCCGTTTATTTGTTTTTTAAGATTTTTAGGCAAGCGGTTATAATTCAAAAGAGCTAAAGGATGAACTTTGATCTTGGAAGCGATAATGAACTCTTCTCTAGCTAAACCGACTCCTTGGTGAGGCAAAAAAGAATTCTTAAAAGCTATTTCCGGATTACCTAAATTCACCATAAGTTTAGTTTCTATTTTAGGCAATTTGTCTAATTTATATTCTTTTTCTGTCCATTCTAATTTTCCTTGATAAACTTTACCGACTTCGCCAGAAGAACAATCCATAGTAATTACCTGTCCATTTTTAATATCAGTAGTTCCAGAATCTGTTCCTACAATACAAGGCACTCCGAGTTCTCTAGAAACAATAGCTGCATGGGAAGTTCGTCCGCCGAGATTGGTTATTATTCCTTGAGAAATTTTCATGATTGGTTCCCAATCTGGATCGGTCATAGTAGTCACTAATATTTCTCCCGATTTAAATTTACCTATATCTTTGGCGCTGTTAATAATTCTGGCCTTGCCGGTAGTAATTTTCTCTCCAATAGCCGTCCCTGAAGTTAAAACAACGGCCTCTTTATTTTTTAAAGAATACTCTCTAAAAACCAATCCTTGTTTTCTGGCATGAATAGTTTCGGGCCTGGCTTGAACTATGAAAAGCTCGTTAGTTTTGCCATCTTTTGCCCACTCAATATCCATGGGTAATTTATAATGATCTTCAATAATTTTAGCCCATTTAGCTAAAGTAATGACCTCTTCTTCAGATAAACAAAATTTTTCTCTGTCTTTTTGCCTTACAGAAATTTCTTTTAATCCGTTCTTAACTCCATAGATAAGCTTTCTTTCTTTAGCGCCTAATTTTTTACTTATTATCGGAGCAAAACCCTGGTCTAGTGTTTGCTTAAAAACATAAAATTCGTCAGGCACTACTTTTCCTTGAACAACCATTTCTCCTACCCCGTAAGATCCAGTGATAAGAATAACATCTTTAAATCCGCTTTCTGTGTCCAGGGTAAATATCACACCGGCTGAAGCTATGTCTGATCTGATCATTTTTTGCACTCCTACGCTAAGAGCAACTTTCAAATGGTCAAAACCTCTTTTTTGTCTGTAGGAAATAGCTCTATTAGTAAATAAAGAAGCAATGCATTTTTGACAGGCCTCTAATAATCCTTTTTCTCCTCTGATATTTAAATATGTGTCATGCTGGCCGGCAAAAGAAGCCGAAGGTAAATCTTCGGCAGTAGCTGAAGATCTGACTGCCACATCGGTATCTTTGCCATATTTTTTACAAAGCTGCTGATAGGCATTTTTAATTTCCAAGTTTAAATCTTTAGGAAATTTAGCAGCTAAGATCATTTTTCTTATCTTTTCTCCTCCTTTTTGCAAACTGGCAATATTAGAAATATTTATATCATCTAAAACTTTTTTAATTTTTTCTCTAAGACCAGCTTCATCTATAAAATGCCAATAAGCATCTGAAGTCAAAGCAAAACCATCGGGCAAAACAATTCCTTTTTCTCCAAGATTTTGAAACATTTCTCCTAAAGAAGCGTTTTTCCCTCCGACTTGGGGCACATTGGCAGAAGTTAAATCTTTAAACCAGATAATATATTTTTTCATGTTTTTTTATTGGCAAGAAGCCGAATTAATTTGATTGTCTATTTCTATTGTAGCCCCAGCTGCTTGCGTACAAGCATATTTTCCTTTTTTAAAAATTAAAGGTGAAGAAACAGCAAAATTATTTCCTTCAACTGATACAAAACATTTTACAGCTTGATCGCCGTTTGTTCCCATAATCGCTTTTTCTAAATTACCGAGATCGCCTTGGTTGCTTAAAGTATCATCTCCGTCGCAAACATTAATATAACCGTTAACGAACTCAGCAGCATTTCTGACTTGATGAAGTTGCTCTTTTATTTTAGCGTCTCGAGCCATATTTCTTTGGCTCCAAACATTCACTAAAACTATAGAGGATAAAAGACCGATAATGGTAATGACTACTAAAAGCTCTATCAAGGTAAATCCTTCTTTTTTAATCGTCATTTTTAATTAAAGATTTAATAGCCAAAGCCGCTTCTTTTAAATCTGAATAATTGGGAATTTTATTGCTTTCCAATATTTTTATCCCCGGCTCTGTTAAAGGTCCTCCTAAAAAAGCAGTAATAATCGGTTTATGCTCCCATTTTTTCTTTGCTGTTACTATAATTTTAGCATTTTTTTCTGTTTTGGTCATAATTTGAAGAGTTTGCACTATAATTAAGCCGTTAATATCCGGCTGTTCCAACAAAATATTAACAGCCGATTCATACTTTTCAGATAAAGCATCTCCTATTATATCTAAGGGATTTCTAGCAGAGTAAGCCGGATGCATTACTGCTGGTTTATTTAACTTTTTCAAGGTTGCTTCATTTAATTCCGTTAATTTTATTCCTAATTCTTGACAATAATCAGCCAAAAGAACTCCGCAACTGCCTCCGTTGGTGATAATAGCAACGCCATTTTTGCACTTAGGCTGCCAAGCTAAAGTTTTAGCTAAAGCAAAAAGCTCTCTCAGGGTATCAACTTCAACTACTCTTGTTTGTTTAAATAAGGCCTGATAAACCTGGTGTTCTCCAGCTAAAGATCCTGTATGGCTGGCTGCTGCTTGACTGCCTGTTTTTGTTCTGCCGGCTTTAAGAACTATTATCGGCTTTTTTTTAGAAATCTCAGAAAAAACATCTATAATCTTTCGGCCTTCTTTAATACCCTCAAGATAAAGAGCTATTACTTTTGTTTTATCGTCTTTAGCTGCGAATTTAAGAAAATCAGATAAACTGACATCGGCTTCGTTGCCATAGGAAGCTAAAAAAGAAAAACCGTAATTTTTATTTAAATTCTCGTCAACCACTGAATCAAGTAAGGCGCCTGATTGAGAAATAAAAGCAATTTCGCCCGACTTAGGCATGGCTGGAGCAAAAGTAGCATTGAGTAATATTTCGGGTCTGATTACGCCCAAACAATTAGGCCCAATCAAAGGAATACCTGCTTTTTTAGTTATATTAATTAATTCGTTTTCTAATTTTTTTCCTGCTGGTCCGCTTTCGCTAAATCCGGAAGATATTAAAATAATGCCGCCTACTTTTTTTTGACAGCATTCTTCAATTACTTGTAAAACTGCTTTTACTGGAACAGCGACAACTGCTAAATCAACTTCTTCTTTTATTGAATTTATAGAAGGAACACATGGCACTCCTAAAACTTTTTTATGATTTGGATTTACTGCAAATATCTTTCTTTTGGTTTTGCCTTGCAAAGCATTTTTCATCAATCCCCAGCCAACAGTTTCTTCTTTTGGCTTAGCTCCGATAATAGCTATATTTCTAGGATTAAAAATTCTTTCTAGTTTTTCTTTTTTAATATCCATAATTATTTTAATATTACTCTGGCGTCTGCCACCCAGACCTCTTTTTCGTTGGCTATTGCGGGATCAAAATCTATTTCCTCAATGTTCTTTTCGTTTAAAGAAAGATTTGATAAAGACACCAGAATATCGGCTAATTTATCTAAATTTACTGATTTTTGACCGCGAAAACCCTTAAGAACTTCATATCCTTTTATTTCTTTTATCATTTCAATAGCATCAGTTTTATTAATCGGGGTTATTCTAAAAGAAATATCTTTTAAAATTTCTACCATTATTCCTCCTAAGCCAAACATTAAAACCGGACCGAATTGCAAATCTCTTTTCATACCTAAAACAATTTCTCTGCCTGAAATTTCTTTTTGAATTAAATATCCCTCATATTCAATACTGGTTTTTTCTAAAGCTGAAAATAATTCTTCTTTGGCAATTTTTAATTCTTCTTCATTTTTAATATTTGTTTTAACCAGGCCTAAATCGGTTTTATGCTCTCCTTTAAGAGAAGCAATTTTTAAAACCAGCGGATAGCCAATTTCTTCAGCTAGAGATAAAATTTCAATTTCGTTTTTAGCTAATTTTGTTTGGCAAAAAGGAATATTGTATTTAGCTAACAGCGCTTCTGTTTCTTTAAAATTTAAGCTTTTCATTTGTTTATTATATCTTAAAAATAAAAGCCAGGCAAAATAAAAACGAGGGGTAAAATCCTCGTTTAAATTAATATATTATTTCAAATTTCCTACTTTCAAAACATGCATTAAAAGAGTATGAGAATAGCCCCATTCGTTATCGTACCAGGACAATACTTTAACCAAATCTCCATCTACCACTCTGGTTGAAGATAAATCCACTATAGAGGCATAAGATTGACCGATAATATCTGAAGAAACCAGGGGTTCTAAACTTACCTTTAAAATGTTTTGCCATTTTTCATCTTCAGCCGCTTTAGTCAGTATTTCATTTACTTCTTCTGTTGAAGTTTTCTTTTTTGAAATAAAAGTGAAATCTATAATTGAACCCGAGGGAACCGGAACGCGAATGGCAATGCCGTCAAAGATATTTTCGTATTTTAATAAAGATTTAGCAGTGGCCTTGGCTGCTCCAGTGGAAGCTGGCACTATATTTTGAGCACCGGCTCTGCCTCTTCTAAAGTCCTTAGCGTCTGGAGAATCAACCATAGCTTGACTGGAAGTATAAGCATGAATTGTATTTAAAAGCGCCTTTTTTACTCCCAATTTTTCCATTAAAATAGCTGCCACCGGCACTACTGCGTTAGTGGTGCAAGAAGCGTTAGAAGTAATTTGACCTAAATCATTTGAAGTCAATCTGTCTTCATTAGCTCCGCAAACAGCTTGTTCTATATTTCCTTTGCCGGGAGCGGAAACAACTACTCGTTTAGCGCCCGCCTGTAAATGTTTTTTCGCTCCTTCTTCATCAGTGAAAAAACCCGTTGATTCGACTACCACATCAACTTCTAATTCTTTCCAAGGCAAATTAACTGGATCTTTTTCAGTAAAACTTGGAATTTTTTTATCATCAATCAATAAATAATTTTTATCGCCTTCCTTTAGCGCTGAAACCTGTTTATTATAGCGACCGTAAACAGTATCATATTTTAAAAGATAAGCTAAATTTTCTTCATCGGTTAAGTCATTAATAGCGACAATTTTTATGTCTTGCCGACCAAAAGCTTGGCGGAAAAAAGTTCTGCCTATTCTGCCAAAACCGTTTATTGCTACTTTAAGCATATTATTTTAATTTCAATAACTCTGATATTTTAGCTTTGTCAAAGCCAATAACAATTTCTCCGTCTATCTCAGCTACCGGCACCCCCATTTGACCGGATTTTTCAATCATTTCATCTCTGGCAGCCGGATCAGCGGCAGCGTTAATATCCTCAAATTCAATATTATTTTCTTTTAAATATTGCTTAAGAGAAACGCAATAAGGACAAGCTGGCGTGGAAAATATTCTAACTTTTGGCATATTATTTTTTAAATTATATTATTCTAATGGACAACCGGACAATTCAGCTAATTGATTGATAGTTTTAAAACCAGCTGACTTTTGACCGTCAACCGACACCCAAGTAGGCACTGATTGAATTTCACTACATTCTTCTTTCCATTGGTCGTTTTCATCAACACATTCTATATAATTAACATACTGCAAGGATTCTCCGAACAATTCTTTTTGCTGACTGCAATAACCGCAGTATTTCGATCCATAAAATTGCAATCCTTTTTCGCTTAAACATTTAGCAAAAGCATTTATATCTCCTTCAAATTTTTCAGCCACTGCTTGCTCTTGAGCTAAATCTTCTTCGTTTATTTTTCTTAGATCAAAACCGCTGGGAAAAAGAAAGTTGCCGTCTTTGTATAAGTACGAATAATATTCCTGACCGGCAATATCTATTTTTATTCCATAAAAATCTCCTTCGTTGATAACCTCAACCAAAGAAGCTGTTACTCCTTGGGGGGCAATTGTTTTATTAATAAAATTAATGGATATCTCGCCTGCTTTTTGAGCAGAAACATTGCCGTAAAAATTAAAATAATAAATTACGCCAGCTGCCACAAGAACAACGGCGAAAATCACTGCCAAATAACGATAATCTAATTTTTTAAAGTTTATCATATACTTTGATATTAATAGGAATTAATTTTTTTGTAAACTCCCCTCTCAAATTCATATTGAGTCAAACCAGCATAAGGAACTTCAAGATTAATGATATCATCATCTGATATTTTTTCTATTTCTTTTATCAAAGCCCTTAAACTGTTATGACTGGCGACAACTAAAACATTTTTTCCTTGCAACAAATCTTTTTCTATATTTTTAAACAAGGGCTTGACTCTTTTTACAACATCGGCCAAGCTTTCTCCCTTAGGCGGAGCTTTTTTAAAGCTTCTTCGCCAAAGATGAACTAATTTTTCTCCGTATTTAGCCATTACTTCTGCTTTATCAAATCCTTGCAACTCTCCGTAATATCTTTCATTAAGATTTTCGTTTACAAAAACTGGCAGATATTTGCCATTTAATTCTTTAAAATTGCCCCATTTTTCCATCTTGCTTTTAAAGTGTTTAAAAATCGGATATCTTTCTCCCCTTCTTAAAAGCAACAAACAGCTTTCCATATTTCTTATCAAAGGCGAAGTATAGGCCACATCTATTTTAATGCCAGCTATTTTATCGGCTATTTCTTCAACTTTTTCTTTGCCTTCTAAAGATACCGGCACATCTGTCCAGCCGGTAAATCTATTTTCTAAATTCCATTGCGACTTAAAATGCCTTAATAAAATTAATTTAGCCATAATTATATTTCTTTTTCAATTTTTAAAAGCCTATTATATTTCGCTAATCTATATTTAGTGGCTGGCGCGCCAGCTTTTAAATAATCAGCTCCCAGGCCTACGGCCAAATCAGCGATAAAGCTGTCTTTCGTTTCCCCTGATCTATGAGAAACTATCACTTTCCAATTAAAAGATTTCGCTGTTTTACCGGCTGTGATTGCTTCGCTTAAAGTGCCTATTTGATTTACTTTCAATATCAAACCGTTGCAGGCCTTTCTTTCTTCCGCTTTTTTAATTCTATTTTGATTGGTTACTAAAAGATCATCTCCTACTATTATCATTTTTTCGCCTATTTTTTCTTTAAGAGAGGCGAAGTTCTGCCAGTCCTCTTCAAAAAAAGGATCCTCTAAAGAAATTATTGGGTATATTTTTTTTAACTCTAAATAATATTCCAATAATTCCTGGCTAGATAATGGTTTTTCTGAAAGAAAATATTTTTCTTCTTTGTAGAATTGAGAAGCAGCTGCGTCTATAGCAATATTTACTTTGTCTGGATAACCGGCTAAAGCAGCGGCCTCAAGAATCAATTCTATAGCTTCTTTAGCTGTATCTATGGGCGGAGCAAATCCGCCTTCGTCTCCTAAATTAACAGCTGACTGGCCGTATTTATTTTTAATTATTTTTTTTAGTTTTTTGTAAATAGCCGAACTAATCGCTAAATTTTTAACTGGAGAAGCTTCTTTGACTACAACCATAAATTCCTGTAAAGCTAATTTTCCTTTGGCATGCGCTCCGCCGTTTATAATATTATATGTTGGAATTGATAAAAAAGGAGTTGTCTTTGCTATCAAAGATATGTATTTCCATAAAGGTAAATTACTGCTATCGGCTGCTGCTCTAGCCACAGCTAAAGAAACTCCTAAAATAGCATTAGCCCCTAATTTTGACTTATTATCAGTTCCATCTATCTTAATCATTAAGTCATCTATCAACTGCTGTTCTAAAACATCTTTGTTTTTGAGTTCTGGATAAATTATATTATTAACATTGCTAATAGCTAATTCATTTTTAACGGCAATAGCTTCTAATTTCCCTGTCGAGGCGCCAGCTGGCACGCTGGCTTTAAATTTACCTTTTTTTGTTTTAACCTCTACTTCTAAAGTGGGATTGCCCCTGGAATCTAATATCTTTTTTGCTTTTATTTCTTTTATTTTAGTCGGCATTATTTTTATTGCGTAAATATTCAGCAACTGATAAAAGGGCCTTAGTGCCCTCGCCGCAAGCCACCACTATTTGTTTATACTTAACATTAGTGACATCTCCGGCAGCGTATAAGCCAGGAGTTTTAGTTTGGCAAGTTTTAGGATCAACTATTATTTCGTCTTTTTCGTTAAAATCGACTAAGCTGTTTAAAAATCCAGTGGCTGGAATATTGCCTATTTCAATAAAAATTCCTTCCACTAAAAGAGTTTTTATTTCTTTTGTCTTTAGGTCTTGATATGTTAAGGATTTAACAAATTTATCTCCTTCTATTTTTTGCACTGCTGCTGAAGCAATAACTTGTATCTTTTTTTCTTTAGCAGCCATTATTTGATTAATTTCTTCGGCCTTGGGTTTGTCTGAAGCTTCTAAAATATATATTTTGTTGGCGTATTTTTGCATTGATAAAGCTGCTTCAAAACCCGAATTACCTCCGCCGACAACTGCGACATCTTTATTGGCAAACAAAGGAGCATCGCAAGTGGTACAATAAGAAATCCCTCGGCCGATATACTCTTTTTCTCCCGGCACTTCCAAGGGCCGAGGATCAGCTCCAGAAGAAACAATCACAGCCGCAGCTGAAAATTTTTCTCCGCCGTTTGTTTTAATTATAAATTCGTCTTTTTCTTTTGTAATTCTGCTAACTTTATCGTTAAGTATTTCTGCTTTATTTTCTTTTAGCTGTTCTACCATTTGAGATACCAAGTCAGCTCCAGAAATAGATTTAAATCCGGGATAATTTTCTATAGCTACTGATTTTCTAACCATTTGCCCGCCAAATGACTGAGTGATTATTAATAGTTTTATTTTTCTTCGAGTGCCATAAATGCCAGCAGCAATGCCAGCCGGACCGCCACCCACGATAATAAGTTCATATTTTTTATCCATACTTGATTTAAAGAACTTGATTATTTAATTATTTCTTTAAAATATTTTTTAAGATCCTCACCGTACTTTTGGTGTTTTAAAGCAAAATACAAAGAGGATTGCAAATAACGGGCAATATCGCCGCATTCCAGCCATTGGCCGTCTATTTCGTGGCCCTAAACTATCTTGCCTTCTTTTATCATTAAATTAAAAGCTTCGGCTAAAATTAATTCTCCTTTTTTGTTTGGAGTTTGTTTTTTAATATAATCAAAAACCTCCGGAGTAATTATATATCTGCCGATTACCGCCAAATCAGAGGGAGCTTGACCAAAACTCGGTTTTTCCACTATTTCTTTTATTTTAAAAACACGAGAAGCTATTTTTTCCACATCAGCCACTCCATAATGAGAAAGTTTTTCTGCTGGTAATTTTTTTAAAGCCAGCATGGGTTTTTGGGTTGTTTTGAATATTTGAATTAATTGGGCCAAACAAGGCGTTTTAGTATCAATAATATCGTCGGTATAAAAAACACCGCAGGGTTCGTTGATTAATTTTCTAGCTTGTAAAATAGCATGCCCGTCTCCTAAAGGTTCTTTTTGAATTACAAAAGAAAAAGAAATATTATTTGAAATCTCTTCTAAATGGTTTATTCTTTCTAAAATATCTTCCTCTTTTCTGTCTTTAAGTATTTTTTCTAATTTGGGAGATTTTTTAAAATAATCAACAATCTCTTTCTTTTTTCCGGGTGAAACGACAAAAACAATCTCTTTTATTCCAGATAACAAAGCTTCTTCCAATAGATACTGGACCATCGGCTTATCTACCAAAGGCAAGAGTTCTTTTGGAACCGCTTTAGAAATAGGTAAAAACCTTGTACCCATTCCAGCGATTAAAATAATAGCTTTATTTATCATTTCCTTATTTTATCAAAATTAATGGCAAAGAAAACCCCGGAATTACCGGGGCCCGATAATTCAAAATTAACTATTTTCTCTTTTTCTTAAAAATGCCGGAATATCCCATTTTTTTTCTTGATCAAACATCTCTTCTTCTGTTTTTTCTGTTTCTTTTTTAATATCTAAAGCTGTTTTCCTCATTAAGGGTTTAGGAGCAACCGCTTCTTTTTT
>Ga0172381_10007951_pt1 | contig 10427 bp, 14 predicted proteins | sample Leawel6488metaG_FD_119754 | JGI IMG/M metagenome (GOLD analysis project Ga0172381, IMG submission 119754) | Leachate microbial communities from a municipal landfill in Southern Ontario, Canada - Leachate well 64-88 metaG | ecosystem: Engineered > Solid waste > Landfill > Unclassified | place... | reverse complement strand
TTGTTGTTAAGGTGCTAGTTGGTGAAGCAATAAAAAACTTCCCATCCTTTAGGCATAAATAAATTATGCGCAAAGGACGAGAAGTTTACTCGCGGTACCACCTTTGTTCCCGCCTATTTGGCGAGCACTTTTACTAACTCCATCTTGTTCAGATTTTATTAGCTATCCTACGGGTTCACTGTTTGATAATCTTTCGTAGCGAAGCGAAAAAATTCTGAAGTGAAAATTTTTAAAAATGAGAAGGTTTATCAAATGATAAGCCGACGAATTTTTAGAAATTTGCAACCAGAATTTTAAGCTGTAGCAGAAAGGATTATTAAATAGTGAGCCCTTATTACGGAGGAAACCGGATTTCCACTTGTGCAGAAATCATCTCATCGGGCCCAATCCCCAAGGCTTTTGGCCGGGGACCCGAGTCAAAGATTTTTTACCCCGGTTAAATAATTTTACTTCTTAGTAAAATTAGGCTAAAGCCTATTTAACTGGGTGAAATTTTTAAAGATAATTCATCTTAATGTATAAAAACTATGTTGTCAACTTTTTATCTTTTTAAAAACTGAAAGCCAATATCAGTTGACACGGGAGGCATTTGGTGTTAACATGATAGTACTTGTGTTTTGGGCCTATTGCTTGATAGACCTGTTGCGCAATAAGAGTTCTACTGCAAGCTTACAATTTAGGCTACAAAATCATAAAAATTCGTTGGCTTATCACATCATTGATAAACCTCCTCATTTTTCTAATTTTTCGCTCAAAATTGTTTCGTTTCGTAACGAATCTTATTACGCAACAGGTCTAGGCATAAAGCCGTGAAGCAACAGGTTTAAGACAAGGTCGCGTAAATTTAAAAAAATTCACCCAGTTAAACAAAATTTTTTAAATTTTAATTTTGGCGTCGCCAAAATTATTTAACCAGGGTAAAAAAGAACAATGACAGGTACAATCAAAACAATCATGGAGAAAGGATTTGGATTCATTTCTCGCGAAGGCGAAACAAAGGATCTATTTTTTCACCAAAACGATTTGAATGGCGTATCATTTTCCGACCTTAAGGTTGGAGATGTAGTTTCTTTTGACGTAGAGGAAGGCCAAAAAGGCCCTTGCGCAAAGAACGTAACACGTGCATAATAATCGATTTATATAAAAACTCGCGTCCCGCCTCGGCGGGACGCGAGTTTTTTGTTGCAAAAAATTATGTTAAACCCTCCTGGTACTCCACTCCGTTTATTTTTGGAAATTTTGGATTTACCCGATCAAATAAGACTTGAGCCGACTTTTTAAATATAATCTTCCTAAATACTTTTTAAAATATTTTTCTCTATGGGTTGCATCCTGTTGATTCAAACAACCTTCAAAATATATAAGTTTAAATGGACCTTTATTTTTTGTGCTATTTACTAATCCTTTTTTGTGTTGCTCAAGTCTTAATTTTAAATTTTTTGTATAACCTTTATATAATTCTTTACTATTTTTAAATTGTAAAACATAAATATAATAAAACATAGCAAAAATTTAAAATTATTTGACTGGGTGAATATTTTGTTGGAATTAATCTTAGGTTAGACCTTCTTGGTATTCTATGCCGTTAATGGTTTTATATACATACACCTTTTGTACCCTACCAACTTGGCCATCTTCAAGCATAACCTTTATTCCACGAGGATGAACTGCCTTGCTAGTTAAAAGCTTAGCTACTTTTCCGTGAGTAAGCTTTCCTGTTGGCTGGTCTTTCTTTAAAACGATATCCACTTCCGCCCCTATTTTTATGTTTGCTCTGTTTTGTCCGTCCATTTTTATATCATACCCTAAAATAAAAATAAATAAATAATGCTTAGACCATAACGCCATTCACATCTTTTGTTTGACTTTTTAAGTATTTTAATGTATAATGGATACGTGGCCTAAAAAAACCGGCCACATATTTTTTAACTTTAAATATAATGCAAAAACAAATCGACAATAACATATTAGAAAAATCAGAAATAACTTTTGGTGGTCTTGGCATAGCTCCAAAAATACTTGATACGCTTTTAAGCTTAGGGTTTAAAACCCCAACTTCAATACAACACAAGGCAATTCCCGTGGCCGTTGAAGGGAAAGACATTATTGGTATAGCCCAAACAGGCACAGGTAAAACTTTAGCCTTTGGAATTCCCTTGGTTCAGCAAATTTTAAAATCTGGCGACCCTTCAGCCGGATCAGGACGAGTAGAAAAAGGATTAATTATATTGCCAACCAGAGAGCTAGCTTTACAGGTTAATGAATCTCTACAAAAAATAGGCAGAAGCTTTGGATTAAAAACAGCCGTGTTAATCGGTGGAGCTTCTACACACCTCCAAAAAAGAGAGCTTTCTTACAACCCGCACATTATAATTGGCACTCCAGGAAGAATTAACGATTTAATACAACAAAGAGCTTTAACCGTGCACAATGTTAAGATTTTAGTTTTGGATGAGGCTGATAGAATGCTTGATATGGGTTTTGCGCCACAGATAAACAAAATAATAAAACTATTGCCACAAGATAGGCAGACTATGTTGTTTTCAGCAACAATGCCAAGTGGCATTATGAAAATTGCCACCAGCTATATGAAACTTCCTGTCAGAATAGAAATTGCCAGATCAGGAACAACTGCTGAAAAAGTTGAACACGAATTATTTGTTGTTAAAAAAGACCAAAAAATTGCGCTGTTAAAAAAACTACTTGAAGAATACAAAGGAAGTGTTTTAATCTTTTTAAGAGTTAAACACGGAGCCAAAAAAATCTGCTGGGCTTTGCGTGATATTGGAATTTCTTCCGCAGAAATACATTCAAACAGATCTCTCAATCAAAGAAGAGAAGCTTTGGAAGGTTTTAAAATTGGCAGATACAGAGTGCTTGTGGCAACCGACATTGCTTCACGCGGTATAGATGTAAAAAATATTGAATTAGTTATAAATTTTGACCTTCCTGAAAATCCAGAAGATTATGTGCATCGTATCGGTAGAACTGGCAGGGCCGGTATGACAGGTAAAGCCATTTCCTTTGCAATGCCAGACCAAGGGTCTAAAGTCAGAGATATCGAAAAATTAACCAGAATTTACTTACCCGCTTCAGAGTTGCCGGATATTTCAAAACATTTGACTAAATCAAATAATACTTTTAACAACTCAAACAAAAGTAATTATTCCCCACGTAAAAGTGGGCGTAACAACCGTTTTGGTTATGGTAAAAAAAGATACTAAATATGATGTTGCTGTTATTGGTTCAGGCCCCGCCGGAATGATAGCAGCTGGTAAGGCATCCGAGCTTGGTCTAAAAGTTGTTTTAATAGAAAAAAACTCTGTACCGGCAAAGAAACTTTTTTTAACCGGAAACGGAAGATGCAATTTTACCAATGCTGAATTTGATTTAAAAAGTTTAGTCAGCAACTACAATAATGGAGAGTTTCTCTTTCATGCTTTCTCAGTTTTTAATCCAGAAAGAGCAATCAAGTTTTTTAATCAACTTGGCGTAAGAACAAAAACGGAAAAAAATAAAAGGGTTTTTCCAGTTAGCAACGACGCAGAAGAAATTTTAGAAGTATTAAATAAACACTTAACATACAACAAAGTAGACAGGCTTTTTAATACAGATGTTATAGATATAGAAAAAGAAAACAACCCTCCTTTAAAAAAGACAGTAAAAGGAAAAATTATCAAACTAATTTTAAAAGACAGAGATATTACAGCTAAAAAATATATTTTATGCACAGGAGGGAAGTCTTATCCTTTAACCGGTTCTGATGGATCGGGCTACAAGTTAGCTGAAAAATTAGGACATACCATTATCCCCCCATCCCCTGCTTTATCTCCAATAAATCTAAAAGAAGAATGGATTAAAAACTTACAAGGAATAAGTTTAAAAGATGTTAAAATAGAAGTGTCTAATAATAACAAAAAAATTTTGAAAGAAAATGGAGAAATTATGTTTACTCATTTTGGTATAAGCGGGCCGGCTATTTTAGACATAAGTGGAAAAGTGGGAAATTTATTAGAGAACGGAGAAGCAAAAATAAACCTTGACCTTTATCCCCTATTAAACCACGAAGAACTTTTTAAAAGGCTAGAAGAAGTTTTCAAAAAGCATCCTAAAAAAGCTGTAAAAAATGTATTATCTGATTTTATGCCCGAAAGATTAACCGAAGTTTTGCTGGATGTTGCCAATATAGATAAAAATAAAATAGCAAACAGTATGTCTAAAATAGAAAAATTAGAAATTGTAAAAATTATAAAAAAACTTAAAATCACTCCAGAAAGTATTTTAGGTTTTGACAAAGCTTTGGTCACAAAAGGAGGAATATCTTTAAAAGAAATAGACCATAAAACAATGAAGTCTAAAATAATTGATAACTTATTTTTTGCCGGAGAAATTATTGACGTTGACGGAAAAACAGGCGGATTCAATCTGCAAATGTGTTGGAGCACCGGATTCATTGCAGGTCAAAATTGTAAATAATATGATAGTAGATGATGTAAAAATAAATGTTTTTGCAGGACACGGCGGAAGAGGCCTTGTGACTTTTAGCAAAACAAAAATGACACAGGGCCCGACAGGAGGCAATGGCGGAATTGGCGGAAGTATTTTTATTGAAGGTGTTTCTGATTTGGGAGCTTTAAGACAGTTTCGTTTTAAAAAAGAACTTAGAGCAGACGATGGCCAAAATGGAAAGTCACAGTTAAATGATGGTCATGATGGCGATGATTTAACTTTGTATGTTCCAGTGGGAACAGTTGCTCATCTTGTACAAACCAACTCTCCTGTGTGGGGTAGAAGAAATATTGAAATTGGTAAAATAGGTCAAAGAGAAATTATTGCAAAGGGTGGAAAAGGAGGAAAGGGAAATTTTCTTTTTAGGTCTGCAACCGATACTAGCCCAGAGAAATTTGAAGAAGGAAAACCAGGAGAATCTTTTGAAATAAGGCTTGAATTAAAAATGATTGCAGATGTTGGATTTATAGGATTGCCTAATGTTGGAAAATCTAGTTTGTTAAACGAAATTACTAATGCAAAGAGTAAAGTCGCCAATTACCCATTTACAACGTTAGAACCTAATTTGGGAATTTACTTTGATTTAATATTAGCTGATATCCCAGGTCTTATTGAGGGTGCGTCTGAAGGAAAAGGCCTTGGCATCAAATTTTTGCGCCATATTGAAAGAACCAAAATTTTGTTTCATTTTGTTTCCGCTGATTCTGCAAACCCAATATCAGATTATAAAACAGTTAGAACAGAACTAGAGATATATAATACCCTGCTTTTAGAAAAACCTGAACATATTTTTATTAGCAAAAGCGATACTGTTTTAGAGTCTGTTATAAAAAATATAAAAGCTGATTTTAAAAAATTAAACAAAGAAGTAACGCCAATCTCTATACTTGATGAAACTAGTTTGGGTGATTTCAAAAAGATACTAAACAATTTAATCACAGAAAAACAAGCTTAACACTTTTATTTTAAAAGCCCCTATGCCTTTCAGCCGGGGCTTTTAAGTGTTTTTTTTGCTCTATTTTTTAAAGGCTCAACAGCCGTTGAGCCTTTAAAATTACGACTATTTTATACTTTTTCGTAGAAAACGCCTGGACCCCGTTCTCCCACCTGTCTTATCTTTCCATCTTTCTCAAGCTCTTCTAAATACCTTGTAGCAGTGGCATCAGAAACCCCTAATAGATTTTGTACCACGTCGTTAGTTATAGATTTTTGCATTTCAATGCCATCTAAAATCTTTTTCTTATTTAATTCTTTGTCAGCCATTTGTTTTTTTATCAGGCTTGGTATTTTCTTTTTAGTTTTGAATATGCCTACAAGCAATGGCAATAAAAACATTGTTACGTAATAAAAATATACATCTAGTTTGTAATAACAGCCTGCTGGGTTAAACAGCTTCACCAAAAAAAGATAATCAAACACGACTGCAATTACAGTCCAAGCAACTGCTATCTTCAAATAATAAATCGTGTCCTCCCCCTTCACTTTTTTTAGCAAAACCCAAAGCGTTATTATAATGCCGATTAGTGAAATAACCCATCCAATCATATTTGCTGGAACAAACATAAACAAAATTATTCCTAGTATATATCCAATGAACCATAGACCTGTTCCCCAACCTAGAGCATCTTTTAAGCATTGCTTATTCATAAATTTAAATTTTAATTAATTTTTATTTCCAGCCGTATTCGCTGTAAAATATTTTATTTTTTATGCAATCTATTGCGTGTTTCACGTAAGGAATAATATTTTTAGGGAGATTATCTAAATCAAACCAGGACAAATCGTCGCATTTTTGCGGTTCTTTATTTTCAATTTCACCGTCCCATTTATCAGCAGTAAAAAATGTGTCTATCCTTTGATTAATGCCCATAGCCACACCCTCTGGATAACCCGCACGTGAATCCCTATGCATTATATGAACTACTTTTAAATCCTCTAGCTTTAATTCAATACCCGCCTCTTCTTTAACTTCCCTTATTATTGCTTCTGTAAAAGTCTCTCCTTTATCAACGTGCCCTGCAACCATGCTATATTTTCCATCTTCGTATCCTGTATTAAAACGCCTTTGTAATAAAATTTTATTGTCTTTCATCAAGAATAGATAAGACGCTGGTACATTTTTATTTCTATTTTCTCCCATAAATTTCTATTAAATTATATTCCCAAAGAGCCGACGTATGCATTTAAAAATATCGGAATAACAAACCCCAACACAATCAAAGGTAAAACAATCATCACCACGGTTACAATTAGTGTCCACAAAAAATACTTCCTTGTCTTCTCTACCGATAGGTAAATCTGGTCTAATTTTTTATCCTGACCCTGAAATTTTTTAAAAATTTCTTCTTCCATAAAATTATTTTAAAAAATATCTGCTTTAATTGGATTTTTATATTATATAATAATTATCGTGTTCATCTGTCTTGACAAGGCTATACTATATGCTAATATTAAGCATACATAAGATTAAGCACCTCTACGGGCTCGTCCCTTAGCGGTGCTTTTTCATTTACCAATCTTTTTTTGCAGATTGTCCATAAATACAATCTTTTCCTTAGCTTCTTTTTTCAGTAACGTTGAACAAGTTTTAACATAGGGACTCATAACAAAACGTAATTTGCCGTTCTCATAAAGATATTTAACAAGCGAATAAAAATCTCCATCACTGGTAACTATTATTGCCTTATCGTAATTATTTAAATCAACCATCGCCTGCAAGACAAGATCAGCATCTATATTACCTTTTATGTTTCCATCGCCATCAGGAATAGTCGGCTTAAAAACTAAAACATACCCCATTTTCTGAAGTTTAGAATACTAACTCCCAGCCTAAGCTTTTAATCCCGAGGTTAAGATTTTGCCCATCTATAAAAGCAAAATTGTTTTCTCTTTTTGCCATAATTTATTTAATTATGCTTAAAAATGCGTTGCTAATGTCAGCTAGCATAAAATTATCGTTTATTTTTTGCGTTGTTTGCACAAAAGCCATAGGATCAACTCTTGACCCATTAACCCTCATTGAAAAATGTAAATGAGGGCCTGCAGTATAGCCCGTTTCCCCAGACAATCCTATAGCCTTGCCTCTTTTTACCATTTGGCCTTCAGAGACTTCAAACTCTGATAAATGAAGGTACAAAGAAAATATACCCAAACCATGGTCTATAATAATGGTTTTGCCATAATTAGACAAATCAAGGGTTGCAACAACTTTTCCGTCGTTCACGGCATAAACTTTTGTTTTTTCTGGGGCTCTTAAATCAACTCCAAGGTGCTGGATTTTTTGCTGGCCAAATTTAACAAACTCTCCAAAAGAAAGACCACTTATTTTTACAGAACCTAGGGGAGAAGAAAATGCACTGGTGAAATAAGGCTCTGGCGTAAAATTACTGAGAAATTTGTCTAAAGAAGGGTTGTCATTCTTTATTATATTATTAACGGCTTTTTCATTTGTATATCCGGTTGCTGCTGAACTTGGAGCTAAAATAGCTGGTTCAGATGAAAATTCAGCAAGAGATACTTTTGTTTCTTTTGTTAAAATTTGTCCTCCACCGGTATCTACAAAAATTTCGTAATCACCTGGGTCTTGAGTAGCATCAACCCCTAAAAGAGCTATCCATTCTGTTGACTTCCCTTTTCTATAAAAAACTAATTCTTGCTTATTTTGAGTTGCGTTAGAGGATTCTATAAAACTACCCGCTACATTATCAGATTTACTTTTTACCCTTATAAAAACCGAATCCCCCTGTTTTGGATTTTCTGGAAAAACATAAATGCTTTCAGGTTCATTATAAGACAATAAAAAAAATGCCAGTGCCAATAAAAAAACTACTAAGGCGACAACTACAAACAAAAAAACTGGAATTTTTTTCTTAGTCTTTTTTTGATCTACCAAATGCTTCTGGCGGGTTTTATCCAAATTTTTCTTTAAAGATTTTTTTCTGTGTTTCTTAGACATAATCCTTGCCCGCCTAAATATTTGCATAGCAAATTTTTGGTAGGTTGTTTTATTATACCAAATACTAAAATTAAATAAAAAAGCCGTGAACCACGAAGGCCACGGCCATAAGTCTCAGTTCAACAGTTTCCCGAGTACTGTCACAACAGTACTCGGGAAACTGTTGATTACACTGATGATTTCGGCAATTGGGATAAAAAAAATGCCTTGCGATAATATTGCAAGGCATTGGAGTACTAGTCTAATGCTCAAACGCCATCGGCAAAACCGAGATCATCGGACGATGGATTTTCGTCATCATCAAATGAATCAACCACTTTGCTCCAGTCGATTGCTTTGGTCGTCAAAACTTGGCGTTCCGATTCCCGCTGACAACTTACGCAGAGATTTGCGTACGGTAAGGCTTTAAGGCGCGCCATAGGTATTTTTGTTTCACAAGTTTCACAAACACCGTATTGGCCTTTGCCCATCCGTTCTAACGCGTGCCCTATGCGATCCAACTCACGACTTTCTATCTCAGCCAACTGCGGAGTATAACACCCTGGATCGTCCTCTGGTTTTATGCAAGGTTGTCTTAGCAAAATCAAGTCGCTACCCAAGGCCTTACGCAAGGCGTCGCCACGCCTAATTAAAACCTGACGAAGCTTTTGAATTTCTTCTTCTCGGCTCATAATTGCCTCCATTCTTTTTTGGTGTCAAAGGGCAAAAAAACAACACTAATATAACATTAATACTTTATCAAATTTTGTCAACAGCCCAGTACCCCGAGCTCGGGGTACTGGGCTGTTGACGCGGGATAATCAAACCAAAACCCCGCGCTTCGCGTGGGGTTTTAAAATATTTTCCTGTTTTTACCAACCGTTTATACAATGAACACCCACTATCATCTTAGACTACTAATGCAATACTCGCTAAATTCTTGTGGCTTATTTTTTTTGAATATTTTGAATATTCAGATATACATTTTTTATAATTATTTTTAGTTATATTAATTATTTCTCAAACATAAACTATAAGCGGCATCAGCGGTCTCTTTACATTTCTGCCTTGTAGCTTTACACTCGGGTGTAAGAAGTGACACCAAACTCCCATATTTATAAACGGATCTTGCTGGTCCTCCACAATAAGGATTTGCATATATATTAGCACAAGTCCCATTTCCAAAATTCGCCATTCTTTCAAACTTCCAGCACCCAACTTTTATCATTGCAATTACTTCTTCTTTGTCCGATTCTGACATATGACATTCATTTACTTTTTCATTACACAAACCTTCACATTTAGACATTGCTGACTGATACTCAGCAATGCATTTTGTGGGTCGTGAAAAATCTCCACATCGTTCAGTACGCGTTAAGTTGCCTTTGTCACACTTAGATACATCGGAACAGATTCTATTATAGTCAACACAAGGACCACACTGCCAGTTTGGAGTACAGACACATGACCGCGTCTCTTTATTTGTTATAAGTCTACCTTCGCACATATTTGTGTCAGTACAAGTTCTGAATTGACTGCCCGCAACGCATTGGCTCCAATCATTGCAATACCAATTTGGAGTACAATTCGCCCATTTGCAGGGGTGTTGCGTTTGAGTTTTTAGGGTTATTCCGTTACAACTATTTAAATCGGAGCAGTCTCTGGTTTGTTTATCGTTAACGCAAGGACCCCAATCTGGGCACTGCCAATTAGGAGTACACCACGAACTGCAGTCTTGCGTTTCATCAGGTTTAAATATTGTTGTTCCACAATTATTTAAATCGGTACAAGTTCTGGTTTGCTTACCGTTAACGCAGATGCTCCAAAGGCTACACTGCCAATTAATTCGGCAGGGAGCAAAAGTACAGGCTTGTGAAGTGATTGGATTTCCGCCGGTGCAACCTGAAGGTGAAGATGAAGTAACTGTTCTTGTTTGAACTCCAGACTGGGTGCAGACTGACCAATTAGAATATGTAAATGACGC
>Ga0172381_10007950_pt1 | contig 10429 bp, 12 predicted proteins | sample Leawel6488metaG_FD_119754 | JGI IMG/M metagenome (GOLD analysis project Ga0172381, IMG submission 119754) | Leachate microbial communities from a municipal landfill in Southern Ontario, Canada - Leachate well 64-88 metaG | ecosystem: Engineered > Solid waste > Landfill > Unclassified | place... | reverse complement strand
GTTTTTGTAGGTGATAGGCCTGATGGCTTCCGCTATCGAGACATCTCCTCCAATATTTCTATATTTAGTATACATGATGATTTCTATTTTGGCAAGGTCTGACAACAAATATTTTTCATATGTTGAACTACCTATCCCCTAAGCATTGAATGCTGCTATGTAAATATCAAGATCCCGGTCTGAAAACAAAACGAAAAGAATGCGGTCAAAAGCGCTGGGGTTTTCTTTTATAAATGCTTTAACGGTATTTGCAGCGATCGCTGCAGCCTTTTCTACGGGAAAACGGTAAGCGCCTGTGGATATAGATGGAAAAGCTACCGACCGTATGCCGTTCTTTCTGGCTAAGTCCAGAGAGCTGCGATAACATGACGCGAGAAGCTCCTCCTCACCGTCATCCCCGCCATGCCATACAGGGCCTACCGTATGGATAGCGTACCGGGCGAGTAGTTTATATCCTTTGGTGAGTTTCGCCTGGCCCGTCTTACATCCGCCAAGCGTTCTGCATTCTTCTAGGAGCTCCGGCCGCGCTGCTCTATGGATAGCGCCGTCCACTCCGCCACCGCCCAATAGCGTCGTATTTGCGGCATTAACGATCGCATCCGTCGCGACTTTCGTAATATCGGTTTTTTTAAATTCGATAAGCGTTTCCATATAGCTTACGAGTTAACTTCTATGCGCGCATTCGTATCGAAAGGATTTGTGCGCATGGCAAACGAGAACAGGTAAGGATAATTATCCTTCAGGTGTTTCATATATAAAATCCAGTCGCGCAAGATAAGCCCATATGCGCGGTTCATATCTTTTACGATATGTTCATGATCCGTTTTCGACAATGCGGCAAGGTCTTTACGCGCGGCCAGCTCCTCAGAGAGATGGAATACCGCCCATAAAAGATCGGTAAATGTTTCGTGCTCCAAAAGGTTAGGATTCGCAAGCAGGTTAAGTAAAAGTCCGCGCCGCTCGGTTAAAAAACGCCTGAAGTCCTCGAGATTGCCCGGTTCCTGATGAAACGCAGGCACATATTTTTCCACCATCTTTTCGATACGTTTGAAATCATCCGAGGTCCATGTACCTGAGATGTGGAGCTCTTTCGATATTTTGGACGCATTGGCATCGAACAATGAAAAGAACTTAAGGAGCGCGGTTCCTATCTCACTATAAAATGTCCCTATCAGCATATTGAGCTTTTTCAATAGCGCGCGCTTTTCGCGGTATTCGAGCAGCCCCTGGATAAGAAGCACGACTATCAGAACCTCGACAAAAATATAAGCAAGGCTCGTTATGGCAAAAGATTCCAGATATTTCACGTCGCGGAATAACATATAATGAATGCTTATCGTCAGAGCCGATAGAAATAGCAGCACTATTCCGAGCCTCACCTGCCAATTAAATAAATTCTTCATGCTATTTCCTTCCGGGCTTTTTTGACTTTGAGGATGCCTCAGTAAATTTAATGATATCATTCATCATCTTTACCGCCTCAACCGGATGTTTCCCTGCGGCGGTTTCCCCTGAAAGCATTACGTAATCCGTGCCGTCTAATATAGCATTGGCCACGTCAGTTACCTCGGCCCTCGTAGGACGAAGATTCTCAGTCATGCTCTCAAGCATCTGCGTAGCTGTTATTACAAATTTTCGCTTATTATTGCATTTCTTAATTATCATCTTCTGCACCATAGGTATTTCATAAATTGGTATCGACACCCCCATATCGCCGCGCGCTATCATAATACCGTCGGATGCATCGATTATTCCGTTTATATTACGTATCCCTTCCCTGCTTTCTATCTTGGCGATTATTTTGCAGGAGGAGTTATGTTTGGATATGTGCCTGCGCACCATGATCATGTCGGCTGCCTTACGTATAAAAGACTGCGCTACGAAGTCGACGCCGTGTTTCATACCAAAATTAATATCTCCGATATCTTTGTCGGTAAGGCCCGCAAAACGTAAATGTACGCCGGGCATGTTTATACCTTTGTGAGATTTCAGCTGGCCGCCTACTATGACTTCAGCCTTTAGCCGGCGCTTTTCACGCTTTATGACCTGCAGATCGATCCTGCCATCATCTATGTATATATGTTGTCCTGCGTGTATATCGGATAGCGGGCCGGCGTAATCAAATGGGATAAGATCCGCGCGGCCTTTGACATTAGTTTCCTGCGTAAGCCAAACCTTACCACGTTTTACAAGCATAACGCCTGCCGGATCCGCAAAATCTCCTACGCGTATCCTTAGCCCTTCCAGATCCTGCAGAATATGTACATGTCTCCGGTATTTTTTGTTAAGCGTTCTTATATTTTCTATAAAAATGGCATGATCGGCATAAGTGCCGTGCGAAAAATTTAACCGCGCTACGTCCATACCCGCAAGCATCATCTTGCGAAGCACAGTCAACGAACCGCTTGCCGGCCCTATGGTGCATATTATCCGTGTCTTTGGCATAGAGTTATTATTTTATCCGTATGTATTTACTTCCGAATCATAACAAGCAGCATCTTGAACTTTGTCACAGCCTTTAGTGAATGCGGTTTACTTGCAGGCATTATTATCATCTCGCCTTTTTTAACTACGGACGATCTCCCGGCGATCTTAATATTAACCCGGCCATCCACGATGTAAACCAACGCATCAAATGGGGCGGTATGTTCACTCAGCCCCTGCCCCTTATCGAATGCAAATAAAGTAACCGTGCCCGTATCCTTCTTCACGATCTCTTTACTCACGACCGCACCGGACTGATACTTCAATAAATCCGCGAGGAGAAATGCTTTTGCTATTAGCTTAGGTGTTTTCATATAGATTAAATTTTAAACTATCTTTTCCACTTTAATAGAATCGTTATCTTTTACCGCACGCAACACATGCGGATCGCCCTCTATCTTACCGAAAACATTTACTGTGCTTGCCGGGCGGATCTCTTTGCCGCGGCTAGCCGGCGTAGGCCCAAAGAAGAAACACATGCACGGACCTTCCGGCCAATACACCACATCGCCTTCCTCCACTACATCAGCCGCATATTCTTTCTCGATGCCCATCTGCGGCTTTATATAAAAATAGACTTCGTCGCCCCACCGCTCCGCTTTCGCCGTTATCGGCAAATTATCCCATACGAGCTTCGCCGTCTTGGAGTCATTGAGCGTCGCGAAAACCTGCAATTTCCCGATCGTGATTTTTATGCGCATGGTTTATTTTTTGTATAAAACAAAATAAGGTAGTTTATCCAAACCTATATAATTAAACATCCAGTAATTAGCCCGCCTGGCCTTCTCGGATAATTTATACTTTTTTAGATTACCCTTTGGAACAAACGGATAAAATCTGATTTCCTGTCTTGCCTTACCAATTACAGTCCATTTAAAATTTACAATAAGCGGTGGAGGCATAATCCCGGACTTCAAAACCTTTTCCATTATCTGCCACCCAGCGCCAAAGACGATAGGCTTTGGTTTGGTTAAATTTGTCTTAACCTGGGCGCGAAAAGAACAGCCTGTGCATTGAATATCATAAAGCGGGTAGTTCGGTGGAAGTAGCATCAGCTTTTTGCCACAATTAGGACAAGGAACTAATTTAATAACCTCTGCTTCGCCTAAATCACCTGATTGTCTATTAGTTAGCACTTTTTCTCGCCTTTTGTTGTTTCATAGAAAGCACCACACTTTTAATGTGGTTATGTTTCGTAGGATTTCGACTATTCTATAAAAAGTCCGTGATTGTCATATTTCTTACACAGCTTACTTGCAAAAGCATACTGAATAGTGCGTTTGCAGGTTTAAAAACAGAACCGTCCGTATTTCTTAGTCAGGCACTATTATACAATAATTTTAGTAGACCAGCTCTTCTCCAGTCCGTATTTGAATATTTAACGTAACGCTTATTACTAAGTAACTAGCAATTACTATTTTTTTAAAAACACGTACCTTGGCTTTTACTAGACACATGGCCTTTAAGCCACAGTCTGGTCTAGAATTTTTCATATAAACTTCTCCTTTATCAGACTGCGGAAGAGCTGGCACTTGGCAATGTGCCATTTAATAATAAATAGGTTACACTTATTTATTTTACAAAAATAATCTCATAGCTCACGTTACACAATTCGCAAGGTAAGCTTATGTGGTTTTGAAACATCTACGTTTTTATCTATATCTACTCCTTCCAGAGCTTGGAAAGAACGTCTTTTGTTTTCTGTTCGTAAATCTCGATTAACTTCTTGGATGATTCTACAAGCGCGCGCTCGGCCTCGATTTTTTCAACGATTTGCTTCTGGATATCAATGGATGCAAGTGAAATATTTAAATCTTGTAAAACTTTTACAGATGCAACGTTCTGAATGGCAACGCCAGATACTTTTGATAAAAGTTGGCCTTGAAAATCATCGCTATCCATCCATAATTTTAAAAATTGTACGCTAAGGCCTTTATGGGGTTTTAATTTTAATAGCGCTTGATTTATAATTCCTTTTATAGATCCGATTGGAACAATCGCTGTTTTTCCCATCGTCCCAGAACAACTCATTATTAAATCATTTGGTTTAACTTCAAATCTTTTCATTTCTTTAAATTTTTCTTCGTCAACAAAATATCTGAAATCAGAAAAATTTTCATAAATAGCATGAGATTGTTCATATACGGCATAGCCGGCACTGACAAAAATTTCTTTTTTTAAGCTTCCACCGAAAGGCCCACGGACAAAGTCACATACCTCCCCCAACTTCGCTCTCCGCCACTTCGGGTCGATGTCGATTTTAGGTTTCCAGTTATCGACAATCTGCCGAGCGCCGGAGATGATGTTTTGATAGCCGTCTAATTCGGCAACAATTTGCTCTTGAACTTCAATCGGCGGGAGAGGAATTTTGAATTTAGAATATTGCGATATCCAGTATCGTTTATGTTCACCCGGCGTAAATTTAATATTCTGCATTGCCCAAAATATGTAGCGAATATTTGCCTTTTCTGTTTTTGCGTGCAATATCTTCATTGCTGACGATTTCACTTTGAAAGAAAAATCTACAAATTTTGTTGCAGTCGTAAAATCGTCAAAGATTATAACTGGTAATCCGTTATGAAATATCCCTTTTTTTTCATTTGTGTATCCTAAGATAAAAGATTTACCAGCGGTTAAAACCGGTGTTGGATAACTATCGTTGTAGTCGACAGATTCTACAATGTAATCTGTTGGTTGCTCGTAATCTAGAAACTCACCTAACTCTACCATCGACCATTTGGCTTTAGTGTAATCCGTTGCTATTCGATAACGATCTCCAGACAGGCTATAGTCATTACTTTCAACAATTTTTGTTTTCTCGACATATAAGGCGAGTTTGTTTTCCACCTTCTTGCCGTCTTTCCATGCGCCTATAATTTCCAACGCTTGTGGCAAGTCATTTTTATTGATCGGACGTTTTGTCGCGCCCAGATCAAAGCCGTCATTCTCGACCTTCAGAAAAAGGATCTCGGTGCTTTGTTTAGCAAGCTCGTTATTAAACAGAAGAATACTTGTTTTTACCCCTGCATATGGCTGGAATACTCCGGAAGGCAAACTTACAACCGCATATAAACCATCTTCGATTAAATTTTTGCGGAGCTGTTTATGCGCTGAGGCAGATTGAAAAATAATACCTTCAGGGACAATAATACCCGCTCGGCCTTTCGGACGAAGGTGACTCATAATGTAATCAACAAATAGGACCTCAGAACGACTAGACTTAACACTAAATTTATTATGCGTGCTAACACCGCCTCTTGGAGACATAAATGGTGGATTGGCAAGTATAACGTCAAATTTATCAGTCCAGCGCTCATCCTGCGAAAGAGTATTGTAGTTAAATATCTTGGGATTCCGGAAATGATGTAGATACAAATTTACCTGCGAGATTCGCACCATACCAGGATCAACGTCATAGCCCTCAAAATTATTCATCAAAGCTTTTCGCTGATCCGGAGTAAGCGGTTTCTCTTTATTCTTCGAGCCATCAGGATTTTTACCATCGTGCTGTTCCAAAATATGTTTGTAGGCGCTGACTAAAAATCCGGCCGTACCGCAAGCAGGATCAAGCACTTTATCATTTTTAGCAGGATTTAATGCATCGACTATAAAATCTATAATATGCCGCGGTGTACGAAACTGCCCCGCATCACCCTGACTACTCATAACAGAAAGCAGGTATTCATAAGCATCACCTAAATCGTCAGAATGAGAATAATCAAAATAATCTATTTCTTTTAAGAAAAGTCCTAGAACCTCCGGTGAGCGATAAGGCAAAAAGGCGGATTTAAATATATCGCGGAACAACTGTGGAAGTTGTTTAGCCGCTGAGAATTTGACTAGCGCCTCGGAATATAGATTCATGCGCTCTTGATTGCCCAACCGTGAATCCATAAGACGCGTCCACGCATAACGTTCAAGGTCGCCGATAAAGAAAGACGGCTCGCCGCCTGCTTTTATGGCTGACTGATCCATATCGTCCATAAACTTATATATCAGGGCATTTGTGATCTGGTCAATCTGCGAAGATGGGTTAGGCACTACACCGACGAGCACTTGACGGGCTGCATCAATATGACGTTTTGTTTCTTGAGTAAGCATACTCCCTCGTTAACTCATAAATGTGTTCAAAGACACGTAATCTTTGATATACGTCGGGACGATTGTTTTGTAACCATTTAATTTCTGATATTCGTCAAATCCAAAAGATGCGCAAAAATTAAACTGCGCGGGTGTATTATCCTTAACAATCTGGCGCACTTCTTCGTCAACGATATATGCCTTAAAGAAACTCTTCACCGCATCATAACGCGACGTATCCACAGGATGGACCGCCTGAAATTTAAGCCATTCGGATTCGAGCAAATCATCTTTCATATCAAATCCATCCTTCTGACCAAACGCCACCAAAAGAAACTCACGGATAGAAATCCGGCGATCCACTTGAAATGCCCTACGTATCTTTTCAAGATTAAGGAAAAACTTAGGTTTGTCAAAAACATGCTTTTTGGTATATTCTTCTGCCGCCGCAAGATCACCATTATCCCAAAGATTCTTTAGCTCGGCATTGCCGAGAACATCTTCAGCAACTGCTTTTTTAAACCCTTCGCGATCGATACGCATACCTTCCGCACCGACAGGAATTTCCGCAATTGTTTCGATGGCATCAGGGGTAGCCAAATCGACAAGGCCTTTGAATACTTTATTTCCGTTCTCATCTACGTATTCGGCTTCAACTGTAGTTTCTTTGGAAACTTTCTTTATCTGCGGTAAATCGATTTTCTCATCATATTTAAACTCTTTTTCGAAATATTCACAGGTTGCGAAAAAATCGAAGAACTTAAAACGCTCTTTGGCCAAGACGTGAGTCTCTTTTGCGTCATAGTCTATATATTCAAAAAGATATTTCCGGGTTCCCCGGCCCTTTATCTGCACAAATTCAGAAGGGCTAAAGACCGGGCGCATTAAAGCAAGATTTAATATATCTTGGCAATCATAACCGGTCGTCATCATACCAACAGTCACGCAAACGCGCGTCTTGCACGCTTCATATCCTTCAGGGTGTTTCACCTTACCACCAAGAGCGTTATTGGCAAAGTTAATCGTCATTTGCTGAGCACCCTGCACAAGCGAGGTAACCTGCATGGCAAAATTGGATTCACTATATCTGGCCGGCCATTTCTCAAACGCCAATTTATTTAAGCTATTAGTAATTCGCGCGGCATGACGCTGGGAAACACAAAAAACTATAGATTTTCCAAAAAGATCCACTCCGCACTCTTTGGCGACAGGGTCAAATAAACCATTATCCATAAACGCTTTGCACATAGCGATATTCGTTTCTTCGTTAAAGAACTTGCGCTCATAGTGACGCTCATTATAAACTTCGTCGACAGTAGTCCCTTCTTCAGTAGTAGTATGCGCCGCATAACCATCGTCGGAAAGAAGCTGTGTCGTTATTTCAGTGCGAGCATCCACGATAACAGGATTAACTAAATATTTAGGAACACCGTCCAATAATGAAAACCGGAATGTCGGCTCGCCTGAAGGACAGCCAAATGTCGTATAAGTATCAAGGAGTTGGCGACGCTCAAATTCACGCTGTGTGTCCACCACCTCATGATCAAAACCTCTTAAATAATCCTTAGGGGTAGCGGTAAGCCCGAGCTTATAACCAACAAAATATTCAAATACAGCACGGCTATTACCTCCGATGGACCTATGAGCTTCATCCGAAATAACCAACTCAAAATCTGTAGGCGAAAATTCTTTCCTGTAACGATCTCCAGCAAGAAAAGTTTGTATAGTCGAAACAACGATATGGGCGTTAGCCCATGAATCACGGTTATTTTTATATATCATCGAGGCGTAATCCTTACCGAGATAATCCTCAAAAGCGGTCTGGGCTTGTTTCTCCAATTCCAGGCGATCGACTAAAAATAAGACGCGCCGAGCGTTGCCTGACTTTAAAAATAATTTAATGGCCGCAGCGGAAACAAGTGTCTTGCCTGTACCGGTCGCCATTTCAAAAAGAAAACGTGCCTTACCATCTCTAGCGGCTATCTGCAAGTTCTTAATTGCTTGCACCTGGTATGGACGCATTTGCTTGAGGTTGTTATTTCGAAGAAATGCTGGACGCTGTGCCTCGTCCTGAAAAGCAGGGTCTTGAGCAAAACCTGGCATTTGTGATTCCATAATATAATTTTCATCTACTATTATATCTGCAAGCTCTTTAGGATTCGGCTTATATGATTCATATTGTGTGATAGATTCTTGTGTGGGAAATCGGGAAATAATTTCGGGGTTACCGTGTTTGGTATCCCATAAATAATGAATATTCCCATTTGAGAGAATAATGAAACGAGCTCGCACGTTTCGAGCGTAGTTTCTAGCCTGCTCTTTGGCAAAAAGAGGATCTATTGATTCTTTCTTCGCCTCAACTACAACAAGCGCTCGACCGTCTTTATCAAGCAAAAGAAAATCAATCGCACCCTGCCGCTTATCATGGGTTTGACCATTCTCAAGATCATCTCCTAAATCAGCAAATTTGACACCGGTCTCAAGCTTAATATTGGTGGGACCATTTTTGTCGGCTTCAAAACGCCAGCCTGATTCCTCGAGCTTCTTATTTATCTTTATTCTTGCTTGAGCTTCTTTTGCCATATTCAACCCTATTATACCCTATTCCACCCCATAAAAAACGCCGGCGCGAATACTCGCCCGGCGAAAGTTACTATTTTACGGTCATATATTGCATAGTAATAATATTATAGCACCTAATTATATTAATAGGCAATGCGATTTTATGCCTGTGCGGCGCGGTGGAGGATCTCGGAAATGAATGTCTGATATTTGACGCCGAACTTATTAGCCTTCTCTTTGAGACTCTTAAGATCATAGCTATTGATCCGTATATTCAATACGGCATCTTTTTTACGGACTTCTAGCGCCTTGACGATATCCTCAAATTCTTCTTTTGAACCATCGACATATTCGCCGCGCAAGGCAGCATCCTCAATAGCCTTCTCCTGCCGCGTTAGCTTAATTTTTCTCATTTCAGCTCTCCTCTTCTATATTTCTTTGTATATTTTCGGCTAGGATATAAGGTTTTTAAAAATATATGGTCTTTATCCTCAACGTACGGAACTATCCAAATGTAGTCTTTGTAGTAAAAGAACATAAAGCTCTGCAATTCCCTCTTCGGATGCTTCCGGAATGCAATAAATTCAGAAGTAATTATCTCTTCGAAAGATACACCGCGAACCAGCTTAAGGCGTTCGCTCTTTAATTTATTCCACTTTATCTCTTTCATATAGTATATACAATTGTATTACTTTGTCAAGTATTTTGATGAAAGCCAATACGGAGGTTCCGGAGGTGGAGCCATGAGCTGGCGGATCGCTTCGAAGATCGCGCAGATATCTTCGTCGTGCTTCTCGATTTTTCTTTCAAGCTCACTCAGTTTATGTGCAAGCTCTTTATGAGTAGCGAGAATATCCCTTAGTTTTACAAATGCCCGCCTAAGTACTTACGCGATGGTATCACATTTTGTGATACCATGGTATCAACCTCTTCTTCTGTAAGCTGGAACATAAAATCTTCCGGGAACCGCACCTTATTTCTTTTGACCTGCTGTCTTAAAACAAAAGGTTTTACCTTATATAAGGTGGCTAACTCGCTCATTTCTTGCCTCCCTTTCCATATATGGGCAACATATGCCCCTCATATATAAAGACGGGAAAATGGGCGATTTTGTTGCAAACTATTTCAAAATAATTTGGGGGTAAGTGGCAGGATAAAATAAAAAAGCCTTCGGTCTTATGACCGAGGGCTCTTCTATTTGGATGGGACTTCGCTTATTACTATTTTGCTTTATCACCCTCCACTAACGGCTCGGTTACCGCAGAAGCAACATCCGCTACCGGTGTTGCAACGGCTTTTACCG
>Ga0172381_10007949_pt1 | contig 10430 bp, 13 predicted proteins | sample Leawel6488metaG_FD_119754 | JGI IMG/M metagenome (GOLD analysis project Ga0172381, IMG submission 119754) | Leachate microbial communities from a municipal landfill in Southern Ontario, Canada - Leachate well 64-88 metaG | ecosystem: Engineered > Solid waste > Landfill > Unclassified | place... | reverse complement strand
CGAATCACAACCCGAATCACAACCCGAATCACAAGTTGAACCAGAGATTGCTTGGGGGAGCAAAGTATCTCCTGAATTTAAATCTAAAGTAATTGCAATTTCAAAAGAACTAGGATTGAATCCTGACTATTTAATGGCTTGTATGGCGTTTGAAACTGGTCAGACATTTAGCCCCAGTGTTAAAAATCCGACAGGAAGTGCAACTGGTTTGATTCAGTTTATGTCATATACGGCTTCTAATCTTGGAACAACAACCAAAGAATTAGCCGCCATGACTCCTGAACAACAATTAGATTATGTCCGTGCTTATCTTTTGCCATATGCCGGAAAATTACACACTTTAGAAGATACTTATATGGCCATTCTTTATCCGGCAGCGATTGGAAAGCCATATAAACACATCATGAAAGCTGGAACAAAAGCTTACAAACAGAATAAAGGACTAGATGTTAATAAGGATGGCATTATTACGCCCGTCGAAGCTACCACTAAAGTTCAAAAGATGTTACAATTAGGTATGCAATTTGCCGGATAATAACTATCTTAAGTAGTGCTAGAATCTTGGTACAATATTAGATATTTTTCTTTTTTATTCAAACTCACCAGAAAACATCTGTCAGACGTGAAACAACAGGTCGGGGGAGTTGTGGGTCGTTTGTCCGAAGGGGACAAGGCATATCTACAGCATCCAGATAGACCTTTACGTTTGCTTGAAATAGGCTCAGAAGTAGTTGAGATTATGAAATATAAGACTCCTGTTGAGTTTTCGGTTAAAGAGGGTTTAAAAGAATGTGTTTTTATTTTGCAAGAATTTCCATACGCTCAAAAACATGTTTTGGTGATTGTGGACAGATATGACCCGAAATGGGCTTATGGACTTAAGATGGGTTTAAAATTTGATTTAATAAATGAGTTTAATTGTAATTTTTCTCTAATTGGTATTGGTGACCAATATGACAAATCTCTATTACAAGAAGCGTGTCAATACCACCCGAGATGTGTTTATGTTCATTTTGACACGCCCTCAGACGAATTGGGACAATATATTTGGAATACATATGAAAAGATGGGAGAAGCGTGGCGGAAGACAAACTAGTAAAAAAGGCCAACTGGACTTATGGGGTTCCATTTAGTCGTTCTAAGGTCGATATTATTATACCATTTCATGGTTGTTATGAAAAAGTCAGTCGATTAATAACTAGTATTTTATTGGCGACTAGAAGTAATCCATATCAAATTTGTTTGGTAGATGATTGTTCCCCAAATAAGAATTTTATTGATGAATTGAAAAATGTACCGCAAGTTTTTGCTATGCGCACAGAAAAACAGTTGGGGTTTGGTGGTGCCTTGGAACTTGGGTTTAATGCCACGCACCAACCTTGGGTTGTTTTTTTACATTCTGATTGTGTTGTGGAAGACCCAAGGTGGTTAATAGAAATGGGTCGTAGTTTGATTCATTTAAAAGAACAAGGGGTAAGAATGGTGTCTGCTAGAACCAATAATCCCGGCGAAGGGGGAGAACGACTAAAAGCAAGAAGGTCAGATATTTCTAATGATGTTATATTAAAGGAAGGGTTTTTGCCTTTGTTTTGTTCGATGTGTCATCGGGAATTATTCAGCCATATAGGCGGTTTTATAAAGAATTATTATCCCGCAAGATATGAAGATGAAGAATTGGCTTATCGAATGAGATATTTTGGATTTTTGCAAGGCATATGCGGGAAAAGTTGGGTGAAACATGATGGCGGGGCAACAATGGGAATGCTTTGCAAGGACGAAAAAATTGCAGCCATGGTTGACGCAAATAGAGAGCAGTGTATTAAGGATATACAGAATTTATATTCTAAGAAAAAATGATTTTTAATGTATTAAACATACATATGGTAGAGACAAGCTTATAAAATAAGGGGGCTTGAAATGGCAGCTTTAGTAACGACAGATTGTGGAACTAGTATCGCTTTTACAGCAACGGCTTCTGCGGGGATGAGATGTTTGTGCGGGACAGGAGACTCAGGAGAATCATTATACAGTTATGTAACATGGCGATTAGTTTACCCGTCCTGTTCAAAAATGAACCAAATGTGTAATAATTTGGCCGGAGCCTATGTCCCGGCCGTAACCGTATGTCAGATGAGATTGTTCTAATTAATAGAATTTAACCAAAATAGTAGTCGTTAATTATTGACGGCTACTATTTTGCACATATTGATAAATGCTTGTTGCTCCATGTTGTTTTTCATCATATTTATTTGCTTATGAACCCATTGCACATTTGTTTTTGTGTACCCAAGAGTGGAGTCTATTCTGTCTAGAGAGGCAGTTGTTTCTGGCGAGGCTAACTTGGCAAATTTAATTGGGATATTGGTTAAAGCACATTCCATATTTTGGTTTTTAAATATCTCCCAAGCATCTTGTATGGTTAGATTAAAACTAATATGTCTTAATTTTGCGTTATTGATGATTCTTCTCCAATGAGTGCCACTTATTTCTTCGTATCCTTTCCATCTGTTTTGACAACCGCAAGAATGTTTGTTCTTTTTCTTTAGGCTTGCTCCACGCACTATTTGTTTTCTTCCGCAGTCGCAACGGCACTCCCATAACTTGCTTCTTTTTTTATTGCTTCCTGCTCTGGCTATTACAGTCATATTGCCGAATTTTTGACCTACTAGATTTTCGATACCGCCACGCAAACAGCCACAGGATTTAGTTCTGTTGCGATGTTTGGTAGAAACTATTGTTTCTTTTCCACAATCACATTTGCACAACCAGTATATGTTTCTTGTGTCATGATTGCCTGTTGGTTTGATGTAAGTGAGCCTTCCAAATCTCATGTTCGTCAAATCTAAATAATTCATATTTTCTCCATCGGGAATGTTTTTACTAGTGCCTCTCTTATTATGTCAGAATAGGACAAATCTATATTCCTTTCTAAAGAAAGTTTATGGGACATTTTTTTGATATGGCTCAAGAGTTCTTGGTCGCATCTGAACGTGACTAGCTTCGTTTTTTTATCTTGATTATCGGTCATACAATATATATAGTAATACGCAAGAATTTTTGTAGGCAAAATAATAAATAAGTTATGAATTTCTATGAACTTAATGAAATTATGCAGGCGTCCTATACAGCCATCGTTTTGGATATTAAGGACAGAGCAAGACTTTTATCTTTTTTTCCGCCGCCTGCCGGATGGGAGTCTTTGGCTCATCATATGACAATTAATATGGGCGGGGCAGCTAAAGGGCCAGCAAAAGATTTGATTGGTACGAAAGCTGATTTGACCATAAATTCCATTGCCAGAAATGAACTAGTGATAGCTGTTGGAGTAGAAAGTAATATCCCTAGTGTAAATCAACGAAAACATATTACCATCGCCGTTAATCGTAGTGCTGGTGGCAAACCAGTCATGAGTAATCATTTAGCAGAGTGGGAGCCAATCGACCCCTTGGCAGTAACAGGCACAGTGGCAGAAGTTGCTCAAGACGGCAAGATTCTTCGTTAACTTCTTGTTTTTTTCTTTAGTTGCGGTACACTACTTCTGGCTTTCAGTTTTTGTTTTTTGAAAGGGTGCGTTGTGCCTAAACCGAGAACATGCCAGCATTGTAAAGCTCGCCTACCCTATAGTGGGGGATTTCTTTTCGATAAAGACTTAAATTTGATTTGTAAAGCTTGTGGTAAAGTTGTTTTTTCGACTAAAGAAGAATCAACAGTCACAACTACAACCACAACGGTTGCAGAAACACATCAAGCATATAATGATGGACGCATAAGGGGAATGGGAACGTGGATGGGGCGTGGAGGTTTCCATGGCCACGACTAAGTTTGTGCTATCTGAAGAATTGAAAAAGGTGTTTCAACATTTCAATGAATGTCTTTTTAATAACGTTTTAAGAGTGCCGGAACACGTATTCCAACCTGATAAAAAAGTGGTTTTTCAGTTTCAACCGAATTTTGGCAATATCATTGTCGGGTTAGAAATGGCCGGATTGTCACTGCCAGAACTTCTGAATTATTATTTGCACCAAATGGTTCATATTTATAATTATCATAAAGAGATTATTGATTGTACGTCGAACCAATATCACAACAAACACTTTCTAAAAGCCGCAATAGGAATAGGACTTTTTGTATCACATTATAAAAATCAGGGATGGTCTTCGACATCCTTAGCACGACCCAATGCGGAATTTTATTCGCCTTCAGAAGAATCACAAAAGAAGTTACAGGAAGCAATTAAAGCCCTAAAAATTGATGAATTATTGTGGAAAACAGCTTTAAAAGAAGTCGCTAGTATTCGGAAAAATAGAAAACCCAAACAATGTTTCTTAAAGTATGTATGCGAGTGCCCGTCTCACAATTCCATTCGTTCAGGTCGGAGGCCAAACGGCAAGTTTCCGCTAAAAGCAAGATGTGATATTTGCGGCGCAGCGTATAAGTACGTGGAAGAGTAGGATTTAAGGTTTTTTGAGAAAGTGGTTTACAACGACTTAAATGTGTCTATACTAGAGATAGAGTAGGTACTTTCCCGTAAACGACTGGTAGGGAGTTCCTTAAGGTTAAAACGGGGTAAGGTTAAATTGTACATGGCTTGCCATGAGAATACTTTTTCCACCAAGACCAAAAAATCGTATATTAGCCGGTGAACTTCCTGTCTATGAACGGAGTAACCGATGGGTTGCTCAACGTAAGTTCAACGGTCAACGAAATCCTATTTATATTTCCTCTGATAAGCAAGTGCAATTCTTCAACTATGGCGCACCTCATGCCAATTATGTTCCACCAGAGCAACTTATACGAGAATTCTCTGTGTTACAGTTGGAAGACGGAAAAGATTATTGGCTAGACAGTGAATTGTTGGACAAGAAGACGAAAGACCCTCGTTACAAGGATAGGGTTATTTTATTCGATGTATTGCATGTTGGAAAACATCTTTTCGGTGGCCCAACCTTTTTAGAAAGACTTGCGATTTTGGCAGAAATTTGTCGAAATCCAACAACTTATGAGTCTACGCATGGCATAGCTCTTCAAGTAACAGAACACATTTGGTTGGCCGAAACTTTTGACCATGCTTTTAGCGAACGGTTCACAGAGATTTTACAGTATGATGAAATTGAAGGGCTAGTTTTGAAACGAAAAGATTCAAAGTTAGACAACATTGGAATTCGAAAGCATGAAGTTGCGTGGCAGATTAGATGTCGAAAGCCACATGCTGGTGGAAATTACAATTTTTAAACCAGTTGTGGTGTTGTGATGTGTCTGTGCAAATCCATATTAACAAAAAAAGCTCGTTGGAGCTTTAATCATTTCACTCATAACGGAAAGGGTTTGGTATGAGCAAGCCGAGCGTCTTGGAAGACGAAAAAGTAATTCATCTGCACGGAATTCTGTTTCGTGTCAAGCATGACCTGATTCAATTTGCTATTGGCGAAGATGGAGATACGTTTAAAAATCCCCGACGAATTATGGTCAAAGGTCGCCTGACAGGACAGGGTTTGGACAAGGAAACAATGGACGAATTGCGGGAAGCGATTCGTACTGAAGGGTTACAGCACCCGCTAACCTTATGCGGAGAGAGTAACCTCGGTAATAAGCGTCTGACATTGTTGAATGGCGAGCGAAGGAAACTCTGCATTGACAAGTTGATTTCTGATAAGGCAGAGTGCTTCGACCCGGCCAGCAAGACGTGGAAGCCTGCTGCGGAATTATACGAGTTCATTCCATGTAATATTCTTATCGACATTGACGAGAAGGAAAAGTACAAGGTTGCCTTTTCGTCTAACGAACGTGCAATTGAAATTGGTGAAGGGGCCACGGTTACTTTGATTCGTAGCTGGCGTCAGGCGGGGTGGCAGGATTCCGATATTCAGAAGGCAACTACTAAGTCTATCACTTGGTTGAGAGATACTGAGTCTCTGCTGAATCTGGATGACCATACGTTCGATGCTCTGGTGATGGGTGAAATCAACCGCACGGTCGCTTTGGAATTGGCGAAGATTGCTGATAAAAAAGAACGAATTCGCAGGTTGGAAAAGAGCAGGGAACACGCCGCTCTGCGTCTTGAGAGTATCCAAAAAAATATTCAGAACGAAGTGGCTGAAGCCGAGGAAGTCGCAGAAATTTCCGATGCTCAGATTCGTCACGCTGAACTTACAGGTGGCGATACGGTCAAAGCAGAAGCTCGCAAGGCTCGTGCCGAACGAAAGCTCGTTAGAAAAGTCACACAAGCCAGTAAGCTTTCGTCTAAGCGGGTTCAGGTTACAATTAAAGATTTGGACAAAGCAAATGCCGATATGCAGGGCGACACCAAAGCTTTGACAATGGCAAAAATTCAGAAACATCATATTGGTGATTTAACTGTGATTGCCGAAGAAGGTGGAAAACACGCCGATAAAGCTGCTCTGATGTTGTTCTGGTGGCATAATGGAGTTCTTGTGGGCAACCGTGACCTACGGACAATTTTTGATGAGTTTGATGCACAATAACAGCGAAGTTGAGTGAGGTCATCGCATAAACGCCAAGGGCAAAACCCTTGGCGTTTTATATTAACTTGGTTTTATATGAATTTTATTTATGTGTTGTAAGAATTCATCGTGGCACATTGAGCCTCGAATGACAGTTGCTTCTAGTAAATCCACGAATTTACTTGGTAGTTTATAGCGTTCTTTGACGTATGCTTTGGCGTCACGGAGATGGTTGTGGCGGCAAGCCCAAGAAGCAGAAAGTAGTCTATTTTTTAATGATTCATCAATGACACGCATGCAATTTTGGCACGAAGTAATTCCGTTTTCGATTGGTTTGTTTAAGAATTCGCCACAAAAAGGACAAATATCTATCATTTTTTCCTTTATACTACATCAATAAAATCATAGTTATTGGCTATGGCCCAATTAGCTATTTGATGAATGTCGTCTAAAATACGTTGTAATGTTTCTTGATTATATCCGTATGCAATGTAAGTGGCTTTTCCTTTTTCTTTAGTAATTGTTGATGGATGGACACCTTTAGAAAAGTCAGTCGAAGCTAGTGTGTTTAATTTTATTAATAAATCATGGATAGGTATTTTGTAAAATCCGTTGTCGCTTTCATGTTGAGAGAGTCCTAGTACGTCACCAAAAATCATTCTTGCGTTGGAGTTTGATAAATTAATATGCGGGGGCATATCAGTTGCCGTACCCATTTCAATATCAATTCTATAGACGGTTCCGCCAAAGGCTTTTGAAATATCTTTTGAGAATTGTCCGTGTTTAGCACCAAATTCATCAAGATAGAATTGAATTCCTTTAAGAATATTCGGAATAGCAGAATCAGGTATGCCCTCAGAATAGAAATTAATTGTTCCATTTCGTGAGTTAAAGTTAGTTGTTCCGTCGATAGTAATAACTTCGGGTCGTTTGGCTTGTTTGAATTGGGGAACTCTTCGCAGTTGTCGTTCAATATGAAAAGCTAAGTCCAGTATGTTTCGTGGAGGTTCTTCGTAACCTCTGATGGAAACCGTCATTGATTCGTTTAAAGCCATCCATTCACTGAAACTTCGCATGTATTATATATGATTATTGATTATTGAAAAAATAATTGTATAATGTGTATTTGAAAGGAAAATATGATTGTCTTATTAGTTGGTTGTATAAGTTCGGGGAAAAGCACTTGGTCTAGGAAACGTGCATCTGAAGGTTGGATAACTATTAACGATGATAATATAATAACCTTGTTGCATGGTGGTGATTATACTTTATATAATAAGGCATTAAAACCTTTTTATAAATCTATTGAATCACACATTCTTCATATGGCAGTAGCAATGGGTCTAAATGTAATAGTTGATAAAGGAGTCAATATTAGCAGGAGAGCCAGAAGTCGATGGATAGCTCTTGCCAAAAGTTTGGATACACCAATCGAAGCTAGAGTTTTCCCTAAATTTTCCCCCGAAATACATGCCAAAAAAAGATTTGAGTCTGACGCTCGTGGTAAGTCATATAAAGATTGGCTAGAAGCTGCTCAAAAGCACGAAAAAGAATATGAAATACCTACTGTGAAAGAAGGATTTACAAGAATAGTCTCGTCGGACGATTAGTATTTATTTTCTTTTAAAAAATGTTGATATGTTTTAGATATACCCTCTTCTAATTCTATCTTATGTTGCCATCCTAGATTATGTAATTTTGATAAATCTAATAGTTTTTGAGGCGTTCCGTTTGGTCTAGAGGTATCATATTCTAAGCCGCCAGTGTATCCAACAGTTTTTTTGATTATTTCTGCAAGCTCTCTTATTGTAACGTCTTTGCCCGTTCCGACATTGATAATATCAGAACTGTTATAAGTATTCATTAAAAATATGGCTGCATCAGCCAAATCATCAACATACATAAATTCTCTTTTGGGTTCTCCGTTGCCCCATAAAAGAACAGATGGTTGATTATGAATTTTGGCTTCATGTATTTTTCTGATTAATGCCGGGAGAACATGAGATTTTTCTAAATCGTAATGGTCATTTTGTCCATAAAGATTTGTAGGCATAAGGCAGATGCCATTAAATCCATATTGCTTTCTATATGCTTGTATCATTTGAATACCGGCAATTTTAGCGACAGCATAAGACTTATTTGTTTCTTCTAGAGGTCCGGTTAAGAAATATTCCTCTTTAATCGGTTGGGGGCAGAGACGTGGGTAAATGCAGCTTGACCCCAATAAGAGAATTTTTTTTACATTAGTTTGATAAGCTACGTTTATTACATTTGTTTGTATCATTAAATTATCGTAAATAAACTCGGCAGGGTAAGTATCGTTAGCCGCAATGCCGCCAACTTTCGCCGCAGCCAAAAATACATAATCGGGTTTTTGATGATTGAAAAACATTTTAACGGCAGATTCTCTTTTTAAATCAAAACTTGATGTAATGACATCGGTATAACCAGATTTTTTTAGTTGACGGCATATTGAACTTCCAACTAAACCTTGGCCGCCTAAGACCAATATTTTTTCATTTTTGTCCATTTTGTTTGTTGTCCTTTAAAAATTTTTCATCTTTAGCTAACTCAAGGTCATATAGTGTCATATCTGTTATCAGTTGTTCGAATGTTACCTCTGGTTTCCACCCTAAAATAGTTCTGGCTTTTGTGGAATCTCCTAAAAGAACATCAATTTCGGTAGGTCGATAATATTTGGGGTCTATTATTACGTGGTTTTCCCATTTGAGATTTACGAGTTCAAATGCAATTTTGACAACCTCTTTGATAGAATGTGTTTCTCCTGTGGCAATTACGAAATCATCCGGTTGGTTTTGCTGAAGCATAAGCCACATTGCTTTCACATAATCTGTTGCTGCTCCAAAATCTCTTTGAGACTCTAAGTTCCCCAAATATACTTTATCTTGTAGTCCACACGCAATTCTAGTTGCCGCTCTTGTTATTTTTCTTATAACAAAAGTTTCTCCACGTCTTCGCCCGCTATGGTTAAAAAGAATGCCATTTGAAATAAACATATCGTATGCTTCTCTGTAGTTTCTGGCGTACCAGAATGCGGCTAACTTTGAAACACCATAAGGGCTTCTGGGACAAAAAATCGTGTTTTCATTTTGCGGTGGAGGGGAGTTCCCGAACATTTCGCTAGAAGAAGCTTGATAGACTTTAATTTTTTTGCCCAATATGTTTTGTGCATTTTTTACGGCTTCGAAAACATTAAATGCCCCTACTCCGGTAACCAATGACGTATAAATTGGAATGTCGAAAGACAATTTGACATGGGATTGTGCGGCTAAGTTGTAGACTTCATCAGGATTTATTTCAACAATGAGATTTTCTAATGAAGAATAGTCTGAAACATCGCCGTGGTGTAAATTGAGTCTATCGAAGATGTGGTCTATGCGTCCGGTGTTGAAGGTACTACTTCGTCTAATAATGCCATGAACGGAGTAATCGTTTTCCAACAGCAAATCGGCAAGATGACTTCCGTCCATTCCAGTTATGCCAGTAATCAATGCTTTTTTCATATCTTAATCTAGTTTGTTTTCTTACAAAAACAAATAATCAAAGAGTAAATCTTAATTGAAAACGGTTGGCATATGATATAATTGAGGTATGACATCAGTGGCTCAAAATAAGATGGTTATAGGGTTGGTAGGCGGAATAGCCAGTGGTAAAACTATGATAGCGGAGTATCTTTCTCGTAAAGGTGCCACTATTTTTAATGCCAGCGTAGAAACCAGAAAAGCCTTAAGCAGTAAGGAAATGGTGGAAATGATTTTCGCTCAGTGGCCAGTTATAAAAGCCACGGCGGTTATACAGGGTGTTACGGACATAACGATTTTGAAGAAGGAGCTTGCTAAAATTGTCGAATCTGACGACAACGAGCTTGCCTTTTTAGAAGGTCTTTTGTTCCCGATTGTTCGTAATCGCATGGAGAAGTTCGTTCATGTTATAAAACAAGGTGTGATT
>Ga0172381_10007948_pt1 | contig 10430 bp, 26 predicted proteins | sample Leawel6488metaG_FD_119754 | JGI IMG/M metagenome (GOLD analysis project Ga0172381, IMG submission 119754) | Leachate microbial communities from a municipal landfill in Southern Ontario, Canada - Leachate well 64-88 metaG | ecosystem: Engineered > Solid waste > Landfill > Unclassified | place... | reverse complement strand
TTTTGTTCCTGCGACAAGTGCGTTGCCTCTCCTGCCATACGCAAAGTTGACGAGCCATCCGCCTTTTGTTTCACTCAGGCTGGCCTGGTAAACTTTATCAGAACCGCCTTCTTTGTAGAATAAATTTATGCTTTCCGCTTTCATTTTAATCCTCCTGAACACTTTGGACAGATCCAATATCCGTCTTCGTCAATCTCCCATTCTGTTTCTTCTATCACGTCGTTCAGACAGTAGCAATCGTGTACTTAGATCTCTTCTCCGCACTCGGAGCATTCTATGATAGATGTACTCATTTGATTCCTTCCTTCGGTACTTCCTTCCACTTGCCGGTAGCTATCATGGCATCTGCGGTTTTCTCATCACAGGTTATTTCCTGATAGCAGTGCATTTCCACAGGTCAAAGTTGTATATTGTTTTAACTGCCGGTGTGAATGAACTGCAAGTGCCTCCGTCCGAATACATGTTATCCTCCCTCGTTCATTTTAAAAATTGTAACTTATTACTACGTTTCCTCCATTAAGAAACGCTTGAGTAGAAACCCTAACCTTAGCTTTCTTATTGTCAACAGTTTTATAAATTGCGTAGCCTAAAGAAGCAACTCCTAATGTTAGGAACAGGCCGGACAGCATGCTGCTTTCTTCAGCTTTAAAGTACAACGAATGCGCTTCTTGTTCATATTGATATGAGGATGTTAAAAAATTATGAGCCCAATTTTGTCCCTGTTCTGTCTGAACTCTGTTCCAAGCGGCATAATTCATCCTACTGTCTACCGCTGCGCTTACCAATCTGTCCGCTCTTTCCCGTTGTTTATCAGTTAGGTCTCGTTCAACATAGTACAATAAAGCAGATGAAATACTAACAACATAATAAAATTCCGCTTCTTGCCACCATTTTTCTGTACAAAAACTATTGGAAGTTAGTAATAATAAACAAATCAAAACAGAAATTAGTTTTTTCACTAAACTCGCCTCCTCCTTCTTTTTATTACTTAAGTGGCAGGCAGAATATAGGGCATTACTCCTAATATTCAACTACCAATGCCTATCCCTATTGCTAAGGTACCCGCCACTCAAGGAACTATATCCACTTATTATATTTTGTTTTCTTGCAATATACCGAAAAGAAAAAACATAAAAAACTTAAATTAAATATAGGCACGTCGTTATATTTTTCAAAGGTAATTCCAAGCAATAGGCCGTTTCGTATATCAAATACAAATACATTTGGTTCTCCCATTTCCCTCTCCTCGTCCCGTAGGACTATTTTCTATTATTGGACCACTACAGTGTTTACTTCTCTCATATATTTGCCTTTACACAACCAATATACCCCAAAATATCCTGTAGAGTAGTCACTGGAATATTTGCATTTTTCACATTTTCCTAACCAACATATATTTTTGTTTTCGTCCATTTTTACATCTCTCCGCCCCATAGGACTATTTTTCTACTAAATCGTGTAACTTCAAAACCATAATTCCTAAAACAAATATAAGAGTTTTTTCAAACCCGAAATAACGAAAAACGAAAGACAAGATCACAAGGAATAAAATATTCGCTACTGTAGCAGTCGTCCTATTTTTCATAGCACTCTCCTCTTTCCGACTTCCTTCCTTAAATTAAACCCCCGGATCCCCTGCCCTTGATGAGAGAACAGGTTAGGTTATCAGCCCAGATCCGAGAGGGACACTTAGCCTTAAATTTCGAGAGGGGCAGGATTTAATCAATAGCCACAAGCGACACTGAATACGCCTTATACGCCCAACTCATATCGGGACTTAGGCGACCATATCGGATATTTTTGTATGAGTTATATTCCCTATATCCGACGCTCAACTATTCTCTATTGCAAACTTCCTGCACTTCATATTGCCGGTGCGTGCTAACCAATACATTTGTTACACCACCCTCTCGATAAATATTATTGGGCGGGCATTTGGTATGCAGCAATACAAGTTTACTTCCACATTTTGAAATGTGATTAAGTCTTGAATATTGCCAGGTTTCCGAACCACCGCCCAAAATCAAAGAACTATTCTTCCAATATGCGGTCTACTTTTAGCTTCTTTTCCGTCTTTAATTCGTAAACAGCTACGAACTTTACGTCTTCATCTACTTCTTTGAGTGTATTGAAGGCGGAATAATAAATCCCACCATCTTCCACTTCTTTCGTTACAAATAACTGCTTTGGAAACTTTGCCATTTTACTCTCCTTACCTTTTCAGGTTAAATAATATCCGCTATCGTGTTCACTAATTTAAGAACTATTTCGCCCAATGATATGTCGTAGAAATATCTTGAACTTGATTGTAGCCAAGAGAAGCCATTTTCTCTTGAAAATCACAATGAAGTTTCAGAGATCCTAAAATAATCATTCCTACTACTAATAAACTCGTAATCATTCCCACTACCCAAGCCGTGTTATCGTCCATTCCACCCTCCCTCAGTTATTTGACTTCTCGAACCTTTCCCAGCACTTCATTTTATTTTTGCATTTGCAGCCGGGTATATAGTTTAACCAGCCGCCATTAATATCATTACAAATTTCAGTAAAACCCTTAATATCGTGGCAAGCACTCTGGTCTGCAAGCATAGGGCAACCCATTTGCTTTATATGTTTTGGCATTTTCCCTTTCAAGAAGTCCCCATACGAAACACCTTCTTTTGAAAAGTCTACAAACACTCCATTGCAAAGTGTTATTGGTTTCACGCCTACAACATAGCCATAGCCTGTAATAAATACGCGTTCAACATCTTTGATTGTTTTGCGCCCGGTAAACTCTTTATACTCAAAATGATAGTTTTCACACCCTGTTCCCTTACATCTATTGCAGACTACCGCCGCGCCGTTCCCTTCCGCAATTCCCCTGTAAACCCCAGTTCCGCCACAAGATTTACACTCGATTTTTAAATCAATTTTCTTCTTCATCCTTTTACCCTCCTGTGAAAAGTTTCATTATTTTGGGGGTTAATCCTTTAATTAAATAACAATTACCTCTTGTAAATTTGTCTATCACTTTTCTTATATCCTGTTCAGTAAAATACGTCTCGATCTCGGCTTCGTTATTTCCTGGGTTAGCAAATATTAGATTACCTTTTATCTTAATCTTCGTGATTTTTACTACTTCTTTTTTCATAACCCTCCCTACCTTATCTACTTCTTATCTTTTCTGCCACAACTAACGAAGATACGTATCCCTTAAGGGCATTAAAATCTAACCCTATCTGTATTATGTCTTTCGTCTCTATTGCTTCTTGTAAATTCTTAATATAACATACGTACAGTCTTTTTATCCATTCATCTGAGATTTTCCTCATCCTTTTACCTCTCGGATTTGACTTCTACTACATATACTCTATATTTAACCTTGCCATAACAGTTCATTTTTGCACACTTCTTTGCTTCCCTATAAGTCATAGGCTCAGCATTGCCACGAGTTCCCCACAATTGTAACGGCGTCCTGCCAATAAGATATTTTCTTTTGGGCTTCTTCATCTTCATTCTCCTTTCAGCTAGCCTTTTTGCATACCTAAGCATTTTAAGGATTTGTCCGTTGGTTAAACCGCCGTGAGGTTGTGCCAAACAAAACAAAGCATATCGTTGTCTGAATTTTTCTACCGCTTTTAATTCCATATTGGTTAGATCTCTCATTCTATTCTCCTTTCTTTATAACCAATTCTTTGAAGGGCCGGATATTTAACGAATGTATTGCCCCGCCTATTTCTTGTCCTGTTTCCAAGTTCTTTAGTGATACAGTGGGATGTTTACAATACGATGTAACTTTCCAGACATCCTTTCCATTCGTGGTATAAAGTTTATTTAGTGTTTCTTCGTTGAGTTCAATCATCTCTTCTCCTCTCCCGTTTAACGGAATTAAAAGGATTTTTGCAAGGTGTGGAGTCCCTGCTGCTGCATATAGGGCATTCAGGTATTTCATCCCACCGTCGTTGCTGAAATTTTTCCCCACAATCTGAACATTTATAATATCTGCCTTTCATCTTTCTCCCCCTTTAATATCTGTTTTGGCAATCGTTATCATTTGCAAAGTCTGAACCGAAATGATTAACCACGTTGATACAATCTTTATATTTTCTTTTTGCACCCTTAATTTCATGTTCTAATCGCCATTTCACTCTGCATTTACGGGAACAAAACTTTGATCCGTTATTATGTTCTTTACAGCAATTTTTACATTTCACTCTATTCTCCTTTGCACCTTTTCCTATTTCTTTCATTGTCTGGAATGCTAATGAATTTATGGCACTTAAAACATGCCTTCAATAATCCTCCGTAAGTGACTCCTGCGGATTGAATATACCTAACTCTCCGTATTTCATATTTGTGAAAACAAAATAAGTGCTTGAGAAAATCCTTCATCAAATTCTCCTTTATTACGAATATTGTCCCGTCGTTGTAAATTTAACCCTCCAGCCCAAAAGATGATCACTCCACTCCACCCCATCATAATGTAATATATCCAATCCAAGCCCCCTTAAAAACAACCACTTAACTCTTTCTGTTATGGACTTTGACCTGGTGAAACGGAAACTTTCTAGAGAGATTAGAACTACCCAGTCTGTATATATTACTTCTTCCCGTTTTTGACTTGCTGCGTATAGTATGTGACTCATGATTTCTCCTTGAGAACTCGATACAGAAGGTTCAAAATACTTTCATGGTGCATGTACGCCCACGGAAGGTTGTGCAGGAATTCATGTTCAGGAAATAGACCTTTAGCATCTTTGTTGTTCCTGTGCGCCATGCCTCCGACCCACGCAAGGCGAATGCCTGAGCAATAAGCTTTCTCTAGTATTTTGATTGCTCTCTTTAATTCTGGTATGTATCTGTTGGTCACCATGGTTCCTGAGTGTAACAACCCATAATCAATACATATCACATCGACATTAGTGGTTTCGATACATTTTAATTCAGTAGTTAAGTAGAACTTGAATGCCAGGTAGTTGTCTTTGTTAGTGAAATAGTAATCGCCGGGTTCACACAGTATCTTTAGTGTTTCTAAATGTGATTCACTTATGCCATCAGTAAAAAATAAAACCTTCTTTAATGTCTTCTTCATCTTAGCTTCTCCGGTTCCTTAGTCATATTTTTTAAAGTAAGCCATTTGCTTTTGAGTTTGTGGTGAATACTCGTGCCACGAGTGGTTCAGCAGCACTAGTGCCAGCGTGTATCTCTTGGAATCAGTTGAGCAAAAGTTCCCATCCCACAGTCTATCAACTATGCGCGGTACGTTCTTCAAAGATTTTTTGAACAGGCCAGGATACTTTAAGTAATAAGATTGAACAACTGCTATAATTTCTTCTTTACTGAAGTGTGCGCCTATGTCATTTACAAACCATATCAGCTCTCTATTCATGCTTGACTCCTAAGCATCGCTTTTACATTTCCGCAAGTTTAAACAAATACTCTTGCTGTTTCTCCGGCAGGCCCCTGTAGTTTGTTAATATCTGTACCAGTATGTACTGTCTAGGCTTCATGATGTCGGAAGTGTTTCCATATACGTTAGTAACTATATCAGGTATCATATTCAAAGACACTATGAACATGTCGGGACGCTTCAAGTAGTAAGATTGAATAACTGCTATAATTTCTTCTTTGCTAGTTTGTGATCCAATATCACTTATGAAGCGAGATATGAACATACTAGTCTCCTCCACGTCTTTTGGACAATCATTACAAATTTTAGTGTTGTGACATACACAATGCGGACAATATGAACTATTCATTTTTCTCCGTGTGATGAACATTTAATTATGCTGTTCATGTTTTCATCTTCCAGAATGATGACTTGGCAATGTAATCAAGTTTTCTGCGTTCGCTCCATGTTTCCATGCGGGACAAGTTAGACAACCTGTCGGCGAACTTAATAAGTATGGCCTCCCTTGAATGTAGTCTTGGGAACGTGTAGCCTTCAGTTTTATTTCCTTCATGTGTGACTTCAAGTACTAAGTCCGCTATCCTGTAGCCAAACATATCTTTGAGTTCCTGATACGTTGTCTTCGTGTTTTCAATAGTGTCATGCAGGTAAGCAGCACAGATAACATCCTCATCATCAGTTATTAACTTAACTATGTTAGCCACCTGAATAGGATGCTTGATGTACTCTTGTTGGTTGTCGTCAAGCTGTCCATAGTGCTTTTCATACGCAAAGCTTTCAGCCATCTCTTTCTTTCCCATTTAATCCTCCTAATCTTTATGCAGGTCTCTTGCCCCTTCTTCTTCTATGGCTTCAATATCGCTGTGGTCAATTTGTTCAAAAGGCATAGCTTTCTCTTTCAACTCGAAAGCCCGTACTCTATCGCGTATGCATGTTACTTCTTGTTTTACCCACCTGTAAACTTTTATTAATTGAAGCACTATCTGGCCCAGTGTAACAAATGAAACCGTTATAACACCTCCAAGCGCACACAGCGTAGAGTAATAATCAATACCTGATCCTGGTATTTTTACATCAGGTTGCACCAGAGTAAGCAAAAAACCGACACCGGTAAGAACGCACATTACGGCAACAGTTAAAGCTACACCAGCAAGAAGCCCGACAATTACTTCAAGTATAATCTTGCCGATGTTCTTTAATGCTTTCAACACTTCCTGTCCAAGTACGCATAACAGCTTTTTAATATATTGCATTTAATCCTCCTTTTGTTGCAACTGTTCATGTTACATTAAATTTTTGAAAGTTCCTTTCAATATACTTAAACAAGGAGTTAATGTAAAAATCGCTGCCAATTTTAATGCAATCTCCCCAAAGTATTGGACGCATACGCCGTACTGCTTTCTCAAGGTCCTTTATTCCACAAGCAAATTCTGAAGTATGACTTAGATAGTAAGCCTGGAGTATTGACAATACTTCTTCTTCAGTTTGCGCTTTACTTAACAGAGGACTTACACACCAATATAGGTTACCCTTATCATATACATAGTTCATGTTATTCACTCTCCAGCCATTTCCTTTTTCTGAAAATTTGTTATAAGTACAATAACCGCAAGGAGGATTGATGTGACAAGAACAAGAACCATCTCCTCTTACAGAACAGTCATCACAAATAGAGGTATGTTCATGTTCACATTCAGTACAGTTGTTATTTATTATCATTCATCAACCTCTAGATTAAACGAACAGGCTCAAATTCGTGAAAGGCAACTCCTTTTACTAATACAAGTACAGTCATTCTTATATAATACGCAGACCCTTCAGGTCCAAATCTTGCTAGTGCGTTAAGTAGGCTAGGCAATTCCTGTATGGGATGAATGAGCATCTCAGGATACTTCAAGTAGTAAGATTCAAGAACAGCCACTAGTTCATTATGAGTATTGCACTTACCTAAGTCAATGCGTAATCGCTTTGACCTGAGCCGTTCTTGCAGATATAGGTTACCATCATATTTCATCATGTGTTAACTCCTTTAGAACATGTTAACTGTTCTGTGCTGGCAGTATCCTGGTTCGGTTGAGTAACATGTTCTAAAAATGTTCATTGGGGGACAGTTAATGTGCTGTTATTGTTGATTTTACTGTACTTTTACTGTTTTTGTTGGTGTTACTGTTGGTGTTTTTTTCGGTGACTTATCCACCGATTTATGCACCGGTTGTGGATAACTTCTAGCGTTTCGTGACAAAAACAGCAACAGTCCTGAAACAGGAACAAAAACAGGAACAAAAACAGGAACAAAAACAGGAACAGGAACAGGAACAAACAGTAAAACCAACAGTTCCAGCAACAAAAACAGGAACAGTTACAAAGCTTCCGCCTTTTTCTGCAACTGTTCAAGTAACTGTTCAACCGACTGTTGCTGTTGCTGTGTCATGTAACCATGCGATGTTGGCATCGTCCCTCTGCTCCTATGCTGCGCGTCCCAGTCACTAGCTAGTACTGATACTGTTGAGTGTGATACAACAAAAGATGGAGATGGAGTCGGATCAAAAGTTAGTCTATAATTACCTGAAGGCTGGCCATCCTTTAACATCCATTCAGTGGCCACAACTTTACCAGCAGCATTATACACGCGTACGAGTAAGCAGCTGTTGAGTTCTTCAAGTACTTCACCAGTGCATATACGTGCCCCATAATCATGACGACAATTAACTATATCCGTATACTGTTTCACTAGTACTTCATGTGTTGCGACCTTGGCAGGCCTCATTACAATAGCGTATACCCCCGCAAGTACGCACGCGGTTATAAATATTACTATAGATACTATTAATGTTCTTTTCATGATCCCTACTCCTTTTGTAGTTAAAAAGATGTCCTGATCTTGTTTATGTTCATTCTTCTTCCAGGCAATCTGAAAGTTTTACAAAGTCAGTTTTTGTATAATCAAACTCAGTCTCTTTTAATACTCCTGTGAGTATTTTGCGTTTATGCGACATGCTTCCAGACCCAAGGTATCTAGTATACTTGAACTTGTCTTTTAGTTCTGCTATTGGAGTATTAAATATTTCAGGATGTGTAAGGTAGTATGCATGAAGAACAGCCATCATGTCGTCTTCTGTTTTAGCACGCATGAACGCATTCTTTACGTTTTCAATCAATGCTAACCGTTTAGTTTTTAAAAAGTCATCCATACTAGACACCTCCTGCTTTATTAGTATGTTAGTGCATTGCAGTCAGTGCAGTTGTATATTGTAAATAACTTTTCCATTCTGTAGTCACTCCATGAATACCCGCAATCAGGACACGAATACCTAACCGGATAAATATATGCTTCGTGGCCTTTCCAGCAGGCTTGTTTGTGCACTGGCCCATCCTGAGAGATCCAGGTCCAGTGGCTGCACTTTGGGCAGGACACACTGCGCGCTGCCTCTAGCTTGATCTCACCTGATAGGATCTTGTCTTCTCTGACTTGGCCTTCGGAATGAAATCTTACTGCATGAACTGGAGTGATAGTGATTAAGGTGAGACTAAACACGGCCAGGAACAGGAACTTGAACATTTGTTGCCTCCTGGAACAAAAATTGCGCCGACCTGAATCGAACAGGATTCCCTCCACCCACGGGTTCCACGTGGCGCGAGCGCAGCGCTGGCCTCAAGCAACGCCAGCTTTCGATGGGTCAGGGTTAATCCTGACTTAGTTGTTCAGCTTCCGCCACCATCTTATTAAAACTGAGACAGCTACTCCCGCTGCTACTTAGCGTTGTGCTTGCCACCTAACTTGATGGGTTCATCGTGATTTATATACGCTTCCTTCCCAATCGGATATATCCTTGGCAGCTGTCTTGATGTGTATACGTAGATGCCTTTGTCATCATAGCCAAGATTCAGACCATTATCTGTCAGGACTTCAGCAACAGCAACAGTAACATCTGCTTCTAGTATTATCTGCAACTTAGGCATAGGGCCCCCTGAATAACAGCATCATGAACTGCTTCAGTGCAGGCCATGGCCTGGGTTTGTACCAGCGACAGTTATTATTCGCATTCAAAATTGAAGGGATTTTGTGTCTGTTGTTGCACTGAGCCAGTTCTCTCGTGCCTGGAACATAATTGCGAACTGTTCCTGTTACTGGATCATGAACAAGTATTGGACTGCCACTAGCAAAGCAGCCAAACCACCGGCTGAAATTGCAGCAATTCTTACAATAGACGTTATTCATGGCCATCAACTCCTTTTAAAATCAAATCCTACCCCCCTAAACCCCGGGTAAATTTCAATGATAATTGCGATTGTGGGGTTGTGGAGGCCGCCTAGGCTTGCAACGCAGATACTGGCCTTGTTTAAGGGCCCTGGATGCTAGCCTAGGCAGGTAGTACTATTCTACTTTTCTTTATTGGGAGGCCTTCCTGGGCCGCGTTTCTTCGGCTTGGCCGCTTCTTCTTCGTTTTTACGAACTAGTGCTGCCTGCATTGCAGTAAGTGCAATCAGCATGCTATTGGCATTTTTCAGCCTTTCTACAAGTTCTGAAAGCTCAACTTCGTGATGCAGCATGGTGACTATGTCGCGCTTGTCATCTTCGTTAAGCTTGTTCCATGGCCGCCTTTCTATCAGCCGTTCTTTTACTGCTTCCAAGCTCATGTCCGCCGGGCCCTTTTTCTTGTTCCAAAACATGTGTGCCTCCTTAGATCATACCGGTTATTCGTAACCGAAAACTTTATTTGTCCAGCTACTATATATTATACTACACTTTACTATGTTTTGTCCACTTTTTCAGTGTAAACTTTGCAAACGCGATCCGATCAAGAAGTATGTCCTTGATTGAGTCGGGTACTACTGCTTCTCCGACGAGACATTTAAGGTGAACGCTTCCAGAGTCCCGGTATCCTTCGGCCGTTACCTGGATGTCATCGCCGTCTATTTGCTCTTCACATATGCGGCACTTTGCTCTGCCTGTTGCTAGTTTTGCAGATATGTGCACGGCCATGTTTCACCTCTCTTTGAACTTTTTCGGAAAAGCTTCTTTCATTAGGTCATG
>Ga0172381_10007947_pt1 | contig 10431 bp, 22 predicted proteins | sample Leawel6488metaG_FD_119754 | JGI IMG/M metagenome (GOLD analysis project Ga0172381, IMG submission 119754) | Leachate microbial communities from a municipal landfill in Southern Ontario, Canada - Leachate well 64-88 metaG | ecosystem: Engineered > Solid waste > Landfill > Unclassified | place... | reverse complement strand
TAGGGGTCATTAGCGACCCCTTTAATCTTTCCTCATCTTGAACATTTAAAGTCCTAGTTGTAAATGAGAGATGTGTCTGTGGAGTAATAACTTCGTACTCGGGATACTTTAAATTAAAACCTGTGAATGGCATTTTGCAAACTCCTTTCTTTTCGCTTTCTATTTATTCAAATTTTTAATACTGATAATCTTTAATTGTATTTTTGACGCCAGCAAACATTGAAGCAAATGATTTACATTTATCAAGAACCCAAGGCTCTCTCCAAGCATAGTCAAGACTGAATTCAATTTCAACGTCAAGTCTTCCAACAGTCTCTACATCACTTCCATAAAGATCAGCTGGATCTTTCTTTGGAAATAATCCATCATAACATGCAAAAAATTCAACAGTTTCTGCATCAGGTGCAGTCGTCCAATAATACATCAAACCTGCATATTGTGATTTAGTATAACCAGAGCCATCATCTCCATCAATTAGATCAGTGACACCAGTTCGATAATCTCTAATTAACTTAAACCAACCAGAGAAAATATCAAGAATTGGAGTCTTGTTGAATTCTAAGAATTTTACTGATACACTATTGCCATAATCAATTGATCCAGGGGTGCTAAACTTAACACCGCCAAGACCAGTAAACTCAACTGTGTTTAATGTTCCGCCGGGAGGAGTAACACTTAAACACGATGCAGCTAAAATGTTCTGAATTTCACTGTTGCTAGAAATCCCGCTGTTAAATTGTGATGTATAATTTGGCAGATTGGGTGGTAAAATATCTAGCCAAATAAAATGATATCCGCTAAGATATGGGTCGGCTACCAATTACCTTCAGAGAAATTCGTTAGATTTCTCCCGCTTTATTCAAGCTGCTGAATATTACTATTCAGATGAGACTATATCACGATCTTCTTTTATTCATGTTATAAATAAAGTTCAGATCCTCCCCTTTTCGAGATCACTTGATCCCTACTCTCTTTCGAGATAGTCGTTGCACGTTCAATGAGGTTTATTTAAGAATGTCCTCAAAGCTTCGCTCAGGATTGTCCAATTTTTAAAATTGGAGATTCCCTGAATTAAAGGAGTTTTCGGGCAAAATTTCTTTTGCGAGTGGCATAGTTACAGACCAATTGAAGAACCACCGAATTTTCTGGAGAGGATATTTTCTCCTAATGACGCGAAAGAATATTTCATGTCTAACCTCCTGTAATCATTTAGTATTTTTATTTCATTCAATAACTCTTCTAAAGTTATTGAACACTTGTCGTGTTTAGATATATTATCAAACTCGCTTAATATTTCTAAATTTTTCCAATGCGCAATAATCATTGGATCTATATCATGTCTATAACCTTCAGCTATAGAAAATTTATGATCCAAATGAAATTTTTTACTTCTTTTCTCTATGTTTTTTATTTTTGATTTATTTTCTTTAACTGAATAATAAGTATAGCGCCAAACTTCTCTTCTATATTTTATGAATTCATCATCATCTTGTAATGAATCAGGTGGTCTATTAAATAAACCACTAACTTTTTTACACCAACTACTGCAGAAAAAATATAAATTTGCTGTCACTCTGGGATTTTCTAAAGCTGATATTCTTCCTTCTAATTGCCTTCTATCAAGATCAAACCAACCATCATTTTCTTTACTATGCTCACAATTTGGATTTTTACAATGGCCTTGAATTATTCTTTTGTATTCTTCTCCAGGTTTATACCTTATCTCTTCAATTTCATAGAAATTTGGATATCTTTCTTTTATTTGTTCTAATGTAATTCTTCTTGGATATAGATATTTTTTATTATGTTCTTCTTGATCTAAATTTTTGTAATAATTTAACATTGTTTTAGAAAATGTTTTCTTATGATTTTCATCTCCATTCATACATTCTTTTGTGCAATAAAACCACCCAGCTGTAAATCTATCATTATTTAAACATGTTAATCTATATTCAATTGATCTAGGATTTGGAGTAAACCATCCATCATTTTCTTTACTGTGTTCACAATTTGGATTTTTACATCTAACTTGTAATTCATTTTCAGATATTGGATTTGTTCTTATTTCCTCATAATCTAAAAATATTGGACATAATTTCAAAACAGAATTTATTGTTCTTTTTTTACTACCATATTTTTTCTTTTCTTCTTTTGATTCTCTAGCCATTCTGTCTATTACGCTACTTCTTATAACTTCAACCTCTTCTTTTGGTCTCTTTCTTCCAATTTGAGTATTTCTATTTTTGCTTATTATGCATGGACATTTGCAATAATGATCTTCGCAACAATATTTTCCATTGTTAAATCTATATTTTGCTATATGCCCACAACCATAGTCGCATAATATATTTTCACTATTTATTATTTGTTCATACTTTCTGCTCAATTTTAATCCTCAATCTCTTCTTCTATGTCCAAATCCAATTCATCTACAAAACTTTCTGGATATACCACACTCAATGGTTTTTTATTGGCACCACTAGGAAAAGAATCTATAGCAAATCCACCAACAGATTCAGTTTCATGATCTTCATTTAACCAATTCAAATATCTTTTAACCATCGAGATATATCCTCCACATAGTAATTTATATTTTGTTCTAGTTTTTTTGGAAGTTGTTAAAAATTTTTTGAAACTTCCGATTGTTTTTTGTTAAGTTTCAAACAAAAAATATATTAGTTATTTATCCAAATGCTATATATATTAATAATTGAAATAGAAAATATTATTTGAAAGGAAGTGATATCATGGCAAATAGTATTGAGTTGAAAAAATTGGTTATATGTCCAGATTGTGATAATATTTATATTCATGACCAATTTAAAAATGGGTGTCCAAGATGCACAAACAAATCATTTTTATGGATCTCAAAATTTCTCAAATCTTTAAACAATGGAGATCCTTCTGAAAATGTTATGTTGAAAAACTAAATTAGAAAATTAAAATAAAATAGTCATTTCTATTGACTATTTTATTGTTTAAAATAGAAAGGTATTATTTTATGGAATCAAAATTTTACACGCTTATTAATTATTTAAATACATTCAAGGAAGGAGATATAATTAGAAGATTTGACATTTTCTTTCAATTAAAACCAACCGGACTAATAGGAGGAGCGTTTTCAACAATTGATACCTACAGAAATTACTTAACAAAAGCTGGATATTTAGAAAGAGTCGGGCAAGGAAAATATAAACTAATTAAAAAGATCCCAAATGAAATTTCAGTTAATAGAGTTGTTTTTGAAGCTTATAAGGAAACACCAATTTCAAAAGTTTTAAGATCTTTAAATGAGGGAATAATAAATTCAGAAAGAGAAACTAATAAAGAATGAGCAATAATCAAAAGGATATAACTCTTAAGTGTATATTTTGTACAAATTCAAATTTTTGTAATGAAGAAGATTTAGTTAAAATTAAAATTTGTAAGGATTATAAATATAATCAATTCAACCATTCCGAAAATAATGATAGAATTGTAAGATTTGTGGAAGAATCAAATTCTTTGGAGAAAGAGTTTAGATCATCAATGGGAGATAAAATTTAAATGACAAAGTGTAATTATTGTAGCAAAGATATGTCAGAAGTATCATCATGTAGTGAAAATGTAAAAGTTGATTTTGGTTCATTTGTAATGGACCCAATTAGATATGGATATGAAACAAGAATAGAATTTGAATCAGAAAGGTGCCCAGATTGTAATATAATGAAAGGTGGGATTCATCATCCAGGTTGTGCTACTGAAGAATGTCCAAATTGTCATAAACAATTAATTTTCTGTAGTTGTTTGGATGGAACACTAATAAAAGGAGAATCAAAATAATGTTCTTTTGTAAACATAAATTTGAAAAGCAAATTATAGAAGGTTATCAGTATTGTGAAAAATGCGGAAAAGCTATCCCGGTTGAATGTAACCATAAATGGGAAACGATAGTTGAAACTGAAATTTCTCCAGAGTATAATCCTAGAGTATATATTGCAAAGATGTATATTTTAAAATGTATAAGTTGTGGTGAAATTAAAAAAATGAAAATTAATTATTAGGATTTATCAATGAATGCAGAAGATATAGTATTTAAACTTCAAGATTTGGGTTATGAATCATATTTGGTAGGTGGTTATGTTAGAGATATGATTCTAGGTTTGCCGTGTAAAGATAAGGATATCACAACTTCAGCAGAACCTAATGAATTAATTAAAATTTTTAAAAATCAAGAAATTAAAACTTTTGGTAAGAGTTTTTTAGTAACTTTCATTGATGGGATTGAAGTTGCAACATTTAGAACTGATTCTTATAATGGATTAAATGATAAAGACGTAAATATAAAAATTAGCAAATCAGCAGAAGAGGATGTGAAACGTAGAGATTTTACTATAAACTCTTTACTATATGATCCTTCTTCAAAAAAGATTATTGATTATGTGAATGGTCAAGAAGATCTTCAAAAGAGAATTATAAAATTTAATGGAAATCCTAAAGAAAGAATCTGGGAAGATCCAAATAGAATCATACGAGCTTGTAGATTTGTAGCAAAAATTAATGGAGATTTTGATGAGAAAACTTTTATTGCTTTAAAAGAATATTCTGATTATATTCAAACATTTGTAAAACCTGAAAGAATTAGATTAGAAATTCTAAAAGCTATGAATATTAAAAAAGCATCATTATTCTTCAGAGCTCTTTATGATATAGGAGCTTTGAAATATATTTTATTTAGTTTAGATAAAACATATTTACACCCTGGTGGTCCATATCATATTGAGGATGTATTTGATCATTGTATGATGGCAGGTGATCATTGTTCTACAAAATTTCCATTAGTAAAACTTGCTTCTTATTTGCATGATATTGGAAAACCTATTTCTTCAAGAATTAATCCTAAAACAAAAGATATTTGGTTTGAAGGTCATGAAGAAACTGGATGTGAAGCTGCTAAAAATGAATTGGAAATTTTGAGGTTTAGTTTAGAAGAGATTAATATAATCTCTAATTTAATATTATTGCATATGAGGATATCTAATGAGAGATTGGGCCCAAAAGGAATAAGAAGAACATTGAAAGCCTTAAATGATTATAATATTCCTTATCAAAGTCTTTTAAGAGTTTCAATATCTGATAAAATGGGAAATTTAAAATCTCAAAAATATTATTCAATAAAAGATGTTTATGAATTAGTTAAATCTTTTAGAGAAGAAGTAAATAGAAAAGATTCAGTTAATAAATTTTCTGATTTAAAAGTAAATGGCAATGATATCATGGAAATAACCAACCTAAAACCTGGTAAGGAAGTAGGAGAAGTTTTAACATATTTACTGGATGTAGTTTTGGATAATCCAGAATTTAATGAAAAAGAAAAATTATTAAATTTAGTAAGGGAACTTGAATTATGATTAGATATAAAGTAGTTTGGAAAGATAGAGGCAGCTTTAATCGTAATGATTGTTTTTCTTTAAAATATGAAAAAGATAAAATTGTTAAAGCCAAAGATGATACCCTGGGAATATTTTGTTTTAAAACTTTTTATAATGCAAAAAACTATTGTTATTCTAAGTATAGCGAAATAATTAGAGTAAAACCAATTGGGAGAGGAAAAATTCCAAAAAGAATTGCTTCTCGATTAACAAATGATGGTATAGTTTCATTTTATAAAAATGAAATTGGGTATGATACATCATTTATCCCATACGGAACTATTTGTTATCCTGAAGTTTTGGTTTTGGATTGAAGGGGGAATATAAAATGGAAGATTTAAAAGTAAAGCCGTGTGTAGGTTGTGGATTTTGCTGTATTACTGCAAAATGTAGTGCTGGTCAAAGATTATATCCATCAGCAAAAACTTGTCCAGCACTTCTTTGGTCTGATGAAAAAAATAGATACTATTGTGATTTAATGAGTTTGCCAGGAAATATCGGATTTGAATACAGGAAAGAATTATATGCTGGAGAAGGATGTTGTGCTGGATTAAATAGTTGGAGAAATGATATAAAAAATAGAACAAAGATCAATCCAGAAATTGAAATATTTTCATAGATCCTTTATTTCAAATGTTTATAAATTCTCTAGGAAAAGAATTTATTTCATCAGATAAGATAAGTCTTACTTTATATAGAATGAAAGATGAAATATTGAACAAAGGAATAGATGAAGAAAAATGTGAGAATATTTTAAATCTAATAGTTCATGCATTTAAAAATTCTAGATCTAAATTCAACGAAGATTTTATGGGATAAAGAAAATCGTAACAGAATAAAATAAGGATTTGTATATGAATGAAAAGAAAGATTCTGATTGGAAAGGTGCTATAAGAAAAAAGTTTAGGTGGAGTACTTTACAATTTGAATTTGGTAGGATGTGTTTTATTACAGATTGTGCTGGCAGAGAACTTAAATCGTGGTGGGAATGGGAGGATAAGAAATGAAGAAACTGAAGGAAATTATGGAAAGTAGAGCTCGACAGGCTGAAGAATACGCTAAAGATGAGGCATGGAGATCTGTTAATTCCAAAACAGAAAAAGACATAGAACGTTATGCAAAATCGTCAAGACAGTGGATGAACAGAGCTGAAATATGGAAAGAGGCAATTGGGTTACTTGATAGCACTATTCGTAATCAGAAGGAGAATAGATAAAATGAAACCAGAAGAGATTATTGAAGGAAAGTTTTACAGAACAAGATGTGGGTATAAACTCGAAGTATATAGAACCGACAGATTAGGCAAACTTCCTGTTCATGCAGGTGTATTCTTTGACGAAAGGTGGAATATTGTTTCTTTAACCATTGAAGGTAAATTTAGGACAGAAAGTGAAATTATACACAATTGTGATATAATGAGTATTTGGACCGATCCTCCTGTTGTTGATTGGATTATTCTGCCAAAGTGGACTAAAGCAATAGCGATGGATGGTGATGGAGATTGGTATGGTTTTACTATTATTCCTGAAAAAATGTCTTTGACTGAGATTTGGAATGATCCTAATGATGATTATATATTTAATATTCCTCCCGAGTATGCTCCTAAATATGATGGTTCTTGGGAAGAATCATTAGTTATAAGACCGGAATGAGATAAAAAAGGAAGAATAATATTAAAAAAACAATATAACCAATCGAAGACTTATGGAGGATAATATGAAGAGAATTATTGGATTTATTTTTATAGGTTTTGCAATACTTTTTATGAATATTGGGTGCTCAACTGATGCTGATCTCGCCTCATACAACATATCTAAGGCCGCAGACCAGTTTCAAATTGAACGGCGAATCGTATTCTACGATGCAATTCAAGGAGCATACATATTGTCAATCGAAGGGCGATGCTCGATAAAAAAAGACAACGCAGATTCACAACTTGAAGTTACCTGTAAAACATCGGAAACAGAATATAAAAAACACTTCCTTGGAATTTCCGACAACGTGACATACTTTGCTGAACAAATGCGAGACGCGCAAGTAAGTGTGTATAACTATAAGGTTATATTCCGCCCACAATCTATAGTTCCTAATGTTGATTTGAAAGTTAGTAAATGAAACTTTTAATATCCAGATTAAAGACATGGGAGAATTGATTTGAATATTCTGAATTGTTGTTCCTTAGAAGCGGCTAATCGACTGGTAGAGGCAGGAATTGTGTTAAAAACTAACTATTGTTTTTACAGAAGTCCAGTTGATGACAATTCATACTTAATGACACACATGGAATGGAAGTCGCTCGGTATAAATCAAGATTATTATATTGCACCAGCACCCTCAATGACAGAGTTATGGTTGAAGTTGCCGGATAATGTAGATGGGAACTATATTGATTTTATGAAATCAGGATATAATAATTTTGCTGGTTATGGTGCTTCATGGAATCCAGTTGTTTCATACAAAAACACCAATCCTTGTGACTGTTTAGCTGATTTACTTATTTGGGTAAAAAAGATAGAGGAAGGTTAGAAAATGAAATTTAGAAAGAAGCCAATAATTGTTGAAGCTACACAATGGTTTAAGGTTGGTGATCACAAAGCGGTTATTTCAGCATTTCCAAAATACAGAGATTTTATTCCAGTTCTAATACATGGAGCAACTGGATATCTTAAAAATCTTCATGATGATAGTGGATATTTTATAACACCTGGAGATTGGATCATTGAAGAGAATGGTGAATTTTATAGATGTAGTCCAGATTTATTTAAAGATATATTCGAGGAGGTTTAATATGAAAGAATATCATAAAATTCAATCATTGTTTAAAAGAGATAAATCTAAGAAGATGATATTTACTGAATATTCTATTCCAGAGTTTAAGTATTTAGAAAATTGTGAATGGGATTTTACTGAAAAAGTAAATGGAACTAATATTTGCATCAAGTGGGATGGTAAAAATGTAAGATTTGGAAATCCTGATAGTCAAATACCAGTTTCTTTAATTGACTATTGTATGGACAATGTTTTTAATAAAATTGATACATTTCAAAGATTATTCAAAGATAAAAATGTAGAAATATATGGCGAAGGTTATGGAAAAGGAATTCAGGAAACTGATGGATCTAGATATTTTTCAAAAGGTGCTGATATAATCATATTTGATGTAAATGTTGATGGATGGTGGTTAGATAAAAACTCTTGTATTGATATAGCCGCTGAATTTGCATTAAATATGGTCCCTTGTATAGGATCTGGTACATTATTTGATATGCTTGAAATTGTAAGAAGAGGATTTATATCTTGTTTATCTTCTCGTGTTATTGCAGAAGGAATAGTTGCAAAACCAAAAGTTGATTTAAATACAAGATCTGGAGATAGAATTATTACAAAATTGAAATACCTTGATTTTCCAGAAAAAGAAAGAGGAAATGGTGAGACTATTTGTAAACCATCCAATTCATTAATTTTAAGAGGGAGAGAGATTTAATGATTGATTTGCCTTCAGATTTTAAATTGATCTTCAGGTGTTTAGCGGGGAGCCACTTATATGGCACGAACACACCAGATTCTGATATAGATGAAAGAGGTGTATTTATTCCTAGTGAAAAATACTTCTATGGATTTTTAGAAAAAACTGAACAGTTTGAAGATAAGAAAAATGATATTACCTATTTTGAAATAAGAAAATTTATGAAATTGGCCATGGAAAACAACCCCAACATCGTAGAATTATTATATATTCCAAAAGATAAATGGCTTCAAAATACAGTTGATTGGTTAGAAATTTATAAGAATAGAGATTTATTTATTTCTAAGAAATGTAAATATACATTTTCTGGATATGCACATTCACAATTTAACCGAATCAAATTGCACAGAAATTGGTTATTAAATCCTCCCAAGAAGAAACCAGAAAGAAAAGATTTTGGTTTATCTGAGAATAAATCTGATTTAACAAGAGATCAAATTGGCGCTTTGAATGTTCTAGTTGCAATGAAACTCGAAAATATCAAAGAATTTCATCCATTAAAAGAACAATTAGAACAAATGACAGAAACATATGATTTTAAGGCTTTATGCAAACAATTTAAAGAGATAGATAAAGATGCAGTTCAAACAATTCTTCCAATTTCAGATCAGTTTATTGAAATTTTACAAAAAGAAAATGCTTACGCAGAAGCAGAAAGACATTTTAATCAGTATGAGAATTGGAAGAAAAATAGAAATCCAGTAAGAGCAAAATTGGAAGAGAAAAATGGCTATGATACCAAATTTTGTATGCATTTATTTAGATTAATCTCAGAATGTGAGGAGTTACTAACAACAGGAACTATAACCTTTCCTAGACCAGATGCAAAATTCTTATTGGAAATTAAAAATGGACTATATAATTATGATGAAATATCAAGTTATATAGAAAATTATGATACTAAATTTAATGACTTGTATGAAAAATCTACACTACCCTATTCAGCAAATAAAGTTGCAATTGATAGACTTTGTCAAAAAATAACAAAAAGATTTCTTTTAAGTCAGGAGAATAGATGACACAAGATTTGGTTGCAAATAATCGTTTTGATGAAATACTAACTAAAATTGATACCAAATTTATTTTTGATTTTTCTCATAAGTCTAATAAACAATCTGAATTATTTGAAGCAATGTTAAATGACAATAAGGGGTTTAGTAATGAAACAAATTGTTGAATGGATTAGTGTAAAAGATAGATTGCCAATTATACCAGAAGGAAAATATGCTATTTCAGTATTGGTGGTAACATTTGATTCTACTTATGAGGAACTTAATCCCGGTCATGGATTTGAAGTTTCAATAAGTTCATATGGTAAATATCAAAAAAGTGAATTGTTTGAAGAATCTAAAGAAAATGATTTTACGACTATGTATTATGGAAAAGATATAATTTGGGGGCCAACTGGGGATCCTGTTCTTTACTGGATGTATATGCCAGAACCACCAAAAATATAAAGAGGATAATAATGAAAATCAAATCTGATTTTGTAAC
>Ga0172381_10007946_pt1 | contig 10432 bp, 6 predicted proteins | sample Leawel6488metaG_FD_119754 | JGI IMG/M metagenome (GOLD analysis project Ga0172381, IMG submission 119754) | Leachate microbial communities from a municipal landfill in Southern Ontario, Canada - Leachate well 64-88 metaG | ecosystem: Engineered > Solid waste > Landfill > Unclassified | place... | reverse complement strand
CACTAACCGTTGTATTACCGACACTACAATTTTCATTTCCACATTTATACAATTTTACACCCTGAGATAAATTAGTATCACTCATGGCAATATTAAATCTGGCACCAATTTCTGCGTTGGTACAAGCTTCCAAACAATTTGGCCAATATTCCACCACTTCGGGGTCAGACAAATCAATGATCAAAGGACTGGAAGTGGTATAATCAACACCATTGCGGGAAGCTGTAGCTCTAATTCCTACTTTATCATTTGGCAAACCGATTCCCACCGTATTGGCCTCAGCCGTCACTTGTGCACGACGAGGATTTTTTGAATCAACTGCATAAATACGAGAATAATTAGAATTTTCCGTATTCCAAACCCAAGTAAATGCATCCGTATTCATATAAATACAATGTTGACTGCTCAAACCATGTCCCACATAATACAAATCTTCACCCGGATCATCGGCATTACCACGAATCACTCGATAATTCATTGGCGATTCCAAAATACTCGTCCAATAAGAAAATGGGGTAATAACCACACTTTTAATTCGACAATCAGACGCTCCAGTTTTGAAAACAAAGCAATAAGCCGTACCATCACCACAGGGACGATCTTCTTTTAGACTGAACACTCCGTCACCTACATCTACTGATTGAATATTTTTTGACAAAACTACCTGATACCATTGATTATCTTGCCATGAAATACCACTGGGTGACATTTCCAAATAAAAATGATTACCATTTTCATCAGACACATTTTCCAAATGATAGCTATCAATCGTCATTGCCACTTCAGTATTGCTATCAAAAAGACATCTATTATCTTTTATACCACCATTACCATCGGCATTAGTACCACATTGATAAATTTTTACTGTCGTATTATTAAGAGTAGCTTGATTGAGCTCAGCGGTAAATTCCACAGTTACCTCGGCAGTACGACAAACACTGGAATGATCATTATTACCAGCATTCCATTGCAAACTTGGTGCTGGAGAAGGAAAACCAACACCAGCGTCTACAGTAGCATCACAATTTTCCACAACACGAGGCACGGACGGAAAATCTCTAGTACTAAAGCGCCACATGTAGCCAGTCGCACGAGTTTCACCATCACACAAATCACCTTCTGCTCGACAAATTCCAGCATCTTTACCAGTAGCACAACATTTATAACCATCTTCTGTACAAATATTATTATTTTTTGTACAATCAAGAGCGGTAAAAGATAAAGGATTACTTATTTTATGATCATTATCACGACTCACTATCACCGGACCGGTAATAGTTTCATTTGGTGGACGAACAACTAATTCTTCATTTTGCCAACTGACAAATTCCGTAGTTCGTATGCGACCGGTAATTGTATTCGGGTCAGCATTGTTTGTCCAAAAATAAGGAAAAGTAATATTGTCGGCAGTAAAATATTCACCGAAAATCGTCATATTTTGTCCTTCCGCAAAAGGAATCGGACCAGACACTGGCGACAATTTACAAATACCCGGGGATGGATTACCCGCTTCCACAGAAAAATATCCACCAAGCGGACTCATGACCGGTGGATCACTGGGGAATTGCACCTGCACAGAATAATCTTGATTGAGATCAGCATCAGTCGGAATTTTAAAAATAATTTGTTCCGAAGTCCAAACTGCACCTTCACAAGTTTCCGGAAAAGCAAAACTACCTTCTAAAGACAAACCACCCAAAGCACCTCTTTCTTTTAAAATCACTTTACCTAAAGTATTCCCAAAATTTTTACCAGTCAGAGTCACATATTCTCCTCTGGCACCGTGAGAGGGCGTAATGCTATAAATAATTGGAGTGTTATTATCAATTTCATCAGTCACATAAAATCTGATACTATTACTGTCTATACCATTATTCACTACTTTTAAAGGAATAGCTCCAACACTTAAACCCGGAGTCTTGGTTCGAATTAAGCCATCTGACCAAACTGTAATAATAGATTTTAAATCAGCAAAAGATACACTGTCATTAACCAAATCATCTTGTGAACCGCCAAAATCTTTACCACTTAACTCAGCCGTGGTTGTATAAGGCGGACCACTTGTGGGATCCACCCCACACAATTTCGGACGAATTAAATCATTTACATCATAAATAAAATGCGGACCCCAATCATCAAGTGTGGTATCACTAAATTCTCGTTCTACTCCATCCACACCTTTAATGAGTGCCGTATCTACTCTAAGTGGACCATCTATTGCATCCTCTGGTACACTTACCACGATTTGACTGCCGGTCCAATTATCATAACCACTTCCACAATTGACCACCGGAGCCACCACCCAAGTTCCACGATCCCCGGTAAATGATACTGCTCCTCCATCATTGCCAAAATTACGACCAGATACAGTCACGTAGGTACCAAAAGCCCCAGACAAAGGACTAACATTGGTAATTTGCATTTTATCCACACACACCCCTTCGCTTGCTCCATCAGGAATTTCACAATAACCACTAGCACATTGTGCGTCATCGGTACAGCCAGATCCAGCACATTGTCCACACACTCCACCACAATCAATCTGTTCTTCACCCTCATCTGTTACTCCATTGAAACAATGACTGGGTTGAATATTGACTGATACAGAATCATTAGCCTCAGCCGCTGAATAATCCCAAGCTGTGGAACGCAAAGTATGATTACCCAATGAAACATTGGTTGTAGACCAAGTTAATTGAATCACACCTGATTGCTGACAACCACTCAAAGATTGACTACTAATAAATCCACCATCAGTATAAAGGGAAATATTTTGTACACCATTATCATCGGTAAAATTGATATCCACCGGCACTGGTAAACCTTTTTCCAATCTTTCGCCTTCGTTCGGGTAAACGATAGTAACGGTCGGTGGCTCACGATCAATCCCTTCACCGGTGATGAATTCCGAAGTGGCACAACCCATGCCCAAATTACAACTCAAACTTAAATTATCCTGACTAAAAATATTAGTTGAACCAGCAAAAAATAATTCATAAGTAGTACTCGGATCAAAACAATCATTTGTCCCATCCCCACAATCTCCGGTTGGAGAAAATTTGACTGCATTTTGTGAGCCTGCACCCGTATAATTCCACATACCATCCGCCACAACTCCCGTGTCTTTACGCCTGATAATCAAATTATTCACTAAAGTAGTAACATTAACCGGTTTATTGAAAACTACAATTGGATAAAAATTGCGCACACAAACTTCACCTGACGGTTTTTGCTGAACATAAAAAACATTTTCCGCACCAGGTGGCATAATTCCCCCTCCACAAGCATTACAATCTCCTCCACAATCAATCCCTGTTTCTCCTTCATCTTGCAAGCCATTATAACAATGGGCTGGCAAATCACTCGTCGCTTCTGCTAATTTATTGATTACAAAACTGACAATAGCAAAAGCGGAAAGAATAATAACAAGTCCAATCACCGCATTGACTAATATTTTTTTTGCTTGATCTATCCGATCCTGATTACCCCCAGCCGTCATCCAAATAAATCCACCATACAATATTAAAACCAAAGCCACAATTCCGAGTAAACCCAAAGCGATACGGACAATTTTTGCAATAATCACACGAATATCCGTATCTGGCATTCCCAAATCAGTTCCCACCTGAGCAATCCCGGTATCCACTTGTGCCGATACGTGGGTTTGAAAGAAAAAAATTCCAATCAATACCAATAAAGGTAAGACTAATAAAATAATTTTTTTATAAATCGGTTTCATGAAAAAAACTTACGGTAATTTAAGATTATCTCGGCAAGATTCGCTCGCTTCTTCCCCTATTCCTTCCTCCTGACCATTACAACAAAAATCTCCGGTTTCACTGTCCGTATTATTAATACAACAATTAGTCCCGGCGACACATTTAGCGGAAAGATCTTTGGTATTATCAGTATTATCATTCGGACCCTGACCTGGATAAAGACAGTTGTAGTGAACATCTTCAATGGAAGAATTGATATAGGGAATATAGATTTGACGTAAACCTTCCAAAAATAAACCATGATTCATACGTACCGTGGTTTTTTCACCTTTGATATCATCATCAAGAGAAACCCAAGCAGTCGGTACCCGCCACAATGGCTCAGCACTACAACCCTTGGTCGGATCCGGACATCTTTCCGCCGGAGTTGGTGACTCATCCAAGCCAATACCATAAATAGATCCTAAACGCATACGCTTACTAAAATCCATATTCCACTCTCGGTTACCCGGCACATAATTTGATTCCGGACCGGGAACTATTTGTAAAACATATGGAGAAGTCAAATCCAATTCATCCAACAAAGTAAAATTCCAAAAAAAGTTATCCGGAACTTTTTGTGTGGGAAAAACCGGATCCGTAAGTGGAGCCGTGTCCACTTTTTTATCACTATTACCATCCAAAGCATTACCGGACATATCCATCACCCCGGAAAAAGGAATCGCTTCAAAAGAAGAATTACTAAAAGTCCGACCGGCACGCAACAATACATCATAATTCGCTTCTTTACAATTAACCCCGTTGACATCACAAACAGGCAAACAATAAACCGGTTTACCACAAGCATTTACCCCACAAGCAATTGTAGAGGTAAATTCCAAAGTGCGATAATTGTTCACCAAATCAAAACGACCTAAAGGAATAGTACTATTTTCATTTTTTAAAAAAACATTGTTACCTTGAAGTACATAATGGCTACCGTCCGCAGATAAAGTAAAACCACCCTGAATTCCGATCGGATCCACAGCTTCATTAAAAGTAATTTGGATGGTGGTATTTTTTACCTCGCGAGCATCTTGTACCGGAAACACATCTACAACAGTGGGTGGGGTCAAATCTAACTCAGTCCCGCAAATAAAACGCCATTCATAAAAAGTATTACCCACAATCTTAACAGTAAAAGCCGGTGGATTGCTGTTGAGTGAATCATTTAACCTTATTTCACTACCCAACCTCACCCGATAAGTCACATCTTCCAACTCAGAACCTAAATAATTATACGGACGAATAACAATTGTATAAACTTCTAAAACATTCGGATCATTCATAGATGGCACATATGAGGCTATCAAAGCTGCCCCGTCAATAGGAGTCACTGTCTCAGCTCCGGAATCATCTTTGGTTACAGCACTAATATTAATAAAATTATCACCCATTACCAAAGCATCACAGTCGGTTTCCCAATTCATCGCGTCATTGATATTACAGTCACCAAAAATACCATCATTGTTGGTATCCACCACCAAATTATTGACTAAAATAGGTTTATTAAAAGTGACAGCGATTTTTGTATTTCTCGGCACACCAGTCTGATCCCGCGTCGGATAATGGTCACGAATAATTTGCCCCAAAGAACCACTACCAATAAAATTTTGTGTACCAGGTTCATTTACATTATCATTATTATTGCCCGGACCCACATCAACACCCAACAAGCGCATCACAAAAAATACAATCGCGTAAGCGGATAAAATAATAATTAAACCAATAATTGCATTCACTAAAACTTTTTTCGCTTTTTCTATTTGCGTTTCATTACCTCCGGAGGTCATCCATAAAAAGCCACCATAAATAATAATAATAACAGCAATGATTCCCAAAAGACTGAGAGCAGTCTTAATAATATTACCAATAATCAAACGGATGTCGGTATTGGGTAGGCCAAGTGGTTCCTGAATGACTTGCATACCTTGCTGCAAATTACTGTTCGGATCAGCCACACTCTGTGCCAAAGCTGTGTCAAAAACAAAAAAAACAAACAAAAAAATCACCAAAAACAAAGACGCTTCTATGATTTTGGCGATTTTTTTATTTTCTGACTTTTTATTTATCCATTGAAGCATGGGACAATGGAATAAAAAATTACTTAGCTAAAGGGTTTAATACCCTTTTTTAAAACGGTCTTCTTCGGGCATACGACCTGTCTTTTTCAGGTAGTCTATCTTTGACGCAATATCAAGGCGGTGTAAAGCGCTCTTTCTCCGCAGATTTCTACTTTTTTCTTTAGAATGATATCTGATTTTTTTTACTTGGAGAAATTTTCCTGATTGCAACCAAATCTTTTTAACTCTGCGTAAATATGCCTCAAAAGATTCATTTTTATTTCGGTTTATTTTGGACACAAATGTCACCTCCGTTTCTAAAATAGATTAAAAATTATAACTTTATAATACACGAATTGTTATTTTCTGTCAAATTTTGTTTACAGTGAACTCAACCTCTTTTTTATCAGCACTTCAATCTTCTTTTGATCCACAATTTCTTGAATGCCTGATTCCATATCCCTAATGATAATAGTGCCATCTTGCATCTCTTTTTGTCCTAAAATAAGGGCGTACGGCACGGCCATAGCATTGGCTGATTCCAATTGGGTTTTCAAAGAATTTTTATACAAATTGAAACCGATTTTTAAACCGCTTTGCTTTAAATTGTTAATCAATTTCAAAGCCTGACCTTTAGCTCTTTCACCCAATTGTGCGAAAAAAATATCCATTTTCGGTTCACTTATCTTAATTTCATGATTTTTAGCATATTCTTTCAAAACCATAATAGATCTATCCACACCCAAAGCCATACCTGACGCCGGGGTTTCTCGACCAGCCATTTCTTTACCCAACAAATCATAACGACCACCACCACCCAAAGCAATTTGTGATAATTGTTGTAGATTTTTATCATCATCATTTTCCAAAGCCGGAAACACTTCAAAAACCGTATGGGTATAATAATCCAAACCGCGAACCAAATTAGGTTGCAAAACATATGGTACTTCCAAATCATCCAAATATTCGAGCACTTTCATAAAATAGCTTTTAGATGATTCAGTCAGCCAATCCAAAATTTGCGGAGCACCGTCTTTAATAGGTTGACACTGATCTTCTTTGCAATCTAAAAGTCTCAAGGGATTTTTGATTAACCGTTGACGACAACTTTCGCACAAATAACTTCTCTTGGTGCGATAATAACTCACGAGCTCATTAGCATACCTTTCTCTTTCCTCCGGCAAGCCAATACTGTTTATTTGGATAGTCACTGGCAAGCCCAAATCTTTGTAAAAATTATAAGCCACTAAAATCAACTCTGCATCCATAATCGGATCATTGGCACCGATAATTTCATAACCCACTTGATAAAATTGACGATAACGCCCGGCTTGCGGACGATCATGACGGAACATCGGCCCCCAATACCACATTTTTACCGGTTGTGATTGGTTCCATAAACCGTTGGCAATGTAGGCACGCATTACCGAAGCGGTTGCCTCAGGACGCAAACAAATTTTACCACTTTCTTCTTGTTGTTCAAAAACATACATTTCCTTGCTGACAATATCAGTATTCTTTCCCAAAGTGCGTAAAAATAATTTTGCTTCTTCTAAAATTGGTGTTTCAATTCGGCCAAAATGAAAATAAGTAGCCATGGCTTTGGCATTGTCATATAAAGTTTGCCAATATTTTTCCTGCTTAGGTAAAATATCACGCATCCCACGAAGTGGTTTCCATGGTGAAGAATTTCTTTCCTCATCCACCCCGACTTCTTTTTTCACTTCCGGTTTATTTGGTCTTTTCACAAATTTCGCCACTTTGACCGACTTCACAACTTTCACCGGTTTAGCTTTAACTACTGTCGGTTTTTTTACAGCTTTGACTGGCTTAATTTTTTTATCTTCTTTTTTCTTGGTAGGCATATTTTTATTTTAATAATTTATTTTTTAAAATTTAGGTACGCTAAAAACACTTATCCGAGACAATGGCCAACCGCGCAACCATGTTCGACCAACAATTAAACTATAATCAATAGACCCAAACCGCCGAGAATCAAAACTATTATCCCGATTATCCCCCAATACAAAATATTGATTATCATTGTTTGTAATAATTTTTTCTCCTTCAGTCGCTAAATCGTTTGGTAAATATGTTTCATCCATTTCCCAACCCTCGGGATTTTCTTGATTATAAATAATCACTTTACCCCCGCTGATTTTGACAGTCTCACCCGGCAAACCGATGACTCGCTTTAAAAAATATTCTTTCGGATCATTTGGATAGCGAAATACAATCACTTCACCTCGCTCCGGTGTCCGAAAACGATAACTCAGCTCATCAATAATCAAATACTCTTTTTCATAAAAAGTCGGCTCCATAGATGCACCTTTGACATAAAAAGGTTTAAATAAAAAATATCGGATGAGAACAATACAAATTCCGGCCAATAACGCTATTTTCAGCAATTCCAAAAAATACAAGCCGGCACTGGCCAAACCATGTAAAACCTTACCTGATAAATTTTGATTTTGATTTTCCGACATATATTTAATTTAATAAAGTTAATGATTATTAAAGGAATAATATCATATATTTTTAGATTTGTCAAAAAGAAAAACCCGACGCGTTAGCACCGGGTTTTGAGACCTACTCGCCGAAGCGAGTAGTCTCTAAAAGAGCGGGGTAGCGACCTACCACCTTTTTGTCGGCTTGGACGGATCAATTTTGTTAATATTGACCGACCCCAAAACCAACAAAGCGGTAATCGCGATCAGGCCTATTCCCCAAAAAAGAATAGTTGCCATTTTACACCTCCAAAGTCGGATCATATAAGGCTTGAAATTCGCCCCAATCCGACAGTTTAAATCCGTCTACATGCCGTCGCTGGATAATCCAGCGAATTTTTTCTGTGGGCAGATCAAATTCTAACGCCCACCATAGAAAAAATCTTTTCGGCACAACCCAGTTGATGGTCCTGGGTCGGGTGGAAAATCTTTTTCCACTGGCATATTCGGTCAACGATTTGACCAAATTGCCGTCGTTGGCAACTAACAGTTTGCGGAAATATCTAGCTCCGCATTCTATTTGACCACCAACTGTGGAAAATTCGCAACCTCTTGTTGCCCCACCCTTGAGCTGAATCATTCCCAACTCCCCCAATTTACCACGAATCGGTCGTCCATACCTAAACGCAACCAATTCGCTTTCCAACTGAGCCATCGCCACGAGAAGCAATGGCGGAATATCTTTTTCCCCATCTTTACCCAACGAAGCTGAGAAAAAAGACAGGGCCAAATACTCCACACACTGCTCCCGTGTGCCAGGGCAATTGGTTGTTGTCAACCAATTGCGATCACTCGGCACCATTTTGTCAATGGCGCCGATGATAACGGACACTTGAGTTTGATAGCGATAATAAAATCGCTTCCAAGCCTCAGTTACCTCGTCATCATCAACCGGCTTTTCCAACTTAGAAACGAGTACCGGTCGGCTCTCATTTCTATTCCGTATTAAGGCACTGCAGGCGATAACCGCCCCAGCGCCCAAAGCTACCACTAAACACCACAAAGAAATTTTCTTCATGGTTCCTCCATTTTCTCCTGCCCTGTTTTTTATAAGGCAGGCTGCTAGCCCACCCTCAGGGTGGAAATGTTTTCAAAATTCATCGGTTTTTATACCGAACATCTTATTATAACACATTTTTCATATTTTGTCAAGTGTATAACCCTCTGTTTTCGCTAAAATATAACAAAAAACAGGGGTTTTAGGCCTGTTGTTTGGGTGATTTGTGGGCAATGGAGGAATCGAACCTCCGACCTCGTCATTATCAGTGACGCGCTCTAACCATCTGAGCTAATTGCCCGCTTCGTGGGTCCAAGAGGATTCGAACCTCTGACCTCTACAATGTCAATGTAGCGCTCTAACCAACTGAGCTATGAACCCGATTATAACACAATATTTAAAATTTGACAAGATGTTAATAATTGTAAAAATTATAACAAACCGGTTAAAAAAAGTCAAGAAAAAAATCGCCCTAAGGCGACTTCTCTATTCACTACACAAGCATGGCAAAAACATTTCATCCAACAGTATTCTTGACTCCGTCCGAATTCACCGAAGTGAACATCGGACCGACCGAGAATGTTTTTTCACTTTCGTAAAAAAAGATTTCTCCAGAAAGGAGGTGATCCATCCACAGCTTCCGCTACGGATGCCTTGTTACGACTTCACCCTAGTCGCTGACCCTGCCTTTGTTCCGGAATTCACCGAAACTTTGGGCATTGCCAACTCCCGTGGTGTGACGGGCGGTGAGTACAAGACCCGAGAACGTATTCAACGCGCCGTGGCTGATGCGCGTTTACTAGCGATTCCAACTTCATGCAGGCGAGTTGCAGCCTGCAATCTGAACTGAGACCGGCTTTGATGGGATTAGCTCCATCTCGCGATTTCGCGACCCATTGTACCGGCCATTGTAACATGCGTGTAGCCCTGGACGTAAGAGCCATGCTGATTTGACGTCGTCCTCTCCTTCCTCCTACTTGCGTAGGCAGTCTCGTGTGTACAATTTAACACACGACGAGGGTTGCGCTCGTTTCCCGACTTAACGGTACACCTCACGGCACGAGCTGACGGCAACCATGCAGCACCTATCTAGCACCCTCGAAGGCT